>TARA_R110000824_G_scaffold118960_10_pt1 | contig 44699 bp, 46 predicted proteins | sample TARA_R110000824 | Tara Oceans TARA_R110000824 (sample SAMEA4397747) | marine metagenome | biome: Polar Biome; feature: [MES] marine water layer (ENVO:01000295) within the mesopelagic zone...; material: water (ENVO:00002006), including particulate matter (ENVO:01000060) such...
CCGTCGTCGCCAGTGCCGCTTCCTTCACTGCTTCCGATAATGTCGGATGCGCAAAACACATGCGGGCAATGTCTTCTGACGATCCGGCAAATTCCATCGCCACAACAGCTTCCTGAATGAGCTCACCGGCATTCGTGCCGATGATATGCACACCCAGAATGCGGTCGCTTGCCTTGTCGGCAATGATCTTCACAAACCCGTCTGTCGTCTTGTTCGCCTTGGCGCGACCATTGGCCGTGAAGGGGAACTTGCCGACATTATATTCAACGCCCGCTTCTTTCAGCTGCTCTTCGGTTTTGCCGACGGAGGCCACTTCCGGCGCGGTATAGACCACACCGGGAATGACATCATAATTCACCGCGCCATAGTGACCGGCAAGGCGCTCGGCCAGCGCCACACCTTCTTCCATCGCCTTATGCGCGAGCATCGGACCGGCAATCACATCACCGATTGCATAAATGCCATCGACATTTGTTTTGAACGAAGCATCCACTTCCACGCGGCCACGCTTGTCAGTGGTCACACCCACCTTGTCGAGGCCAAGCCCGCCCGTATAGGCCGTGCGGCCCACAGCCACCAGCACCACATCGGCTTCAAGCACACTTGTCTCGCCGCCTTTGGCCGGTTCGATGGAAACTTTCAATCCGCCCTTGGCCTTCTCGACCTTGGTGACTTTGGAACCGAGTTTGAAATCAAAGCCCTGCTTTTTCAGAATGCGGGTGAAGTTCTTCACCACCTCGCCATCCATGCCGGGCAGGATCGCATCGAGGAATTCGACAACCTGCACTTTCGCGCCGAGCCGTCCCCAGACCGAGCCAAGCTCCAGCCCGATCACGCCGCCGCCAATCACCAGCAACCGCTCCGGCACTTTGGCCAGCGTCAGCGCACCTGTGGAGGAGACAACCGTCTTCTCGTCAATCTCGATACCGGGCAACTTGGCAACGTCGGAACCCGTCGCAATGACGATGTTCTTTGCTTCCAGCACACGGTCGCCCACCTTCACCTTGCCGGTGCCGATGATCTCGCCTGTGCCCTTCACCCATTCGATCTTGTTCTTCTTGAAGAGGAACTCGATACCCTTGGTGTTGCCGTCAACCGCTTCATCCTTGAAGGCGAGAAGCTGCTTCACATTGATCTTTGGCGTGCCCACCTCGATCCCCATACCGGGAAAAGCGTGGTTCGCCTCGTCGAAAAGTTCAGACGCATGCAGCATCGCCTTGGACGGGATGCAACCCACATTGAGGCAGGTGCCGCCAAGCGTCGGGTTTTTTTCGACGCAGGCAACGCTCAAACCAAGCTGTGCCGCCTTGATCGCACATTCATAGCCGCCGGGGCCCGCACCGATTACAACGAGGTCGAAACTATCAGCCATCAGACAGGCCTTTCAGATTAAGTTTCTAATATCTTCACCGTCATTGCGAGCGAAGCGAAGCAATCCATCTTACGACGTCAGAATGGATTGCCGCGTCGGCCAAGCGGCCTCCTCGCAATGACGATCAAATCAAAGATCGAGCAGCAGACGCTGCGGATCTTCAAGCGATTCCTTGACGCGCACGAGGAAGGTCACTGCCTCCTTGCCATCGACAATGCGGTGGTCATAGCTGAGCGCCAGATACATCATCGGACGGATCTTGATCTCGCCGCCGATAACCATCGGACGATCCTGAATCTTGTGCATGCCCAGCACGCCAGATTGCGGCAGATTGAGAATGGGCGTGGACATCAGCGAACCATAAACGCCACCATTCGTAATCGTGAAGGTGCCGCCCTGCAATTCGTCGAGCTTCAACGCGCCGTCGCGCGCGCGCTTGCCGAAGTCGTTGATCGCCTTTTCAATGTCGGCGAGCGACATCTCTTGGGCTTCCTTCACGACCGGCACGACAAGGCCCTTATCGGTGCCGACTGCAATGCCGATATTGTAGTAGTTCTTGTAAACAATATCGTCGCCGTCAATCAGACCGTTCACGGCAGGAATTTCTTTCAGCGCGGCAATGCAGGCCTTCACAAAGAAGCCCATAAAGCCGACGCGCACGCCATGTTTCTTTTCAAACAGCGCCTTGTACTCGTTGCGCAGTTCCATGATCGCCGTCATGTCCACCTCGTTAAAGGTGGTCAGCATGGCGGCTGTATTCTGAGATTCCTTCAGACGTGTCGCGATTGTCTTGCGCAGACGCGTCATCTTCACGCGTTCTTCGCGCTCGCCCTGCTCGACAGGTGCACGCACAGTTACCGGAGCAGATGCAGGTGCGGAAGCTGCCGCCATCGCATCGCCTTTGGTCACGCGGCCATCGCGGCCCGTGCCCTCGACCTTCGACACATCGAGATCGTTTTCTTCTGCGATCCGGCGCACCGAAGGCGCCTGTGCGTCAACCGCTTTGGCAGGCGCAGGCTTTGACGGAGCGGGAGCAGCCTCGGCTTTCTTCGGCTCTTCCTTTTTCGGCTCTTCCTTCTTGGCCGCAGGCTTTGCAGCCGCCGCCTTGCCCGTGCCTTCGCCGATCGAAGCGAGAACCGCACCGATCTCGACCGTGGTGCCGGTTTCGATCAGCACCTCTGTCAGCACGCCCGACGCAGGTGCGGGCACTTCCACTGTCACCTTGTCGGTTTCCAGTTCCACCAGCGGCTCATCGACATTCACATGATCGCCCGGCTTCTTGAACCATTGTGCGACCGTTGCTTCTGTTACGCTTTCGCCAAGGGCGGGGACTTTGACTTCCGTGGCCATACTCGTCTTGCCTTTCGAGGATAAATCAGTCGACCTTCAGCGCGTCGGCCAGAAGCTGGTTCAACTGCTGTAAATGTTTGCTCATCAACCCGACAGCGGTCGCCGCCGCGGCGGGCCGTCCGGCATATTTGGCACGGCGATAGCGTGCGCCGACCTGGTCCAGAACCCATTCAATATTGGGCTCCATAAATTGCCAGGCCCCCATGTTTTTCGGCTCTTCCTGACACCAGACGATTTCCGCCTGTGTGAAACGGCCAAGTTCCGTCATCAGCGATTTGGCCGGGAAGGGATAGAGCTGCTCGACACGCATCAGATAGACATCATTGATGCCGCGCTTCTCGCGCTCTTCATAGAGATCGTAATAGACCTTGCCGGTGCACAGCACGACGCGCTTGATCTTGTCGTCGGCCACAAGCTTGATCGGCTCGTCTTTCAACAACTGCGCATCGTCCCACAGCACGCGATGGAATGTGCTGGACGGCCCGAATTCATCCAAGCGCGAATGCACGCGCTTGTGACGCAGAAGCGATTTCGGCGTCATGATGATCAGCGGCTTGCGGAACTTGCGATGCATCTGACGGCGCAGGATGTGGAAATAGTTCATCGGCGTCGTGCAGTTTGCGACCTGCATATTGTCTTCCGCGCACATCTGGAGATAGCGCTCAAGACGGGCCGACGAATGCTCCGGCCCCGCACCCTCATAGCCATGCGGCAACAACATCACCAAGCCGCACATGCGCAGCCATTTACGCTCGCCCGATGAGATGAACTGGTCCACCACCACCTGCGCACCATTGGCAAAATCGCCATATTGTGCTTCCCAAAGCGTCAGCGCATTGGGCTCGGCAAGGCTGTAGCCATATTCAAAACCCAGTACGGCATTTTCCGAAAGCATCGAGTTGATGACTTCGTATTGCGCCTGATTGTCTTTCAGATGGTTCAGCGGAATATAGCGATCTTCGGTCTCCTGATCGTTCAGCACCGAGTGACGCTGCACGAATGTGCCGCGCTCTGAGTCCTGACCCGACAGACGAACCTTGAAGCCTTCATGCAGCAGCGTGCCAAAGGCCAGCGCCTCCGCCATGCCCCAGTCGATCCCCTCACCCGTCTCGATCATCTTGGCGCGGTTATCCATGAAGCGCTGAATTGTCTTATGGATGTGGAAGCCTTCGGGCACGGTTGCGAGCTTCGTGCCGATATCTTTCAGCACATCAAGGCTCACGCCCGTCTCGCCGCGATGGGCTTCGCCCTCGGCGCGACCAAGCCCCGCCCAGCGACCATCCAGCCAGTCGGCCTTGTTCGGACGGAAGCTATTGGAGGCTTCATATTCGCCTTCAAGCTCGTTGCGGAACGCGTCGATGCGCGCCTGCGCTTCGTCTGCTGTCAGCAATCCGTCTTCAATCACGCGCTTTGTGTAAATCTCAAGCGTCGTTGGATGCTCGCGGATTTTCTTATACATCAGCGGCTGCGTGAAGCTCGGCTCGTCGCTTTCATTGTGACCAAAGCGGCGATAGCAGAACATGTCAACGACAACAGGCTTGTTGAAACGCTGACGGAATTCGGTCGCGATCTTCGTCGCATGCACAACCGCTTCCGGATCGTCACCATTCACATGGAAGATCGGCGCCTGCACCATCTTGGCAACGTCGGACGGGTAAGGCGACGAGCGCGAGAAAATCGGGCTGGTCGTAAAACCGATCTGGTTGTTGATGATGAAATGGATCGAGCCGCCTGTGCGATGGCCCTTGAGGCCCGACAGCCCCAGACATTCAGCCACAACACCCTGACCGGCAAAAGCCGCATCACCATGGATGAGAAGCGGGATCACGCTGCCGCGATCACTGTCATGCAACTGGTCCTGCTTGGCGCGCGCTTTGCCCAGCACCACAGGGTCCACGATTTCCAGATGCGAAGGATTGGCTGTCAGCGACAAATGCACCTTGTTGCCATCGAACTCGCGGTCCGACGAAGCGCCCAGATGATATTTCACGTCGCCCGAACCATCCACGTCTTCAGGATTGGCCGAGCCGCCCTTGAACTCATGGAAAATCGCGCGATAGGGTTTCGACATCACGTTGACAAGCACGTTCAGACGACCGCGATGGGCCATGCCCAGCACAACCTCTTTAACGCCCAGATTGCCACCGCGTTTGATGACCTGTTCCAGCGCGGGGATCATTGCCTCCGCACCATCAAGACCGAAACGCTTCGTGCCGATATATTTGACGCCGGCAAAACGCTCAAAACCTTCAGCCGCAATCAGCTTGTCGAAAATCGCCAAGCGGCCCATTTCCGTGAAGGTGATTTCCTTGTCCGGTCCCTCGATACGTTCCTGAATCCAGGCTTTCTCTTCCGGATCGCCAATATGCATGAACTCGACGCCGATCGTGCCGCAATAGGTACGACGCAGAATGTCGAGCATCTGGCGCACAGTGGCCGTCTCCAGCCCCAGCACATTGTCGATGAAGATCGGGCGGTCCAGATCGTCAGGACCAAAGCCGTATGACTCAGGCTGCAATTCGGGATGCTGCGATTTCGGACGCAGCTGCAACGGATCAATATCGGCGTCCAGATGGCCGCGAATACGATAGGCGCGGATCATCATCAGCGCGCGCACACTGTCCAGTGTCGCGGCGCGGATCTGCGCTTCCGAGGCCGCTCCACCTGCACGCGATTCTACTTTTTTCTTGAGGTCGGTTTCAGCTTCCCGCCAGTTGCCATCCAGCGCGCTGACAAGCTCGCCATTGGCATGAACCGGCCAGTCGGCCCGTTCCCAGCTCGCGCCCTGCGCCTCGCGCAGCACATCGGCTTTTGCGTCGCCCAGACTGGCAAAGAAGGTCTGCCACTCGGCATCAACTGAATTGGGATTCTCTGTGTAGCGAGCGTATAGCTCCTCCACAAAGGCGGCATTGGCGCCGCTCAGAAAGGAAGATTGTTCAGCACGCGCACGGGCGCTGTCATTGCTCATATTGGTCAGCCTATCAACGGCGGTGCTCCGGGCTTCATCCCGAAGGCCGCCTCGTGAATGAGGCACAAAACGCTGCCTGTCTTTTTCAACGGATCGAACCTAACCCGTTAACCTCAACAAGCTCTTTACTCACCTCAAGGAATTCCCGCCAAAATGCGAGAATTCCTTAAGATTTAAGTCACTTACCCGCGAGCAGTTCAACCAGGGTTGTGCCCAGAGCCGCCGGAGACGACGCCACGCGGATACCAGCCGACTGCATGGCCTCGATCTTGTCGCCCGCGCCGCCTTTGCCGCCGGAGATGATCGCGCCTGCATGGCCCATGCGGCGGCCGGGAGGGGCCGTCACACCTGCGATGAAGCCGACAACCGGCTTCTTCACTTTCGAACGCTTCAGGAATTCGGCTGCATCTTCTTCCGCCGAACCACCGATTTCACCGATCATGATGATCGAGGTGGTTTCATCATCGCCGAGGAACATGTCGAGGCAGTCGATGAAATTCGTGCCATTGACGGGGTCGCCGCCAATGCCGATGCAAGTCGTCTGGCCAAGGCCAGCCGCTGTTGTCTGCGCCACAGCTTCATATGTAAGCGTGCCCGAGCGCGAGACAATGCCCACCGAACCGCGCTTGTGAATGTGACCGGGCATAATACCGATCTTGCATTCGCCGGGCGTGATCACGCCGGGGCAGTTCGGACCGACAAGACGTGTCTTGGAGCCCTGCAGCGCGCGCTTCACCTTCACCATGTCCAGCACCGGAATACCTTCGGTGATGCAAACGGCAAGTTCGATGCCCGCGTCAATGGCCTCAAGGATGGCGTCAGCGGCAAACGGCGGCGGCACATAAATGGCGGAGGCTGTTGCGCCTGTGCGTTCCACGGCTTCACCCACCGTATTGAAGACCGGCAGACCCAGATGGGTTGTGCCGCCCTTGCCCGGCGAGGTGCCGCCGACCATTTGCGTGCCATAGGCAATGGCCTGTTCCGAATGGAACGTGCCCTGATTACCTGTAAAACCCTGGCAGATGACTTTTGTATGCTTGCCAACCAGAACCGACATTATGCGGCCTCCTTCACGGCTTTGACGATCTTCTCGGCCGCGTCGGCGAGGTTGTCTGCGGAAATAATGGGAAGGCCGCTTTCGGCCATCATCTTCTTGCCGAGGTCCACATTGGTGCCTTCAAGGCGCACAACGAGAGGCACGGAAAGTTTCACTTCTTTGGCTGCCGCGATCACGCCTTCGGCAATGATATCGCAACGCATGATGCCGCCGAAGATGTTGACCAGAATGCCTTCGACATTCTTGTCCGACAGAATGATCTTGAAGGCTTCCGTCACCTTCTCCTTGGTCGCGCCGCCGCCCACATCGAGGAAGTTGGCAGGCTCCGAACCATAGAGCTTGATGATGTCCATCGTGGCCATGGCCAGGCCAGCGCCGTTCACCATGCAGCCGATCTTGCCATCAAGCTTGATGTAGTTGAGGTCGTATTTGGACGCTTCGACTTCTGCTGGGTCTTCTTCCGTCAGGTCGCGCAGTTCCACGATATCCTTGTGGCGGTAAAGCGCGTTCGAGTCGAAGCCGACTTTCGCATCAAGGCAGATGAGGTTGCCCTCGCCGGTCACAACCAGCGGGTTCACTTCCAGCATCGCCATGTCTTCGGTGGTGAAAGCTTTGTAGAGGTTCTGCACAAGCGCGACGCCCTGCTTCACCTGATCGCCTTCAAGGCCCAGCGCATAGGCAATCGTGCGACCGTGATGCGGCTGGATGCCGGCAGCCGGGTCGATCGACAGCGCGATGATCTTTTCAGGTGTCTTTGCAGCCACTTCTTCAATGTCCATACCGCCTTCGGTCGAGACAATGAAAGAGACGCGCGATGTTTCGCGATCCACAACGATGGAGAGGTAAAGCTCGCGCTTAATGTCGGAGCCTTCTTCCACATAGACGCGCTGTACCAGCTTGCCTGCCGGACCTGTCTGGTGTGTGACCAGTGTCATGCCCAGCATGCGTGTGGCTTCCGCCTTCACATCGTCGAGAGATTTGACGACCTTCACGCCGCCGCCCTTGCCGCGTCCGCCTGCATGGATCTGCGCCTTCACAACATAGACCGGACCGCCAAGCTTCTTGGCTTCGGCAACCAGATCGTCTGCATTGAAAGCGGCGCCGCCGCGAGGAACCGGCACGCCATATTTCGCGAGCACGGCCTTGGCCTGATATTCGTGGATATTCATTCGCTATGTCCGGGCTGATCGGGACCAGAAAACGTAGGCACGGTCCCGATGGGATTCGGGTGAAGAACTTCGGTTGATCCCGTTTATAGCACCCAATATGTCGCATGCAATCGCCAAATGCTGAATCTGGGTTCACAGCATGGATACAAAAAAATACTGACAATCCTTCAATATTTTGAGGGACCCGCCCCGACGCAGCGTCAGAGTGCTTGCTGGGAGACAGACATGGAAGCCGCGCAACAATCAAAGCCACGATCCGCCCGCCACGGACCCGATCAGGCCGATTTCCGGTTCCGAAAGACCGGATTTCGCCCCCATATGTTGCAATAATACAACATACGGGGTGGGGCGAGCCGCTTCAAACCGTCGGCACCGTACCGCCATCAATGACATATTCCGTGCCGGTGATCGACGCCGCACGATCCGACACGAGGAAAGCGATCAAATCCGCCACTTCCATGGGCTTTGCCGGACGGCCAATGGGGATCCCACCCAGCGACTGCATAATGATCTTCTTGCCGCCCTCATAGTCGGTGCCAGCCTCTTCAGCCAAACGCTCGGCCAGATGGATAGCACTTTCGGTTTCAATCCAGCCCGGCGAGACACGCACCACGCGAACACCCTTGGGGGCCACTTCCTTCGACAGGCTTTTGCTATAGGTCGAGAGCGCCGCCTTGGCCGCCGCATATGCAGTCGTTGATTCAGGCAGTGGCAATTCGCGCTGGATAGAAGTGACATGCACAACAACGCCGGAGCCTTGCCCGGTCAGAACCGGCAGCAAGGCGCGGTCAAGCCGGACAGCCGCCATGAGATTCTGATCAAGCGCCTTCGACCATTCATCATCGTCAAGCACACTATAGCCCCCTGCGGGTGCCGCCGACCCGCCAAGCACATGCACAACAATGTCGAGACCGACGAGTGTCCTCAGCGCTGCATCCGCCACCCGCGCACAGCCCTCCGCTGTCGTCAGATCAGCAGCCAGATAGTGAATGCCATCCGCAGAGGTTTCGGGCACTGAACGCGCGGTGGCGAGAACACGCGCACCAGCTTCATACAACACGGCCACCACCGCCGCACCAAGCCCCTTGGTCCCTCCGGTCACAAGCGCGCGCCGTCCCGTCAGTCCGAGATCAAAACTCACGGCACAACCTCCAGCGCCGCAATCTTGTCGCCCTCAAGTTCAAAGATGAAACGAAGATCAACAGAACTGCCGGGAAAATTGCCGACAAGATGACTGGTGACGATTGTTTTGCCGCCCGTGACTTCAGACGCAAATGGTGTGCTCGTATATTGATAGGCTGTTGTGCTTTCTTCCTTCCACTGCTGAATGGCCGCACGACCCTTATGGGTGCGCCCCTCGTCCTTCACGACAGCCTGTTCCGTGAAGCAACGCGCAACAGCCGCCATATCACTTTTGTCGGCATCGGCGGCAAAGTAAGCAGCGATCTGCTTTGGCAATTCAATGGTCATTTCAGTTCTCCTTGTTAATCCAGCGCCTCGCCTCCAGCGATGCAAATTGAACAAACAGAAGATGGGGACTAAGCTGCCTCAATGACAAGAACGCACGAAAAAGTCAGTCACTTACCTCAAAGTAAGCGCGAAGATCTGACCCCGACCTCAGCAGCACACGGTATCGAGCAGGCATTGAAGATGCTTGAAGGTCGCTGGAAACTTGTGATCCTTTTTCACCTTTTCGGCGGCAAGATTTTGCGGTTCTCGGATCTGGAACGCGCCATCCCGACCGTCTCTCAAAAGATGCTGACCCAGCAGCTACGACAAATGGAAAGAGACGGCATCATCCGCCGCATCGTGCATCCTCAAGTACCGCCAAAAGTCGAATATGCGCTAACCGATTGGGGTCAGTCGCTTTGTCCCGCACTCGACGCGATATTGACCTGGGCAGAAAATCAGGAGCTACCAAAAGAAAGTGACGACACGGAAAATTCCGCAGTCGAGTGAATGTTTCAACCCAATCATTCCAAAGCAAAAGGCCCCACGCGCTTTTAACCGCATGGGGCCTTAGCCTGTCAAAATCAAGCAGACATCAGAACAGGTCCGACACTTCCACCTTGTCGGAATTGGCCGGCAGCGTGACCATCATCCCGTCATAACCGATCCGCGTATCGCCATCGCCGCGCACTTCACTGACCCCACGCATGAACATACGCTCCGTCAGCGCATTCACCAGCGGCGGCACCACATGCGAATAGACCAGCAGCTTCACACCATCCGCATTGGCAATCTCGGCGGCTTCAACCGGCGACGTGTGATAGTCGAGTGTATCCGTTGCCATATCACCCAACCGGCTATTGCCCGCCTCGTCCACGGCATCCGCGATCAGCGAGACCATATGCTGGTTCAGCGCTTCATGGACCAGCAGATCAGCCCCTTTGGAAAACCGCTCCACACTCTCTGTCTTTACCGTATCGCCGCTAAAGACCGCCACACGGCCCTTGTATTCGGCACGGAACCCGTAGGCCGGTTCAACCGGATTGTGATCAACAAGGAAGGCCGAAATTTTCAGCCCGTCACGATCATAAACCGTCACAAGCTCATCCTTGGCCGGTGTCGGAATATTCTCACCGATCATCTCAGCTGCATCCGGCAAAAGATGATCCGCACCATGATGAAGTATCCGGTAAGCCGCATCGCTATTATAGGCAGCGGCAAAACCCTTCACGAGCGCCACCGTGTCCGATGCACCGAAGGCCACCCCGTTTGAAGCCTTCGGCTGATGGACCACGGGCAACGCGCCAGGCCCGGTCACGCTAAGCGGCGTCATACGTCCCGCAATCCAGCTCTGCGTAGCGAACTCGCCCAGATCGCCAATGTGATCGGAGTGCAAATGCGTGAGCAACACCTTGTCGATCTTGCCCGCCGGCAACCGGCTTTGGGCAAATTTCGACCACGAGCCGGGGCCAGTATCAATGATCACGATATGCCCGCCGGCAATCACCGCCGAGCAGGCATTGGCTCGACTGGGGTCGGGCATAGGCGATCCCGTCCCGCACAGAAAGACATGCAATGCATCATCGTTCAGGAGCTTTGCTGGCTCATCATTTGTGAGCCGCGAAGCGATCACCCGCTTCATCACACGATCCTGAAGCGGTCCGTAATTCCATAGCACCGCCAAGCCGACGGCAAAGATCACGAGAACCGTGACCAACAAACCGCCGATAATCCGAAGACCCGACCACTTCATCTTCCGTCCTCCCAGACATGCCGACCATCAGCAAGGTGAACTCACCCGCACATCGTCGGTCCATTTATCCTCGCCCTAATTTAATGATAAACATTAAAACTGGCAAGATGTTCCGCAAAAGAAAAAGCGGATGGCAATTGCTCGCCATCCGCTCAATCTCGTGCTGGAAACGTTCGATCTCTAGAAGGAAACGCTCGTTATTTCTTCTTCGCTTTGACAGCAGGAACGCCTTTGGCAACAGCCGGATCGATCTTCTTGCAAGCTGCAACCAGACCGGCAACGGCATCGACCGACTTCTTGAAGGCCTTCTTTTCGGATGCGTTGAGTTCGATTTCGACCACACGCTCCACGCCACCGGCACCGATCACAACCGGCACACCGACATAGATATCCTTCTGACCATACTGGCCATTGAGATAAGCCGCGCAAGGCAGAACGCGCTTCTGGTCACCCAGATAGGCTTCAGCCATCGCAATACCGGAGGCAGCAGGCGCATAGAAAGCCGAACCGGTCTTCAGCAGACCTACGATTTCCGCGCCGCCATCACGTGTGCGCTGGATGATCTGGTCGAGTTTTTCTTTCGTCGTCCAACCCATCTTCACGAGATCAGGCAAAGGAATGCCTGCGACAGTTGAATAACGCGGCAGCGGCACCATCGTGTCGCCATGACCACCCAGCACAAAGGCCGTCACGTCTTCAACCGAAACATTGAACTCTTCAGCGAGGAACAGGCGGAAACGTGCGCTATCAAGCACACCGGCCATGCCCACAACCTTGTGATGCGGCAGACCCGAGAACTGGCGCAGCGCCCAGACCATCGCATCGAGCGGGTTTGTGATGCAGATCACGAATGCATTAGGTGCATATTTGGCAATGCCTTCACCAACCTGCTTCATGACCTTGAGGTTGATGCCAAGCAGATCGTCACGGCTCATGCCGGGCTTGCGCGGCACACCGGCGGTCACGATGACCACATCGGCACCCTTGATACCCTTGTAATCATTGGCACCCGACAGAGCCACATTATAGCCCTCGACCGGCGAGGTCTGTGCCAGATCCAGCGCCTTGCCTTGCGGCAAGCCTTGGGCAATGTCGAAGACAACGACGTCGCCCAGTTCTTTCAGACTTGCAAGAAGGGCGAGCGTGCCGCCGATCTGACCGCCGCCGATAAGTGCGATTTTCTTCCGCGCCATTTGAAAAGCCTCTGTCAGTGAAGGGCGCAAGGTTCCATCGCCACGCGCACCAAGGTGAAATATGCGCCGGACATAGCGCGAATCCGCCAGAATCGCAATCTACCGCGATGCCGCGTTAACCAAGAATCGCTTCATTGATTGACGAAAACGCCCGACCGGCGCACCCTCCCATTTTGAAACACGCCGGAATGGAGCCGCAAATGCTGCTTCCGGCACGTCGCGGGGGCGACGGTTTTCACTTTGTGGGTTGAGTGAAGGGCTTAAAAATGGGGCAGTTTTCGCGCATCACAACAGGTTTCGCTTCAGTGCGGAACATCTCATTGATCATCACCGTCTCAGCTCTCGCGGGCTGTTCGGCCCCCTCCGTAAGCGACCTTGCCAAATCCGACATTTTCTCGCTTGCCCGCCTCAGCGCCGCCATTATGGGCGATGGCACCGAAGGCCGCGAGCAATGCAACCGCCTTGAGAACCTGCTCCGCAACGGTCGCAGCTTCTGCGAGAAAGCGCAGCCCGAGAGCCTGGCTTCCGATCAGAACAACACACTGATCCTGAGCACCCTGACAGGACAGGCCGATACCTTCACACTCCAACCCGATGTGTTGGGCTTCGTACCGGTGGATCGTCGCGCCGCTGCCGATTTCTCACTCGAAATTGCCCGTAAACAACATAGCGGCATCGACGCGCCCATGCTGTCTTTCGGCATGCTATCAGCCAATTACGGCCCCTCGGTCGGCTACGAACTAAAATTGCGCAACACGACCGCTCCACAGGATCGCGTCGCCATGACCGGCAGCCTTCGCTAAGCAATTAATCTGCGCTACGCAAATCCATATAGTCGGCGCTCTGCATTTCCATGAGCCGCGATACAGTGCGCTCGAATGCAAATGCGCCATCACCGACTGGGTAGAGTTCTTCAGGTGATGCCGCTGCGGACACGATCAGCTTTGTCTTACCCTCGTAAAGCGCGTCAATCAGCGTGACGAAACGCTTAGCCTCATTACGTTTTTCAGGAGACATCACCGGAATGTCATCTATCAGAACCGTATGAAAACACTGGGCGATCTTGAGATAATCAGCCGCCCCCAAAGGCTTAGCGCACAGATCGGCAAATCCGAAACGCGCCACGCCATGCGCAGCTTGCGGCACATGCAGCGCCCTTCCCTTCAGCGACAAGACTTGCGGCTCGCCATGATCGAGATCGGTCAGGCGCTTGAACGCGTCATTCAAAGCCGCACTCGCCACATCATCAGCAGGCGTATGATAGACCGGCAAACCCAGCATCCGGTCAAGACGGTAATCGGTGGCACTATCGAGATGCACCACCTCCATCCGCGCTTTCACAAGCTCGATGAAAGGTAGAAATCTTTGGCGGTTGAGGCCACCTTCGTAAAGTCCGTCAGGCGCGATATTGGATGTCGCCACCACCACCACACCCAAATCAAAAAGCTGCGTGAACAAGCGCCCAAGGATCGAAGCGTCGGCAATATCCTGAACCTGGAACTCGTCAAAGCAGAGCAGTGCCGCCTCTTTGGCTAACGCGTCTGCCACCGGCGGGATCGGGTCTCCGCCTTTGACAGAACCCTCTTTCTCAAGCTGCCGCCACTGGAAGATGCGCTCATGCACATCCTGCATGAAGGCATGAAAATGGACCCGCCGTTTGGCCGCCACGGGCGCATGATCAAAAAACATGTCCATCAGCATGGACTTGCCGCGCCCCACCCCGCCCCAAATATAGAGCCCCTCAGGCGGCGTCACCAGACGTCCAAAACCTAACACCGCAAAAGTCCCGACCTTCTTGCCCGGCACCCAGTCGGCAAGCTCGTCATGCAGATGCTGGAGATGCTGGGCGGCACGCGCCTGCGCTGCATCGGCTGCAATCTCGCCCGATGCAATACGCGCGCGATAGAAATGGATGGGGCCTTGAGACATGAAACCAGCAGCTTGAGGATGGGATAAATAACCAGTGCCCTCATCACATAGCGCGAAACAAGCCGATATTCACTCGGAAACTGGTATCTCCATCGCCTGCCAAGTCTTGAAATAAGGCTCTAGCATGCGGGCTTTATCACCCTCGCTCAGATGCAGATCAAAATGCTCGGCCAGCGCAGACGCTATCTCATCCACCGATTTAAGCTGCTGTGTCTCGGCTTTGCCATCCAGACCTCGAATGGAAAGCATCGTATTGAAAATCGTCTTGCGACTTGTCGCCGTTGGACGTCCGACAATCAGAAACTGCTTGAAAATTGAAGTGGGGAAAGTCGAAGTGTACCAGTTGGCCTGCTCGTAATCCTGCGGACCATTCGGCTCAAGCGTAAAGCGATAGACAGGTGCCCATGTGTCACCCAGCAAAGCCTGCAATTCGAAACCTGCCGTCCCTTGAACATCACAGGCGAGAAACCGACGCGGCTCATGCGGAGTCTCAAGCACTTTGTCTGTCACGAAGGGCACGGGGCCGGTCATGGTGATACCACCAAAGCCGATGTCAGCTAGGAAACGTCCCTCGGACAAATCGACAAGACTCATCATGTGTGAGCGGTTGGTCTCGATTTCTTCCGGTGCTTTCCACCGCACGCGACCAATAAGCGTCGTCACGCCGAATCCAAGCGCACGTAGCACCGCGGCAAAGAGACCATTCACCTCAAAGCAATAGCCGCCGCGATTTCGTCCGACGATTTTCTCCTGCACGGAGGGAAGATCAATCAGCACAGGATCACCAGAAAGCACAGTTAGATTCTCAAACGGTACAGCCATTGTATGCGCAAAGTGCAGCGCCTTCAGAGTTTCAAGCGTCGGTGCGCGTGAACCGTCATATCCGATGCGGGAGAAATAGGCGTCGAGATCAATCATGTCTGCACTCATATCTGCCTCATGGCATCCTCCAAATGGAGTAATAGAAAAACAAATGGCGCCACCCGATGGAAGCGCCACTTGTCTCACTCATATTGCAAAACCTATCCCATGGTCGGAATGACGAAAGACGAGCCTTCCTTGACGCCTGTAGGCCAGCGCGAGGTAACGGTCTTCACCTTGGTCCAGAATTTCACCCCCTCTGTACCGTGCTGATTGGTGTCACCAAAGGCGGAGCGCTTCCAGCCACCAAAGCTGTGATAGGCCAGCGGCACCGGGATCGGCACATTGATGCCGACCATGCCGACCTGCACGCGCGAAGCAAAGCTACGCGCCGCATCACCGTCACGCGTAAAGATCGCAACACCATTGCCATACTGATGCTTAGTGGGCAGCTCTGCTGCTTCCTCAAATGTCTTGGCGCGCACAATCTGCAACACAGGCCCGAAGATTTCTTCCTTATAGGTCTTCATATCCGGTGTCACATTGTCGAAAAGGCAACCACCTAGAAAGAAGCCATTTTCATAACCCTGCAATTTGAAATCACGGCCATCGACGACAAGTTTCGCACCTTCCTGAATGGCAAGGTCGATATAGCCACGCACCTTTTCCATATGGGCACGGCTGACAAGAGGGCCGTAATCGCTGTCAGGATCGGTGGAAGTGCCGACTTTCAAACCCTGCACACGGGGCACAAGCTTTTCGATCAGACGATCAGCCGTTTCATCGCCCACAGGTACAGCCACCGGCAATGCCATGCAGCGCTCGCCTGCCGAACCATAAGCCGAGCCGATCAAGTCGTTCACCACCTGATCCATATCGGCGTCGGGCATAATGATCGCATGGTTCTTCGCGCCACCCATCGCCTGCACGCGCTTGCCATTAGCTGCACCCGTCGCATAGATGTACTGCGCGATATCGGATGATCCGACAAAACTCACCGCCTGAATGGTCGGATCGGTAAGGATCGCATCCACCGCTTCTTTGTCGCCATTCACAACGTTCAGTACACCCTCGGGTGCGCCGGCTTCCATAAACAATTCAGCAAGGCGCAGCGGAACGGAGGGATCTTTTTCCGACGGCTTCAGAACAAATGTATTGCCACAAGCAATCGCCACGCCAAACATCCACATCGGAATCATGGCCGGAAAGTTGAACGGTGTAATACCCGCACCAACACCAAGCGGCTGGCGCATGGAATACATGTCGATACCGGGACCGGCACCTTCGGTGAATTCACCCTTCTGCAAATGCGGAATACCACAAGCAAACTCGATGACTTCGAGACCACGCTGCACATCACCGCGCGCATCAGCCAGAACTTTGCCATGCTCAGAAGACAGAGCAAGAGCCAACTCGTCCATATTGGCTTCCAGCAAACGCTTGAATTCAAACATCACACGAGCACGGCGCTGAGGATTGGTGGCAGCCCAGCCAGGAAATGCAGCAGCGGCAGCTGCCACACCGGCTTGCAATTCCGCTGCTGTGGCAAGCGGGGTGCGCGCTGTAACTTCGCCGGTATTGGGGTTTGTCACGTCAAGAAAACGACCGCTCGTACCTTTGACATGACGACCACCGATGAAATGCGTCAGCTCTTTGACCATAGTTCCTATCCTCTGCTTGCCTCGTCCCGAATACCCCTTTCACGGCGCACCGGAGGGCTTTTTATGGCCATTAGTTAGCCCGCCTATACCAACCTCGGCAAGGATTTGCGGGGAATGCGGCGCGTTTAGCGTTGCATTTTTGCACAACAAACCTGTGGCATATTCATAAAGTTCGGGGAAATTCCATATTTCTCACGCTTTGGGAGTGGCACTTGCGAGCCATTCCACTAGCATTCGCTAGCGCATAGTCCGGATTCGCCGGAACATGTCGCAGACGAAGCGGGTCGTTTCGACCCAAGGCTAAACCCGGCCTGTGAATTCTGGGGAAGAGGAATCGCAATGTCCAATACCGTAAAACTCATTATCGCAATCATCGTCATTGTTGGCGTGATCTTTGTTGGCTCCAAGATGATGAACAAAGACGCCGCAACCGATGCTGCAGCACCGGCTGCTGAAACAAGCGAAATGGCACCTGCTGACGAAGCCGCTCCCGCCGAGGAAGCTGCACCGGAAGCCGCCGCCGAACCTACCGTTATGGATGACGCGGCAGCCGCAGCCTCGGACGCTGCTGACGCCGTGGGTGAAGCCGCAAGCGACGCTGCCGAAGCTACTGGTGAAGCTATCAACGACGCTGGCGACGCGATGTCAAAAGCCGCTGACGATGCCGGTGAAGCCATGTCCGACATGGCCGACCACGGCTCCGACGATATGTCGAAGTCGAATGCCGATGAAATGTCGAAAGATGGTGCCGAAGAGCCGAAGTAATTCAGCTCAGCGACAACAAACAAACCCGCGCATCCACACAGGATACGCGGGTTTTCTTTTATCCAAATTTGCATGTGTTAGGAGCGGCGACATGATTGTCATCACAGGTCGCATGAAGATTTCCGAACGGAACCGCGACGCATTCTTTGCGATCAGCAACAAGCAAGTAGAACTGTCGCGCAAAGAAGCCGGTTGTCTCAATTACTGGCTATACGAAGACACAATGGATGCGGGAACTTTCTTCTTCTACGAAGAATGGAAGGACAGAGAGGCAGTCTCCTTCCATTTCGAACAAGCCTATTGCCTTGAATTTGTCAGAGAATTACGCGGCATCACCGAAGGCAAAGCAGATATGAAAATCCGCACAATTGCGGAAAAATCAGAGAAACCGGCCAATTAACAAGCGCCGCACCTCTTATGATGAAAAATTGGTAAGCGAGAAATTTACATCTCTGCAACAACCATTCACCGGACATTCAACTTCACGCGCTAGTCTTACCTCACGCCGGATTAAACGGCGTGGTGCAAACTTAGGACGTTGCGTATGCGTAAGCGTTCACATGTGTAAGGGCGAAGCCCCGGAATGCTCTGATGAAGCCCCGGCCTATCTATCGCCTGAAATTCAAAGGCCCGTGTCACTCCTCTGACACGGGCCTTATTCATTTAGCAAAACACTTAAAACTCAAGCCTGACGTTCAACCATCATCTTCTTGATTTCAGCAATCGCCTTGGCGGGGTTCAAACCCTTCGGACACGTCTTGGCGCAATTCATGATCGTGTGGCAACGATAAAGGCGGAACGGGTCTTCGAGATTATCGAGACGTTCACCTTTGGCTTCGTCACGGCTGTCAGCAAGCCAGCGATAGGCCTGCAAAAGCGTGGCAGGCCCAAGATAGCGATCACCATTCCACCAATAGGACGGGCAGGACGTGGTGCAGCAAGCGCAGAGAATGCACTCGTAGAGACCGTCGAGCTTTTCGCGGTCATCATGGCTCTGCCGCCATTCTTTTTCCGGTGCCGGGCTCTTCGTCTGCAACCATGGCTCGATAGAGGCATGCTGCGCATAAAACCCAGTCAGATCAGGCACAAGATCCTTAATTACGCCCATGCTGGGCAGCGGATAGATTTTGACATCGCCTTTGCACTCGTCGATGCCTTTGGTGCAAGCAAGCGTGTTCTGACCATCAATATTCATAGCGCATGAGCCGCAAATGCCTTCACGGCAGGAGCGACGGAATGTCAGGGTCGGATCAACTTCATTCTTGATCTTGATCAGCGCGTCCAAAACCATCGGGCCGCATTTATCGAGATCAATCTCATAGGTGTCGATACGCGGATTCTGATCATCGTCAGGCGACCAGCGATAGACGCGGAAGCTCTTTACACGAGCCGCACCCTGCGCCTTGTAGGTCTTGCCCTCGGTGGGACGGGAATTTTTCGGCAGATTAAACTGAACCATGTCTCAACCCTTTTGCGCACCAGAAAATCTGTGCCCAGTAAACACGTGCTTAATAAACGCGTGCCTTTGGTTTGATGTAATCAATGTCTTCGGACATCGTGTAGGTGTGAACCGGACGGTAATCGACCGTCGGTTTGCCAGACTGGCTATCCACCCAGCACAATGTGTGCTTCATCCAGTTCTCGTCATTGCGATCAGGAAAATCCTCACGCGCATGCGCGCCACGGCTTTCCTCGCGACCCACCGCGCCCTCAACGGTCGCAATAGCCTGAACGATGAGATTGTCGAATTCCAGTGTCTCGATAAGGTCGGAGTTCCAAACCAGCGAACGGTCGGTAACGCGGATATTGGGCATATCGGCATGCACTTCGGCAATGCGCTTACGGCCCTGCTCCAGTGTTTCGCCGGTGCGGAACACGGCCACGTCTTCCTGCATAATGCGCTGCATGCGTCCGCGCAATTCCGAAGTCGGCATCGAACCATTGGCATTGCGGAAATGATCAAGACGCGCAATGGCATTGTCGCCTGCGTCTTTTTTCAGCTCCGGCTGACGCGCACCCGGTGTCACAAGCTCGGCTGCCTTGAGGCCTGCCGCACGACCAAAGACAACAAGGTCGATCAGCGAATTGGAACCCAGACGGTTCGCACCATGCACCGACACGCAAGCTGCCTCGCCAATGGCCATCAGACCCGGCACAACCGTATCGGGGTTGCCGTCTTTCAGTGTCAGCACTTCACCATGGTAATTGGTGGGGATACCGCCCATGTTGTAATGCACGGTCGGGAGCACGGGGATCGGCTCCTTGGTCACATCCACACCAGCAAAAATGCGGGCGGATTCCGAAATGCCGGGCAGACGTTCCGCCAAGATTTTCGGATCGAGATGGTCCAGATGCAGGAAAATATGGTCTTTGTTCGCACCAACGCCGCGGCCTTCGCGAATTTCGATGGTCATGGCGCGGCTCACAACGTCACGCGAGGCCAGATCCTTGGCTGAGGGCGCATAGCGCTCCATGAATCGCTCGCCTTCGGAATTGACCAGATAGCCGCCTTCGCCACGCGAACCTTCCGTGATCAGGCAACCTGAACCGTAAATGCCGGTGGGGTGAAACTGCACGAATTCCATATCCTGCAGCGGCAGACCGGCGCGCAACACCATGGCATTGCCATCGCCTGTGCAGGTATGAGCCGAAGTCGCCGAAAAATAGGCACGGCCATAGCCACCTGTCGCAAGAATGACCAGCGAAGAGCGGAAGCGATGCAGCTCGCCCGTTGCCATGTCCAGCGCAATCACACCGCGGCATACACCTTCATCATCCATGATGAGGTCGATAGCGAAATATTCGATATAAAACTCAGCATTGTGGCGTAACGACTGGCCGTAAAGCGTGTGCAGCATGGCGTGACCCGTACGGTCAGCGGCCGCGCATGTGCGCTGGGCAATGCCTTCACCGAAATTCGTTGTCATGCCACCAAAGGGGCGCTGATAGATCTTGCCGTCTTCAGTGCGCGAGAAAGGCACACCAAAATGCTCAAGCTCATAAACGGCTTCGGGCGCATGACGGCAGAGATATTCAATAGCGTCCTGGTCGCCCAGCCAATCAGACCCCTTAACAGTGTCATACATGTGCCAGCGCCAGTCATCAGGGCCCATATTGCCAAGCGAAGCGGCAACACCGCCCTGCGCGGCAACTGTGTGACTGCGGGTCGGAAACACCTTGGTGATGTTGGCGGTCTTCAGACCTTTCTCAACACAACCCAGCGTCGCGCGAAGACCAGCGCCGCCCGCACCCACGACGACAGCGTCGAAAGTATGGTCGATAAACGTATAGCTCTGCGATGCTGACATGATCTTGTCTCGACGCGTTAATTCAGGAACCAAAGCCGATCTTCAGCGCTGCATAGATGCAGGCCAGACCGATGCCATAAGAAAAGAAGGAATTAGCCAGAAGCGTGAAATGCTTCAGACCTTCCGAATGCACATAATCTTCGATCACAATTTTCACACCGATACGCATGTGAATGACGACCGCGGAAATCAGCGCGATAAGAATGATGGAAACGAGCGGATTGGCGAGATAGGCCCTCGCCACATCATATTCCGCACCCGTCAGAGCAACCACCGACACGATGAAGAAAATAGCCAGAGGGGCAATAGCAAGTGCCGATGCCCGCTGAAGCGCATGGTCAGATGTGCCCGAACGAGCCGTACCGAGGAACTGGATCTTGGCCAGCGGCGTGCGCATATCTTTGTTGGACATCAGAGCATCCCCCGCAGGCTGAAGGCGGCGACCCAGATCGCGATTGTGGCAATCAAGCCACCAAAGGCAGCTGCCCAGCTGATCGCGTCTGCCGTTTTCAAATCAAAGCCTTTGGCCGCATCCCAGAAGAAATAGCGAATACCGCTAAACAGATGATGGGTAAGCGCCCAGGTGAAGCCAAAGAGCACCAGCTTGCCAAACCATGTTCCGGCAACGCCAAGGAACACGGCGTACGCTTCCGGTCCTGTGGCGGCCGCAATCAGCCACCAGGCCAACAGCGCCATACCAAGGTAAAGACCAACACCAGTGATACGATGGATGATCGACATCGCCATGGTGACGGTGAAGCGATAAATCTGAAGATGCGGCGAAAGCGGTCTTTCAACCTGTCGCGGAGCAGCCATGTCTTTATTCCCGGTAAAAATACGGGCGGATTGAATGTGTTGTTTATCGCGCGTCGCCCGCTATGGCAATTGGCGAAGCGCTGAAAACCCGCCAGCTAAGAACTGTTCTTAAAAATTGTTCACCAGACCAGACCTTAACGTCGCGGCATCAATATCCAATAGTCGAGGTCAAGGATCACACCTTCGGCGTATCCCTTTTCCAACGCACCGGGAAACCCATCGCAAGGCAGGTTCTTAGTCGCAATTGTGCGTAGTCGAAGTGCACCGAGATCCTTACGATTCTTGATCGGGGCATGATCAACCACTTCCGACCATGCAAAGATCGTATCTCCTGCAAAGCAGGGAGCAACGTGGCGACCGCCATTGATCGCAACGACAAGCTGCGCATTCCCCAACCCGTTGAACGACAAAGATCGCGCCAGCGAGATCAAATGTCCGCCATAGATGAGCCTACGACCAAAGCGGCCTTGCCCTTCGGTGAACTGGTTGAAATGAACCTTGGCCGTGTTCTGGTAGAGGCGGGTCGCCATCATATGTTCGGCTTCTTCGATCGTAACGCCGTCCACATGGTCGATTTTTTCACCCACTGCATAATCGTCCCACAGATGGGGACTGCCGGAGGCCACGCAATCAAAGCCCGAAAAATCCACACCAGCCGGCGCCTCAAGAAAATCAACGCTGACTGCCTTTGGAAGTGTCGGTACATCTGTTTCAGGTGCTGGCGAGGCCTTGTCGCGCTTGCGCACCATGACCCAGCGCACATATTCGAGCACGATCTCATCTCGCTGATTGCGACCGGTCGAACGCACATAAACAACGCCTGTCGCCCCGTCTGAATTTTCCTTTAGCCCGATCACCTTAGACGATGTCGAAAGCGTATCACCGGGAAAAACAGGTTTCAGAAAACGGCAATCCGCATAACCCAGATTGGCAACCGCGTTGAGCGAAACATCCGGCACGGTCTTGCCGAACACGACATGAAATGCGAGCAGGTCGTCCACAGGCGCGCATTTATAACCGGCTGCACGTGCGACCTCGTCAGAAGACTGAAGCGAGAAGCGCGAACCGAATAACGCTTGATAAAGCGCGCGGTCACCCTCGTTCAGCGTACGCGGTGTCGCATGGGTGAGAACCTGCCCCACCTTGAAATCCTCGAAGAAATTTCCGGCATTTGTCTTGCTCATGCTTCCAACTCCGCAATGGCGTCGGCAATAGCAACAGTGCGCTTGGCAATCTCGGCATGAAGAATTTCGACCATGCGCCCTTCGACTTTCAATACGCCCTTGCCCTTGTTCTCTGGCGCTTCGAACGCGGCAATTGTCAGACGCGCGAACGAAACAGTATCAGCGTCGGGAGAAAAAATCGTATTACAGGGGCCAACCTGCGAGGGGTGGATAAGCGTCTTGCCATCAAAGCCCATATCGCGGCCCTGCTCACATATAACCACAAAGCCGTCTTCATTCTTGATATCATTGTAAACGCCATCAAGCGCAACAAGACCGTAAGCGCGCGCGGCAATGATGGACAGGCCAAGTGACGTCAGCATCGGAACACGATCAGCTGTGTGAGACGCCCTCAATTCCTTGGCAATATCATTTGTCCCCATCACCCAGACAGTCATGCGGGTCGAGCTTGCCTGCGCAGCAATCGCCTGAATATTGAGGATCGCCAAAGGCGTCTCGATCATGCACCAAAGCTGCATAGAGGATGAAGCACCAGCATCCGATAGCGCCTTGTCTGCCCGCAGCACATCATCTGCCGAATTGATCTTAGGAACGAGGATCGCATCGGGCTTCGCCGCCACCGCCGCCTTGATGTCATCCATGCCCCATGGCGTATCAAGACCGTTCACACGGATGCAGATTTCGCGTTTGCCGTAGCCACCTTGCTCAACAGCAGAAATCACCTGTGCGCGGGCTTCTTGCTTGGCATCTGGCGCCACAGCATCTTCCAGATCAAGGATCAAAGCATCGGCGGGAATGTCACGCGCCTTTTCCAGTGCCCGGGCATTCGAACCCGGCATATAGAGAACACTGCGGCGCGGGCGGGCGATAATATCGGACATGAAATCTCGCTTTCGAATGATCGGCAGGAATTATATCAGGCGTCTTTCTTCAGATAACGTGCGCCAAGTATTTCGGCAATTTGCACCGCGTTGAGCGCCGCACCTTTCCGCAGATTGTCGGAGACGACCCAAAGAGCAAGGCCATTATCGACCGTCGGGTCAACACGGATACGGCTGATATAGGTGGCAAAATCACCAACGCACTCTAGTGGCGTGACATAGCCACCATCTTCACGCTTATCGACGACCAGACAACCCGGCGCCTCGCGCAAAGCATCGCGCGCTTCATCGTCAGAAATCGGATTCTCAAATTCGATATTGATCGCCTCGGCATGACCGACAAACACCGGCACGCGCACCGCGGTTGCCGTGACCTTGATCTTGGGGTCAAGCATCTTCTTGGTCTCGACGACCATCTTCCACTCTTCCTTCGTATAGCCATCTTCCATAAAGACATCGATATGGGGAATGACGTTGAAGGCAATCTGCTTGGTAAACTTATTCACTTCCACGGGATCGTTCACATAAATCGCGCGGGTCTGTTCAAAAAGCTCGTCCATGCCCTCCTTGCCCGCACCTGATGTCGATTGATAGGTCGAAACAACAACGCGGGTGATTTTCGCCAGATCATGCAATGGCTTCAATGCAACAACCATCTGCGCGGTCGAGCAATTGGGGTTCGCAATGATCATCTTCTTCGTATAGCCGGCAATCGCATCGGCATTCACTTCCGGCACGATAAGCGGAACATCAGGGTCCATACGGTAGCGCGAGGAATTGTCGATCATCACACAACCAGCAGCTGCGATCTTGCCTGCAAACTTCTCGGCAACTTCAGAGCCTGCCGACATCAGGCAAATATCGGTTCCCGCAAAATCATAATTGTCGAGCGACTTTACTTTGAGCGTTCTGTCGCCATAGGACACTTCCGTACCCTGACTACGACGCGAGGCCAGCGCCACCACTTCATCGGCAGGAAATTCGCGTTCGGCCAGAATATTCAGCATCTCGCGACCCACGTTACCCGTGGCTCCGACAACGGCGACTTTGTAACCCATAGAAAACTACTCCGCGAAAAATTCTTAGGCGTTCAAACGATCAAGTTCGGCGAGGATTGCATCGCCCATTTCGACAGTACCGACCTTCTTCATGCCGTCCTGCATGATGTCGCCTGTGCGCAAACCATTGGCGAGCACAGCGTCCACAGCCTTTTCAAGCAGATCGGCGCATGCACCACGATCAAACGTGTAACGCAGAGCCATAGCGAAAGAAAGGATCGAAGCAATCGGATTAGCAGCACCCGTGCCTGCAATGTCAGGGGCCGAACCATGCACGGGCTCGTACATGGCTTTTGCCTTGCCATTGGCATCTTTCGCACCCAACGATGCAGACGGCAACATGCCGAGCGAGCCGGTCAGCATCGAGGCGATGTCGGAAAGGACGTCACCGAAAAGATTGTCCGTCACAATGACGTCGAACTGTTTTGGATTGCGCACAAGCTGCATGGCACAATTATCGGCCAGCATATGTTCGAGCTTCACATCGGAATATTGTTCCTCGTGAAGTTTGATGACTTCTTCGTACCAAAGCACACCGGACTTCATCACATTGCGCTTTTCCACCGACATGACGCGATTGTCACGCTTGCGGGCAAGCTCGAAAGCCACAGACGCAATGCGACGAATTTCGCTGGTCACATAGACCTGTGTATCGATACCACGACGCTCGCCATTGCCAATATCTTCAATGATCTTCGGCTCACCGAAATAAACGCCACCGGTTAATTCACGCACGATCATGATGTCGAGACCTTCGACAATCTCACGCTTCAGCGAAGAAGCATCCGCCAGCGCGGGGAAGCAGAGCGCCGGACGCAAATTGGCAAAGAGTTCGAGATCTTTGCGCAAACGCAGAAGGCCCGCCTCGGGACGTCCCTCATAAGGCACATTATCCCATTTAGGACCACCGACCGCGCCGAGAAAGACCGCATCAGAAGCCAAGGCTTTTTCGATTGTCTCGTCGGTCACAGCAACGCCATGCGCGTCATAGCAGCAGCCGCCGACAAGCTCGCGGTCAATCTCGACATCAAACTTACGCTTGGCGCTGTACCAGTCGATCACGCGCTCAACCTGACCCATCACTTCAGGGCCGATGCCGTCACCGGCGACAATCAAAATCTTGTTGGTCATTTATCTCGAACTTTTCTGTGTCGTGTATTGGAGTTTAGAGCCAGGGCTGCTCTGCCGAATGGCGAGCCTCGTAAGAAGCGATAGAGGCTTCTTTCTTCATGGTCAGGCCAACGCCATCAAGGCCTTCCAACATGCAATGCTTGCGGAACGGGTCGAGATCAAACTTGATCACGCCACCATCGGGGCCTTTGATTTCTTGCGCTTCCAGATCAATCGTCACAACAGCGTTCTGACCGCGCTCAGCATCATCCATCAGCTTGTCGACTTCCGACTGCGGCAGAACAATCGGCAGAATGCCGTTCTGGAAACAGTTATTGTAGAAGATGTCGGCAAAGCTGGCGGCGATCACACACTTGATACCGAAATCGGCAAGTGCCCAAGGCGCGTGTTCGCGCGACGAACCGCAGCCGAAATTCTCGCCCGTCACAAGGATCTGCGCATTGCGATAAGCCGGCTTGTTCAGCACGAAATCGGGAATCTCGTTGCCCTTATCGTCATAGCGCATTTCATCAAACAGGTTCTTGCCAAGGCCTGTGCGCTTGATCGTCTTCAGGAACTGCTTGGGGATGATCATATCCGTATCGATATTGATCAACGGCATCGGAGCCGCAACGCCCGTGAGTTTATTGAACTTATCCATTACTATAACTCCGTATTAATCCGGTTAAGCACGTCCCTTGCGACCTTCACATATTCTCTTGCGGACTCAGCGGAGACAACAGGTTGGCTGGAATGGCTCGCCATATTGCGAAGCAATTCAAGTTCTCTGATGGGCATATACAAGCTCATTGCTTCCGTCTCACCAGCAAACAAATCACTCAGCAACACTGGGATGCCCTTGACGTCTGCCCGATCAACTCCCCTGCTTGCCGCCTTTTCCCGCAAAATTATTTCAATACGATTCCACGATTCCAAAATCGCTGCCGACGGGAAACTTTCGGCAAATCGCATCAAATTCTCTGACTCGTCAACCCGACGTTGAAACATCGGAATATCAGCCTGCAAATCCTCTCGGGGCAAACTATACCGAGGACGAGTCCTCTCCATCACTGCATCAATATCTCGCAAGGCACTCATAAATGTGGCTTCCACACCGGCCACCTTAAGAGTCGTGAGCCTTTTCAAAAGAACTGCTATTTCTTCGCGAAAAGTGTAAGCCAAAATTAGTATCGTAATTGGCCAGACAGCTGTCTGTGTAAATTCCAGTATCCAATAGAGCCAATTCATTTTTCCTACCCTGCACTCCCACACCTCTCCGGCAAGGAGTAAGAACAATTATTCCAATTCACGAAAGTCCACAAAGTGACCCGCAATCGCCGCCGCTGCCGCCATTTGCGGCGACACGAGATGTGTGCGACCGCCGCGGCCCTGACGGCCTTCGAAATTGCGATTGGATGTTGAGGCGCAACGCTCTCCCGGTGCAAGCTTGTCGGCATTCATCGCCAAGCACATTGAACACCCCGGTTCGCGCCATTCAAAACCGGCTTCGACAAAAATCTTGTCGAGTCCTTCGGCTTCGGCTTGCTCTTTCACAAGACCCGAACCCGGCACGACCATGGCATTGACAGTCGATGCCACCTTGCGGCCTTTGGCGACAGCAGCAGCGGCGCGCAAGTCTTCGATACGGCCATTTGTGCAGGAGCCGATGAAGACACGGTCGATCTTCACATCCGTGATCGGCGTACCGGCCTTCAAACCCATATAGGCAAGCGAACGTTCCATCGCATTGCGCTTGCCTTCATCCGACACAGAGGCGGGATCGGGCACGCGGTCCGTGATCTTGATCACATTCTCAGGGCTTGTGCCCCATGTGATCATTGGCGGCAGGTTGGCAATATCGATGGTCACTTCCTTGTCGAAATGCGCACCTTCATCAGAGGGTAGCGTGAGCCAATAGGCTGCTGCCTTGTCCCAGTTTTCGCCTGTGGGCGACATGGGTCGACCCTTGAAGTAAGCGACCGTCTTCTCATCAGGCGCGATCATGCCGGCACGTGCGCCGGCTTCAATCGTCAGATTGCAAACGGTCATGCGCCCTTCCATCGAAAGATCACGGATGGCCTGCCCTGCATATTCGATCACATAGCCTGTGCCGCCTGCGGTGCCGATATGACCGATGATGGCCAGCGCAATGTCTTTGGCTGTGAAGCCTTCAGGCGCCTTGCCCTCGACATTGATACGGAGATTTTTTGCCTTCGACTGGATGAGCGTCTGGGTCGCCAGCACATGCTCGACTTCTGACGTGCCGATACCATGAGCCAGCGCGCCAAATGCGCCATGTGTGGATGTATGGCTATCGCCGCAAACAATGGTCGTGCCCGGCAGTGTGAAGCCCTGTTCCGGCCCAACGATATGCACGATGCCCTGACGCTTGTCGTCCATCTCAAGATACTGGATGCCGAAACTCTTGGCATTGTCATCCAGCGTCTGCACCTGAATACGGCTTTCCTCGTCCGCAATACCTTTGGAGCGGTCGGTTGTCGGCACGTTGTGATCGGCCACGGCCAGCGTCTTTTGCGGCGCATGCACTGTGCGGCCTGCCATACGCAAACCTTCAAAGGCCTGCGGGCTTGTCACTTCATGCACAAGGTGACGGTCAATATAGAGAAGGCCGGTGCCGTCTTCCTGCATTTCGACGAGATGGGCGTCCCAGATTTTGTCGTACATGGTGCGCGGTGCAGCCATTTTCTTTCTCCTGTTGTCCGCGACTGCGCTCGGAGGTCGAGGCGCGCGAATGTCTCAAATCAATATCTAAGAGCGGGCCGAAAAAGCAAAAAAGCGGGCCGGGGCGTGAGGCCCTGCCCGCTAATTGCGTCTTAATCCGTTTTGGAACGGATAAAGGCTTAGGCCGCGCCGGACTTTTCGCGACGCTTGAAATCCTGCTTCTCGACGATACGAGCGGACTTACCACGGCGACCGCGGAGGTAATAAAGCTTCGCGCGACGCACACGGCCACGACGAAGCACCTTAATGCTGTCAATCAGCGGGCTGTAAAGCGGGAACACACGCTCCACACCCTCACCGTAAGAGATCTTGCGAACGGTGAAGTTTGAGTTGATGCCGCCGCCAGCGCGCGCGATGCAGACGCCTTCGTAGGCCTGAACGCGCGAGCGCTCGCCTTCAACGACCTTCACGTTGACGATCAGCGTGTCGCCGGGCGCGAAATCGGGGATTTCCTTACCAGTGGTAAGCGAACCCATCTGGTCCTGCTCAAGCTGCTCGATGATATTCATGTCTAAAACCTTCAGATATGCAGGCTTCCGGCAAGCCTATTTCGGCTCTGGCCTCAATGACCTCGCCCGGAAGCGGGCTTCACTAACATACTTCAGTCGGACTTGCGACTGTCTTTGCGGCTGAATCTGAGAAATTTTTCCCAGAGGTCTGGCCGCCTCGATTTTGTTGCCTCTTCAGCCTCGGCTCGACGCCAGGCCTTGATGCGCCCGTGGTCCCCGGAGGTGAGCACCGCAGGTATCTCGCGGCCCTCGAAAATCTGGGGTCGCGTATAGTGCGGATACTCAAGCAATCCGCCCTCAAAACTCTCATCTTCGCCGGAAACTTCCTTGCCCATGACGCCGGGAAGCAACCGAATGATAGCGTCGAGCAGCGCCAAAGCTGCCGGTTCGCCGCCTGAAACAATAAAATCTCCCAGACTAATTTCTTCCATAACCCGAGACTCAATCACACGCTGATCAAGCCCTTCAAAACGCCCACAAAGCAGGGTCACGCCAGACCCTTTTGCAAGCTCTCTGACACGTTCCTGCGTCAGCGGCTTGCCCCGCGGACTGAGGTAAATCAGTGGTCGCCCTGCCTGATGCACAGCGTCCACAGCCTTGGCCACGACATCGGCCCGCATCACCATGCCCGCACCGCCACCCGACGGTGTGTCATCCACCGAACGGTGCCGATCATGAGCAAAGTCACGAATATCAACCGCCTCAAGCGACCAGATACCCGCCTCCAAAGCCCGACCGGCCAGCGACATTCCCAATGAGCCCGGAAACATCTCGGGAAAAAGCGTCAATACCGAAGCCTTGAACGAGGCAACATCACTCATCTGCCGCCTCGTCAAACGTACCTTCTGGTGGATCAAGGGTCAGGAAACCTGCCTCCAGATCCACATGCGGCACATTCTCGTCGATAAACGAGATCAGCACCGTCGGCCCGCCATCTGGGCATGCGATCTCAAGAAGATCACCCGCCCCGAAATTATGCACCGCACTCACCCGACCATAAACCCGACCGTCCGCACCCTGTGCCTGAAGCCCGATAAGGTCGGCATGATAATAGCCTTCTTCATCCTCATCGACTTCCGGCAATGCGGAACGGTCCACATAAAGCTCCGTTCCGCGCAGCGCTTCTGCCTTGTCCCGGTCGCTCACCCCTTCAAGGCGACAGATAACGACGCCTTTGGCAACGCCGGTCGTATCGATCTTGAAGGTCAGCGCACCATCCTTACTGCTGACCGGCCCATAATCGGCGACAGCCATAGGATCTTCCGTAAATGGCTTCACCCGCACCAGACCGCGTACGCCATGGACACCGACTATGATCCCCAGACAGACGCGGGCTGATCGCGACGAGGAGCCCTCAGACATATCCTCGGACAAATACGCCGGACCCAAGGCTTACGCCTCGGCCGGAGCTTCCTCGGCAGGAGCTTCTTCCGCAGGAGCTGCAGCAGCTTCAGCGGCAGCGGCCTTGGCTTCTTCTTCTGCAAGACGAGCAGCTTCCAGACGTTCCTGAGCCTTCGCTTTGGGCTTGGCTTTTTCCGGATTGTTCGAAACAGCGCGCTTCAGAAGCCCAGCGGCATCAAGGAAACGGGCAACACGATCCGTCGGCAGAGCGCCAACCGAGAGCCAATGCTTTGCACGTTCCAGATCGAGCACAACGCGATCCTCACGATCCTTGGGAAGAAGCGGATTGAACGAACCGATCTTTTCGATGAAACGTCCATCGCGGGGTGAGCGCGTGTCAGCAATAACGATGCGGTAGTAGGGACGCTTCTTTGCGCCACCACGAGCCAGTCTGATTTTGAGAGACATATTTTTCTACCTTCTAGTGAAACCTAAACCCAAAACCTTCAAAGCCGGTTCTGGGAAACTTGAAATTCCGATCATTCGGAAATCCATGAAAATCTATTTCTTCTTGCCGCCCGGCAATCCCGGCAGGCCGCCCATTGGCCCCCTACCGCCTGGAAGCCCCGGCAGCCCTCCAGACAATCCGGGCAATCCGCCTTTTGGCAACATCCCCTTTAGCGCTTCAGGATTGTTCGCCACTTCCGGCGGAATACTCGGCATACCGCCGCCGCCAAAAAGCTTGCCCAGCATGCCGCCGCCCTTCTGGCGTGCCATGTTCTTCATTAAATCTGCCATCTGACGATGTAGCTTCAGCAGACGGTTGATTTCTTGAACTTCAGTACCCGAACCGGCAGCAATTCGGCGCTTGCGGCTGGCATTGAGCAAAGCCGGATTACGACGCTCGGCTTTCGTCATCGACGAAATAATAGCTGCCTGCCGCTTTACGACGCTGTCATCCATATGCGCATTAGCGGCATTGGCTTGCGCCTTGGCGACACCGGGCAACATGCCCAGCACACCCTTCATGCCACCCATACGTTTCATCTGCGCGAGCTGCTCGGCCATATCATCAAGGTCAAAGAGACCCTTCTTCATCTTGGCCGCGATCTTGTTCGCTTTTTCAGCGTCGATCGTTTCAGCCGCTTTTTCGACAAGGCTGACAACGTCACCCATACCAAGAATGCGACCGGCAACTCGGTCAGCACGGAAATCTTCCAACTGGTCAAGTTTTTCGCCGGTACCGAGCATCTTGATCGGCACGCCTGTGACAGCACGCATGGAAAGTGCGGCACCACCACGACCATCGCCATCGGTACGTGTCAGCACAATGCCGGTAACGCCAATACGTTCCTTGAACTGCATGGCGACGTTGACGGCATCCTGACCCGTCAGACTATCGGCAACGAGCAAAGTTTCATGCGGGTTGGCAACGTCGCGGACTTCCGCAACTTCAGCCATCAAGGCCTCATCGACATGGATGCGACCTGCTGTATCCAGCATGACAATGTCATAGCCGCCTAGCTTTGCAGCCTCAATTGCGCGGCGAGCGATCTGCACAGGCTGCTGGCCGACAATGATCGGCAAGGTAGCGACGCCTGTCTGCTCGCCAAGAATTTTTAGCTGTTCCTGCGCGGCAGGGCGACGCGTATCCAGCGAGGCCATCAACACGCGACGCTTGTCACGTGATTCAAACCGTTTCGCGATTTTGGCCGTCGAAGTCGTTTTACCCGATCCCTGAAGACCGACCATCATAATGGCGACAGGCGGAGCGGCCTGAAGCGACAAAGATGTATCTGCGGCACCGCCCAGCATTTCCACCAACTCGTCATGAACGATTTTGATGACCTGCTGGCCGGGCGTGATGGACTTCAGAACTTCCGCACCAATGGCGCGTGGCTTCACCTTATCAACAAAATCCTTGACGACAGGCAGAGCCACATCCGCTTCGAGGAGCGCACGGCGCACCTCGCGCAGGGCATCGTCCACATCACTTTCCGAGAGCGCACCGCGCCCCCTCAGCTTTGTAAAGACGTCGCCAAGGCGACCTGTCAGATTCTCAAACATCGGTTCGGTTTCGTCCCAAAATCAAGACACACTAGCCAAAGCAAAAACGCATCCGCGAGCGAATATCGCCGGCGGATGTTGACCCCGGCGCAATGCCTAGGGCGGGTCGGGGTGCTATCTATGTCCCGAAAGTCGGGCGGAAACTAAGGCCAGACATCGCAAGAGTCAACAATCACGCTCCCGCCCGTCTTGTACGCAAAGCTAGGGTTCCATAAAAATTTACTGACATTTTAGTAGATAAGAGTTTACCCAATTTCTTTACAAGGGCTTAAAGCCCCCGTGAGACACTTGGTTTTAGTTTGTTGTGTAATGCGTACCCGAGGTTCACCAATGGCAGATATGATCAGCGCCGTCGCGCCCACCGCCTCCATCGTGACATCCTTCAAATCCAGCGCCGAAATCGCCCCGCCACCCGCGGCCCGCCCCACCAGCGATACAGACAAGGATTCCTTCGGCCCTGCCGTCATTATGCCCCGCCCACAACTTTCAGGCGCAGACATTTCGGCGATGAAGGAAGTGGCAGCCACCACACCCGTTTCAACCCCACCCACAGTGGCCGGCTATGACGCCAGCGGACAAAGTGTGGAGCTTGGAAAGGCCAGCACAAAATGACAGATGCTATCTCTATAGCGCTTGGAGGCATGCAATCTGCATCTCTCAGGGCCACAGAGGCGGCAAGCTCAGTCATGCGCACGTCGATTATTCCGCCTGCTGCAAGCGCAGTCGGCACCGAGACGCCCGCCTTTATCATTGATACCACTTCCGGCAACAGTGAGTCCGATCCGCTACAATCCGTCAGCGAATTCCAGAAAGCTGCCCGCGCCTATGAAGCCAGCGCCAAAGCACTGGAAGCAGTTCAACAAGTCCAGAAAGCGCTGGTGGAAGCCCTCGGCTGGGTCGTGCCAGATGACGCCGATGTAAAAAAAGAAGCCTAAACCACTGAACTAATGGAGATTTTCGAGAAGAAGCTGAAGGCTGGCCGCCCCGAATGCGCGCATATTGGCCTCCCGGTCTTCCAGAATTCCCGTCTTGACTGTCATCGCCATTTGCAGCCCCTCCGGCCCAGCGAGACCCAGACAGGCAGTGCCCGCAGGGTCGCCATAACGGCTCCCTGCCGGTCCCGCCGCGCCGATTTCGGCCAATGCCCAGGTGGCGCCGAACTGGTTACGCAAAGTCTCCGACAGAAGAAGCACAAAAGGTTCACTCAAAGGCTTGGTGGCATCTGCCTCGATCAACGTTTTTGCGGGTAAATCGATCAGAACCTCCCGCGCCTTCTTGGTATAGACGACAGCACCACCAAGATAATAAGCCGAAGCTCCCGGCACCGACAGCAGAGCAGCCGAGACTAGGCCACCGGTGGAGGACTCCGATATAGCCACCGTCTCCCCCCGCTTTTTCAGAAGATCGCCGATTTCACGGGCCAGAGGGAGAAGTGTCTGCATTGGATTGATCCTGTTCCGGGGCACTCTTTTTGACGCAGCCCGACACTAGCTGTGCGACAAATGCCCGACAATCTGCAAACCAGTGGAAATTCAGGCCAAAAAGGGCCATATAGCGCCTATCATGACAGGAACAGGCATTCCATTTCGTAAGATGAACGGTCTCGGCAACGACTTTGTCGTTCTGGACCTGCGAAGTCATGCCCTGAACCTGAATGACAATCTGGTCCGCGCCATCTCCAACCGAGAGACAGGCATTGGCTGCGACCAGTTTATTACCATCGAGCCTCCACGCCATGGTGGCGACGCCTTCATGGGCATCCGCAATCAGGACGGAGCTGTGGTCGAGGCTTGTGGCAACGCCACACGCTGTATCGGTCAGATCGTACTGGCCGAAACCGGCAAAAGCGCCGTCACCATTGAGACACTAGGTGGCGACCTTGTGGCAAGCGCCGCTTCAGATGAAAACATCACAGTCGATATGGGCGAGCCGCGCCTGAAGTGGGACGAAATCCCGTTATCAGAGGAATTCCGCGACACACGCGCTATCGAGCTTGAAGTCGGGCCTCTTGGTGCACCGATCATGCACTCACCTGCTGTTGTGAATGTCGGCAATCCGCATGCAATCTTCTTCGTCAAGGACATGGATGTCATCGACCTTGCGCGCATCGGGCCGATGCTTGAACACCATCCGCTCTTTCCTGAGCGCGCCAATATTTCGGTCGCTCAAGTCATCGACCGGACACATGTAAAGCTGAAGGTCTGGGAACGCGGTGTCGGTTTGACACGCGCCTGCGGTACTGCGGCTTGCGCCACAGTTGTGGCAAGCGTTCGCAAGCGCATGACCGATCGCAAAATCACTGTGAGCCTTCCCGGCGGCGACTTGCAGCTCGAATGGCGCGAAAGCGACAACCATATCTATATGACCGGACCGGCCACGCTCGACTATGAAGGCACACTCGACCAGCGTTTCCTAAGCGGGGCGCTCGCATGAGCGGAGCGCCAGAAAAGAAGAAAGCAACCGAGATCGTGACATTCGGCTGCCGCCTGAATGCCTATGAATCCGAAGTGATGAAGGATCACGCCGCCGGAGCAGGGCTTGAAGGTGCAATCGTTTTCAACACCTGCGCAGTTACCAATGAGGCGGTGCGACAGGCCCGTCAGGCTATCCGCAAAGCGCGCCGCGAGAATCCCGATGCCCGCATCATCGTCACAGGTTGCGCCGCGCAAATCGCGCCTGAGGATTTCTCTGAAATGTCCGAAGTTGATCTGGTTCTCGGCAACCACGAGAAAATGCAGCCCGAAAGCTGGGCACCGGCCTTGGCGTTGCACACCAATGAACGTGTTCGCGTCAACGACATCATGTCTGTCACGGAAACAGCAGGACATCTGGTGCAGGGTCTCGAAGGACGTGCGCGGGCATTTGTGCAGGTCCAGAACGGTTGCGACCATCGCTGCACCTTCTGCATCATTCCCTATGGACGCGGCAATTCGCGCAGCGTGCCTGCGGGTGAAATCGTCAACCAGATTCGCCTGCTTGTTGAAAACGGCTATCGCGAAGTCGTTCTGACCGGCGTTGACATCACATCCTATGGCTCAGATCTGCCCGGTCAGCCGAGTCTTGGCAATCTGGCAACCCGCATCCTGAAGCTGGTGCCTGAACTGGAACGCCTGCGTATCTCTTCCATCGATTCCATTGAGGCTGATGATGCCCTGATGCGCCTCATTGCCGAAGAAGAGCGCCTGATGCCGCATCTGCACCTGTCATTGCAATCAGGCGACAATATGATCCTGAAACGCATGAAGCGCCGCCATGCACGAGAAGATTCAATCCGCTTCTGCCAGGACGTGCGCCGCTTGCGTCCCGACATCGCTTTCGGCGCCGACTTTATTGCCGGTTTCCCGACCGAAACCGAGGAGATGTTCGAAAACACATTGCGACTGGCCGACGAATGCGGCCTCACCTGGCTGCATGTCTTTCCCTTCAGCCCGCGCCCCGGCACACCGGCCGCACGTATGCCCCAGCTTGATCGGAACCTCATCAAATCACGTGCCGAACGCCTGCGGGCCAAAGGCCAGATGCGCCTTGCCGCCCATCTCGATGCAGGCGTGGGACGCACCGCGCCCGTGCTGATGGAAACCGAAATACTCGGACGCACACATCAGTTCACACCGGTGCGCCTCAGTGCGACGGGGCTTAAGGCGGGAGATATTCTGCCAGTCCATCTGACAACCCATGACGGACAAAGCTTTGAAGGTCAGCTATCGGTATGAGTGAGACGAATACGGGCACACCGGAAGAACAGAAAAAACGCTCCCTGTTCCAGCGGATGAAGGAAGGTCTGTCGCGTTCAACACGCACGATCTCCGATGGCATTACCGGCATTTTCACAAAGAAAAAGCTCGACCGCGCCACACTTGATGATCTGGAAGATCTGCTGATCAGCGCAGACCTTGGCCTTGAAGCCTCTGCCGAAATCGTTGCAGCGGTCGGCAAAGGCCGCCACGACAAGGAGGTCACCGCAGAAGAGATCCGCGAGATTGTGGCCGACGAAATCGAAAAGGTACTAGCACCCGTTGCCATACCATTCACAATCGACGAGACCCGCAAACCTTTCACCGTCTTGATGGTCGGGGTCAACGGGGCAGGCAAGACCACGACAGCGGCCAAGATAGCCGCGCGTGCGCAAGCCGCCGGAAAATCAGTGATGCTGGCCGCAGGCGACACGTTTCGGGCCGCCGCCGTTGAACAACTCAAGGTCTGGGGCGAACGGCTCAATGTGCCCGTCGTCTCGACCAAAATCGGTGGTGACGCAGCCGGCCTTGCCTATGAGGCATTAGCCCGTGCCCAAAGCGAGAAAACCGATCTTCTGCTTATCGACACAGCCGGGCGATTGCAAAACAAGACCGATCTCATGTCGGAACTTGAAAAAATTCTCCGCGTGATCCGCAAACTCGATCCCGATGCACCGCATGCAACCCTGCTAGTGCTTGATGCCACCACAGGTCAGAACGCGATCAGTCAGGTCGATATTTTCGGCAAAATGGCAGGCGTCACAGGGCTTGTCATGACAAAGCTCGACGGCACAGCACGCGGGGGCATTCTCGTTGCCATCGCAAAACGTTTCGGCCTGCCCGTCCATCTCATCGGTATCGGCGAACAAATCGACGATCTCCAACCCTTCGACGCCAAGACATTCGGCCGCGCGATCACCGGCGTTGCCGGCACCGCAGGCGAAATCAAGAACGGAACCAAATGAACAAGCCGACCAAAAAGGGAAATGACTCCCTGTTGCGCATGGGCCTAGAAATCGGGCCGCTGCTTGTCTTCTTTCTGGCCAATTCACAATCCCACCGGATTTTCGGCAACGAACCTGCACAGAACATCTTCTATGCAACGGGTATCTTCATGGTGGCGATCACGCTTTCGCTGGCCGTTTCCTATTTTCGGTTTCGCAAAATCCCCACCATGCCTTTGGTCACAGGCGTTTTCGTGCTTGTCTTCGGCACACTCACGCTGGTTTTGCAGGACGATCTTTTCATCAAAATCAAACCGACACTTGTCAATCTGCTCTTCTCAAGCGCCTTACTCATAGCCGCTTATCTGGGCAAGCCTCTGATGAAAGTGCTTTTTGACAGTGCCTTCGATCTGACTGAAGAAGGCTGGATGATCCTCACAAAACGCTGGGGTTTCTTTTTCCTTTTTCTTGCCGTTGTGAATGAAGTGCTGTGGCGCAACTTCTCGACAGACTTCTGGCTTCAGTTCAAGATTATCGGAATTATGCCGATGACCATCATTTTCGCGATGGCGCAAATGAGCGTGCTGACACGCTACGCCAGCAAAAAGTCAGACGATCTGGATTCCGATAACGCCAGCTGACCCGATCCCTCAGCCCGTCAATCGAGAATATTGCGATCCTTTGTCTCCGGAAGGAATGCAATTCCGACCACGAAACAGACAGTTGCAATGATGATCGGATACCAAAGCCCGTCATACATGCTGCCTGTCGCTGCAATGATTGCAAATGCAACCGGCGGCATGAACCCGCCAAACCAGCCATTGCCGATGTGATATGGTAATGACAGGGACGAATAGCGGATACGGGTCGGGAACAATTCCACTAGCATCGCCGCGATCGGGCCATAGGTCATGGCACCAAAAATCACCAGCACACCGATCAGCAGAACAACCATCACCTTATTGATCTCATCATCGGCGGCCGAGGCGGGATAACCGGCCTCCCTGAGTGCCGTAGCAAGCGCCTGATTGAACACAATCATCTTTTGCGCTGCATCTGCATGAGTGGCGTCATAAGACACGATTACAGTGTCACCCACATGTATCTCCGCAGCGCCGCCGACAATTGCGCGATTGTCGTAAGGCACACCACTTTTAACGAGTGCAGTCTTGGCCACATCGCAAGCAGTTGTGAATGAGGACGTTCCAACAGGATTAAATTGCAACGAGCATGTATCAGGATCCGCCACGACAGTGACCGGTGCGTTTGACTGAGCGAGTTCCAATGCCGGATTAGCATAATGCGTGATGGCCTGAAAAATCGGCATATAGGTCAGCGCTGCCAGCAGACACCCAGCCATGATCATTGGCTTACGTCCGATCTTGTCCGATAGAATACCGAAGATCACAAAGAAAGGTGCACCAATCACCAATCCGCCAGCCACCAATATCGTGGCCGTCAACCCGTCCACTTTCAAAACCTGCGTTAAAAATATCAGCGCATAAAACTGACCCGTGTACCAGACGACGGCTTGCCCCATCGACAGCCCGAACAAAGCCAGCAAAACAATCTTGAGGTTTGACCAGCGAGCAAAGCTATCGCGCAGCGGCATTGAGGACCCCTTGCCCTCTTCCTTCATTTTTTTGAAAGCTGGGGATTCATCCAACCGCATGCGAATCCAAACGGAAATACCCAGCAAGACAACAGAGAGCAGGAAAGGCACGCGCCACCCCCAAGCCTCAAATGCTTCCGGTTCCATGACGGCTCGACATGCCATGATGACAATCAAAGACAGAAACAAACCCGCTGTCGCTGTCATTTGAATCCATGAGGTATAAGCCCCACGTTTATTGGCAGGTGCGTGCTCGGCCACGTAAGTCGCCGCTCCGCCATATTCACCACCAATCGCCAACCCCTGTGCCATGCGCAATATAACCAGCGCAATCGGCGCAAGAATGCCGACCGAAGAGTAAGTTGGTAGCAGGCCGACAAGAAAGGTCGAGAAGCCCATAATTAAAATGGTGACCAGAAATGTGTATTTCCGTCCCACCATATCGCCCAGCCGACCAAAGACCAGCGCTCCAAAGGGCCGTACAGCAAATCCCGCAGCAAAGACCAGAAGCGCGAAAATAAATGCCGTCGTGTCGTTGAGACCGGAAAAGAACTGCTTGGAAAAAATCGCCGCCAATGCGCCATAGACGAAAAAATCGTACCACTCGAACATCGTGCCCAGCGAAGAGGCAAATACAACACGACGCTCATCTGACGTCATACGTCCTTCGCCGCCATTTTTCACTACTGACGTTTTTGTCACCCTGCCCCCCAAATTTCCATTTGCAGGCAGAATGCAGCGAACGGACAAACTGGTCCAGACCTGATCGCCTATTAAAACGGATGGGACAAGCCCGGCACACAACGCCGTTCCAGCAAATAGGTGACTCGATAATCTAGGGCACTTTTTTAGACCAGCGATCACCCAACTCACCGACGGGATTAGCAAATGGTGTAATGATGAGCTGATCCTGAACGGAGCGAAACTGTTCCAAAGCCCAAATGACGCTGGGGAAAGCAAGCTCTTGCCACGGTATCTCTGCCCAGTCGAACAAAGCGACCTCTAGGCTTTCAACGCCGGGTGAAAAATGCGGAGTACGCATTTCAGCACGATACATGATCTGAACCTGCGCAATACGCGGAATAGAATAAACAGCAAGCAGATCACGTATCTCTATCTCGACATTCGCCTCTTCACGCGCCTCGCGTTGCGCGCCTGCTTCCACCGTTTCACCATGCTCCATGAAACCGGCCGGAAGTGTCCAGAACCCCTTACGCGGTTCGATCGCACGACGACACAGAAGGAACTTTCCTTCGAATGTTACAACCGAACCGACAACAATTTTCGGATTGTCGTAGCTGATAAGCCCGCAATGGTCGCAAATATCGCGCGCAATACTATCGCCGACCGGAACTCTTTGCGAGAAAGACAGATCCTGCTTCGATCCTGGCTCACGATGCTTCATTGCTCCCGGTTTTGACATTCTCTATCTCCGCATCAACTTGTGGACACCGTTTCCGGACCGTCATTAAAAAGTTTATCCGAATTTCTCAAGACCGCAGTCCATTTCCGCACATATTTATTTCATTTAAGAAAGCATATCGTTTTACTTATCAATCACCTTTCATCAGTTTACGGAATGCATCTGCATTTCATGGTTACGAAAATTTCACTTTGCCTGCATTATGCGCAAATTACACCCAATCCAATATATTCCGCCTCCGGAAGGCACGCTGCGACACTTTCCCTATCAACGGGTCCTTGCACAGTCTGAAACAAGAGTGCATATGAATGCGATCAATATGCTGACAAAATGTCGACCCCCCATTTCAAAATTGAATTTGTCAGCGCATCCTTTCAATGGAACGCGGTCCAGCCATCTGTGACCCAACCATTTTTCATCCGGAGGTTTTTACCATGGCAAGCAAGAAATCGGCGGGAAGCTACGATCTCGAAACATCCCTGAGCCACTTGCTCCGTCGCGCCCAGCAATTTGCATATGACCAGTTCGTTCAGCAGATGGGTGACAGCACAATCACACCGCGCCAGTTCATTGTTCTCTTTGCAGTGAACGAAGAAGAAGGCCTGAGCCAAACCGATCTGGTGAACCGCACAGGCATTGACCGTTCGACATTGGCCGACATGATCAGCCGTATGATCAAGAACGGTCTGCTCGCACGTAAGCGCACTGCCGAAGATGCTCGTGCCAATGCAGTACGTCTCACCGCCGCCGGCCGTCGCGCCCTCAACAGCAGCCTGCCCCGCGCCATTACGGCTGAGAAGTCCTTGCTGGACCTGTTACCCAAGACAGTGCAGGCCGATCTCGTGAAAGGCCTGACCCAGCTCGCAACGGCCATTGTGTCGTCCAAAGTTGAAGAAAAGCCTGCGCGTGCTCCGCGCCGCGCAGCACCTGCCGCACGCAAAAAAGCAGCACCCAAAAAGACTGCCAAGCGCAAGTAAGCTTGATCATCTGAATAAGCGGCGTCCGGAACTTGCAGAAAATCAGGGAACGGACGCCGCCTTCAAGGCAGGCAGAATTTCAGTGTTAATCATGTCCGGTGTTAACGGGCCGACATGTTTGAACGCAATACGCCCATTACCGTCGATGACGTAAGTCTCCGGTACACCGTAAACACCCCAATCAATTGCGACCCGGCCTTTAGCATCGACGCCGATACGATCAAACGGATTACCCAGCTCACTCAGAAAACGACGTGCGCTCTCGCCTGTATCCTTATAGTTCAGACCATATAAGGGTGCGTCCGTGCGCGTTCTGAGTTCACTCAGCACCGCGTGTTCCTGACGGCATGGCACACACCATGATGCCCAGACATTGACGATCACCGCCTGCCCTTGACCAAAATCACGGCTCGAGAGACCCGGCATATCGAGACCCGCAACCGGGGGCAGATCAAATTCCGGCACATCACGCCCAATCAGCGGCGAGGGTACACGAGAAGGATCACCGCCGAAAACAGCGACAAGGAACAGTCCGGCAACAGCCATAAAAACAACGGCCGGTATCAATGCGCGCCAGCGCACCTGTCTTTCTGCGCCATTCGTCATGCACTTGGCTCTGTAGCATTGCCTGCATTCTTCATTGGCGCACGTTTGCGTGATCCGTCAGCGTTAAGCTTTTCCAAAACCGCCAGCAACGCCTTCTGCCGCCGCAGATCACGCCAGATCACAAAGACAAGTCCCAGCATGACCAAACCAACAACAGCATAGGACGACCAGACAAAACCGGCATACCCACCCATGGCAAAGAAATCAGCCATCCCTATGCCTCCACCTGAGCCAATCGCAAGGCGCGGACACGGCGACGCAGAATTTCGGTCCGCATACCGGCAAACAGCATCACAACGAAGAAAACTGTAAAGCCCAGCGCCATCAAAGCCAGAGGCAACAACATAGAGGGAGCGATCTGCGGCCCGTCCATACGAAACACACTGGCTGGCTGATGCAGTGTATTCCACCAGACAACCGAGTAATGAACGATTGGCACGTTTATAGACCCGACCAGCGCAAGCACAGCCGCGGCACGCCCCGCCCGCGTCGGCTCCTCAATTGTTTGCCAGAGCGCCATATAGCCCAAATAAAGAAAAAGCAGGATCAGCATTGAGGTGAGACGTGCGTCCCATTCCCACCACGTACCCCACATAGGACGGCCCCAGAGCGATCCGGTGACAAGCGCCAGAAAACAGAACGCCGCACCAATAGGTGCCGCGGATTTAGCGCAAACATCTGCAAGCGGGTGGCGGAACACCAGCGCGACAAGCGATGCAACAGCCATCACCATATATCCCATCATACCAAGCCAGGCCGAAGGCACATGAACATACATAATACGAACAGTCTCGCCCTGCTGGTAATCAGGTGGTGAATTCAACAAGCTAAACCAAAGACCGCTCCCAATCAGACCAATCGTCAAAATAGCCAAAGGCCACATCAACCAGCCCGACAGCGCCATAAAACGGGCCGGATTGGCAAATGCGTGAAATCGTTGTGTCAGTGTAAGCTTGGACATTGTGCCATTTAGCTGTCTGTGAACCATTTGGGCAAGGCGGTGCGGGGTAATTCAGGCCGCGCAATTTGCCGCGTATCAGGATTTAAGATTGGCTCTGAGCGCCGCCGCCGAGGCCCAAGGCCCAACAACCAAAGAAACCAGCGCCACGGCCCCCAGCAACAACAAAGCCTGTTGCGCAGCTCCCGGCATTGTCTCGGCTCCACCACCAGCTGCAACGCCGAAAATCAATACCGGTATGTAAAATGGCATCACAAGCAGGGATGCCAGCAATCCACCCCGCCTGACACTCACTGTCAGTGCCGCCCCAATTGCACCCAAAAGGCTCAAGGCCGGCGTACCGATCATCATGGCGACCAGAAGGGGGCGAAAAGCTACAGGATCAAGATTGAGCAGCAATCCCAATAGCGGCGCAGCTACCACAAGCGGCAATCCGGTGGTCAACCAATGCGCGATCACCTTGGCACAAACTGTCAGTTCCAAAGGCAAGGCACCCATGTTCAAAATATCGAGTGTGCCATCTTCGAAATCGGCCTGAAACAACCGGTCAAGCGTAAGAAGCGACGACAAAAGCAGCGCAACCCAAAGAAATCCGGGCGCTATCTGCCCCAAAAGCTGCATATTCGGCCCGACACCCAATGGCAGAATGGCCACCGTCACAAGGAAGAAGAAGACGGCCATGCCGCCCCCACCCCCGACATGAACAGCCAGCACCACATCACGGCGTAATATTGCAAAAAATGCACGCGTCATACCGGCACCTGCACCCGTGCGGTACCCATGCTGAGATTTGTCACAGGCTGCAGACCCAGATTCTGATGCGTAGCAGCAATGATCATGCCGCCGAGCACCAGATGATCCTGCATCGCCACCACAAGACGCGACAAGCTCGCCGTATCAAGCGCGACACTTGGTTCGTCCAGCAGCCAGAGCGCACGGGGCGCGATAAGCAGGCGCGCCAGAACGAGCCTGCGTCTTTGTCCGGCCGAAAGATAGGCCACAGGCAATTCGGCAAGATGAGCCAGATCGAAAACATCGAAAGCATGCGCTATCCGATCGGCCGTTCCACCCAGAAAATCCGCCCAGAAACGGGCGGTTTCCATCACACTCATCGCCCCCTTCAAGGCATCTGCATGCCCTACATAATGAGTTTGCTCAGGCAAACTGAAATCCTCGGCTCCACCCTCCAGCACCAATTTGCCACCCGCCGGATCAAGTAACCCGCCGATCAAGCGCAACAAGCTCGATTTACCCGCACCATTGGCACCGGTGACGACCATGGCCGCGCCACCTGCCAGAGCAAACGATACGTCCCGAAACACCATGCGTCCGCCGCGCTGGCAGGCGAGATGCTCGGCCCGCAGACTTAGACGATTGGGATAGGCAGATATGGTCACAAACAAACTTTCAGATTTCGTCGAAGCGCCCACCGCGCCCCTTACCGGATGCAAATCGCGCAGCGCCCTTCACCGTCTCGCCAGTGGATAGCACGCGACGACCATGCTCAAACTCATTGGCCATCGCCCGATCATAAGGCAGATCCCATTGCTCATAAGCCGACATACGGTCCCCTTTGAGACAATTTTGCGGAAAACGGGCTATTTCCATGGCCAGCTTCTCGGCTTCTGCCCTCGCCCGGCCTTTCGGCACCACCCGATTGGCAAGCCCCATACTCAAAGCCTCTTCGGCGTGAACTGCACGGCCCGTCAGGATCAAATCCATAGCACGCGCATGTCCGATCAGACGCGGTAGCCGGACTGTACCGCCGTCAATCAACGGAACACCCCAACGACGGCAGAATACGCCCATCACCGCGTCTTCTTCGACCACGCGTAAGTCGCACCACAGAGCAAGCTCCAATCCACCCGCCACGGCAAAACCAGAGATTGCCCCGATCACGGG
>TARA_R110000824_G_scaffold125429_6_pt1 | contig 44626 bp, 28 predicted proteins | sample TARA_R110000824 | Tara Oceans TARA_R110000824 (sample SAMEA4397747) | marine metagenome | biome: Polar Biome; feature: [MES] marine water layer (ENVO:01000295) within the mesopelagic zone...; material: water (ENVO:00002006), including particulate matter (ENVO:01000060) such...
TGACGCCGTTAAAAAGATTGGTATGTGGGACGAAAGGTTTTTGACCCCCGCGAATAAAGAGGCTGATTATTATATTCGTGCTTTAATTTATAATAAAGACAAGTCATTGATAAACGATAGAGTTCATGGTAGACTACTTAATGCGCACGATGCCTTGCAATTGGACACATCTGAATATCAGGGTGGTGAGCCAACTTGGCGCGAAATCAAGTCTAATGAGATCTCAAAAGAAGGATGGTTTCATACATCCCAGGTTTTTTATTGGAAATGGAAGGATACTTGGAAAACACAACCGCAGTATTATGGATGGCTGACGCGATGGTCGCCTGACTTTATTGAAAATCCGCCAAGCCCTCCCAAAGTTCCTAACTTTGTACAATATTATTATTTTGAACGAGACATAGATTTAAAAGATAAAAACTACATTGGATGGCGAGAAGGTGATTTATGGTTAGACGGTGGTAAAGAGTGCGATATCGATGTTCACCCATTTAAAGAAAACGAGAGATTTAGAAAATGATTAAGTTAGTAATCTTTGACTTAGATGGCGTTCTAGTTGACGCCCGAGAACTTCATTATGAAGCATTAAACGAAGCTTTAGCTGACGTTGATTCCAAATATATTATTCACAGAGGAGAACACCTCTCTACCTATGATGGACTTTCTACTACTAAAAAACTTAATATGTTAACTAAGGCGAAAGGACTTCCTAAAGAGCTTCACGATGCAGTGTGGCGCCTTAAACAGAAGAAAACAGTAGAGATCATTGATACATTTACACCTGATGTTCGTATGGCTCAAATTATACGCAGGCTCAAGAAAGAAGGATACGTTGTTGCTTGCGCCACAAACTCTATCAGAGAAACAGCAAAGCTTCAGTTAATTCGTAGAGGGTTCTTTGAGCACATTGATTTTCTATATTCAAATCAAGACGTCAATAAGCCAAAGCCCAGCACGGAAATGTATTTGCGCTGTATGCTTAAGGCCGGCGTAGATCCTGACGAAACAGTTATTATTGAAGACTCCCATCACGGCAGAAAAGCTGCCATGAGCAGTGGTGCATATTTATGTGCAGTTAAAGATAGTAAAGATGTAGATTATAATAAGATTAGAAAAGTTATTGATGAAGCGAATGGAAAAGAAAGCAGACCCAAGTGGCAAGGAGGCAACATGAACGTTTTAATTCCGATGGCAGGCGCCGGATCCCGATTCCAGAAAGCCGGCTATACCTTTCCCAAGCCCTTAATTGAGGTAAACGGAAAGCCTATGATTCAAGTTGTGGTGGAAAACCTCAACATTGATGCAAAGCACATTTTTGTTGTGCAGAAAGAGCACTATGAGCAGTACAACCTTAAGCATTTGTTGGGGTTGATTTCTCCCGGATGTGAGATAGTGCAAGTGGATGGAATGACAGAAGGCGCCGCCTGCACCACATTGTTGGCAAAAGAATTCATTGACAACGATGAACCTCTGCTTTACGCTAACTCGGATCAGTTTTTAGATTGGAACAGTAATGAATTTATGTATTCGATGATTGCTGATGAGGTAGATGGGGGAATGCTCACGTTTACTGCTACGCATCCGAAGTGGAGTTTTGCAAAGCTTGATGATGATGGATTTGTCACAGAGGTGGCAGAGAAGAAGCCCATCAGCGATGTAGCTACTACAGGCATCTATTATTGGAAGCACGGTTCTGATTACGTTAAATATGCAGAGCAAATGATTGATAGTAATACTCGCGTCAACAACGAGTTCTATGTCTGTCCGGTGTTCAATGAGGCTATCAACGATGGAAAGAAGATTAAGACTTTCCACTTTGATGGCATGTGGGGAATCGGAACTCCTGAAGATCTAGATTATTTTAACAAGTTTCACGAGAAGTAAATGGAAATCAAAGAATTAGAAATTGTTAACACGACCCAGCACTTATTTGATTGTTTTAATGGATTTATGCTTAGTCCAGACACAAAGGTATTTGGAAAGCTTTTGGCCCGCACGCTGTTAGTAGATAGCGTTAAACATTTACCAGGCGACATTGTTGAGTGCGGTGTCTTCAAAGGCACAGGAATGTTTACATTTCTTAAGCTTAAAAGATTTTTATGTCCTAACAGCGGTAAGAAAGTCGTGGGATTTGATTTCTTCGATTCGGAGAAGCTCGTAGAGAGTCTCTCTGGCCTCGATAAGCAGGCTATGGGCACGTTGTTTGAGAAAAGAAACTATAAGCACGACAAAGGTCAAGTAGACTTATTTCGAGACTTTATTATTCAATCTGGCTTTCAAGAGCATGAATTCGACTTAGTGCCCGGCGATATTATGAAGACTGCCGCTCAATATGCAGCAGAGCGCCCAGGCTTTAGGATTTCTTTACTTTATATTGATTTAGATGTGGAGGAGCCTACATACGAAACCTTGCGAGCTTTATGGGAACGTGTTGTAAAGGGAGGTATTGTTGTGTTCGATGAATATGCGTTTCACAAATGGTCTGAGTCTGCTGGTGCTGATAGATTCTTCGCTGATAAGGATGTGGAGCTTAAAACATTAAACTACATTTGCCCTAGCGCTTATGTGGTGAAGAAATGATCTTAATTGCACACAGAGGAAACATCGACGGCCCGCGACCTGAAAAAGAAAATCATCCTGACTATATTGACAAAGCAATTAGTTTAGGTTATGATGTAGAGGTAGACATTTGGGGTTCGCTTTGGACCCCATTGCTTTTAGGACATGATGAGCCACAGTATGAAGTTACGCCTGAGTGGGTTTTTGAGCGAGCAGACAGCTTATGGATCCACGCTAAAGATATTCGAGCGCTTCATTCCTTTACACAACAGGCCGTTGGTTTGCGGGTTTTTTGGCATCAAACCGATAGGTATACCTTGACTACAAATGGATATATTTGGACATATCCCGGTGCTATTTTAACACCAAATTCAATTTGTGTTATGCCCGAGATGGTACCGACCACATACAACGAGCAAGATCTCCAGGCCTGTGCTGGCATTTGCTCTGACTTTATAGGAAAATATAAGTGAGATTAGCGTGGCAACAAATTCCATCCCCCCTTGTTTCCGAGATGTTGTGTCGCGGAATGGATGGGGTGGTGTTAGATACAGAACATGGATGCTATAATAATGAAACACTTTATGCGTGTATTCAAATAATAACCGCACTGAACAAGAAATGTTTTGTTAGACTTACAGAGATCAACAGGACGCTCATTAGAATTTGTTTAGATGCTGGTGTGTCGGGTTTAATTTTTTCTACCGTAGAAACGGCATCACAAGCGCAACAGATACAAGAACTGTGTAGCTTTCCCAAGTACCTAGGTCGACGAGGCCTTGGATTGGTGAGGGAAAATCAATGGGGATATGGAAAACTAGTAAACCGCCCGTCTATTATTATTGCTCAGATTGAAACAAAGAAAGGTGTGCAAAATTTAGAAAAGATCCACCAAAAAGGATTTGACTATTATATGGTTGGCCCTTATGATTTATCTGCTAGTTTGGGAAAAGCAGGCGATTTTGAGTTTAAAGCTTACACGAAAGCAATAGAAAAAATCAAGAATATTATACCTATTAGGCAGATGGCAGTTCACATACCGACTGACGTCGACAAACAGATTAAAAAATATGAGGACTATGGTATAATCGCTGTAGGCATGGATACTACAATTTTATTAGAAGGATATAGGGAGTTGCAATAAATGCTTAATTTTGAGAACATTGGAGATAGATTTGTACAAGTGGTTCACACTGACGAGTGGGAACAGCTACAAAAAAAGTTTAATGATTGTGACGACATCTTTGTTTTAGGTCACGGAGGCAATCTTGCCGTTGCTGATCACGCAGCTGTAGACATGACGCGCTTGTCAAATGGCACCAAGAACGCAATGTGTCCTGGATCTGGAGTTGTCGCAACCTCTTTGATTAATGATTTGGGGTTCGACCAATGGATGGTATCTTGGTTGTCTAGCAGATGTATATCAAAAAACAAAGAACAGATGCGAAAGTCTTTAGTTTTGGGAATCTCCTCTTCCGGTACTTCTGTAGATATTATTAAAGCCTTACAGTGGGCTAGTGATAATGGAATGCAAATCGCTATAATTACATCTAAAGATTTGCCCGTAGAAATTCCTGAGCTAACCAAAGTTGTTTTGGGTGCAGATTATTATCACACTGCCGAAGTATTGACGCTGCTATTAACTTATCAGCTTACTCACGGTTCTGGAAATGTGTGCCCTCCGATTGGTAAAAACTCTCCTGATGAACTCAGAAAGCTAAACTGGAAGGGTGGCAAGATTAGAGAACACAGTTATCCAGATGAACAAATTAATATTGGGGTTGACTTCGACAAAGTTATTCACAAATGTTCAAAGGGCTATTATGATGGCACGATATATGATGATCCTGTGGACGGCGCCCTTGAGGCTCTTAAGCGCTTGGCTCAAAAATATACAATTATTGTTTACACCTGCAAGGCAAAGCCCGATAGAGGCCTAGTAAACGGCAAGACCGGCGCCGAATTGGTCTGGGAGTGGCTCAAGAAGCATGACATGGCTCAGTATGTCAGTAAAGTGACTTCTGAAAAGCCCCGTGCACGGTTTTATATTGACGATAAGGCAATTAGGTTTACTGACTGGGATACTGCTTTTAATGATATTGAGGAAATTGATGGCTAGGTGTTTGGTTACAGGGCATAAAGGCTATATCGGCTCTAAGATCTTTAACAGATTAGAGCAGAGCGGACATGATGTGATAGGTATTGATCTTTTAGGTACTCAGTATATGGGAGATATCCGAAGTGAGAAGTTTCTGAGGTTCAATGGGGTCTGGAAGGAATTTAAGCCAGAATATATATTTCATTGTGCTGCCAAGCCAAGTGTTCAATGGAGTGTAGATAATCCATCTACATCCCTATCTCATAATGTATTTGGAACATCGCAAGTGTTAGAGTTCGCAAAAATTGTAGGCGCCAAGCGCGTGATATTTTCTAGCTCCGCAGCGGTTTATGGTAATAATGGTGCTCCCTGTAATCCTTACGGCGCCCACAAGTTAATGTCCGAGCTAGAGTGTAAAATATATTCAGATTTATATGACGTTGATACCGTATGTTTGCGGTACTTTAATGTTTTCTCTAAAGATCAGCAATATGGTGGACCTTATTCTACCGTTATTTCAGCCTGGAATTACGCGCTCCGTAATCGAAAAACATTATTTATCAATGGAGATGGGGAGCAGTCTCGCGATTTCATCCACGTGGACGATATTGTTGATTGCAATATTTTCTGTATGGATAAAGAATTTAATTTTAATGGCCAACATTATGATGTTGGTACCGGAAAGGCCACTTCATTGAATCAGATAAAGAAAACAATTTCTATATTAAGAGATTGTGAGTGGCTTTACAATAAAGAAAGAGAGGGCGACATTAAAGCGTCCTTGGCCAATACAAAGCCCCTTAAAGATATGGGTTGGTTGTCCAAAACGAATATCACTGAATGCATACAAAAAATATTTGGAGAATAAAAAATGCAAAATAAAAACGAACAAGTTGTGGAACATGAGCTTTCAGCACAAGCATTAGGCTCTATTATGATGGCTCTACAAGAGTGTCTACTTAATCAATTGGACATCGTGCCAATTCTTAAGGGCTTCAAGCTAACGGAATCGGAAGAAGGGCTTGTTGTTCTTAATCCCCCTACTGTTAGATTTACAGATCAGTCTGAAATTACCAAAGAAGATTTGGAAAATATGGCCAATAAGTGATGCCCCGGTATCTCTACGCATGTACAGAATGTGATGTCACCGGCTCTTTCTTTCACTCTTTAAATGAGAGTATAGAAGATTGTGCCGCGTGTGAAGCTTCAGGTTCTATGCAAAAAATGCTTTCAACCCCCACGTTTCAAAGAAACAGGCAAAGCTCTGCTCCTGAGTTAAAGGTTGGAACACTGACACAAGAATATATTGAAATTAATAGAGAAATTTTGAAAGAAGAGCGTCAACAAAAAATGGAGTTTAACGATGAGTCGACTTGAAATTATATTATCGGCGTTTCTTACAGTCTCTGTCCTTTTTAATGTGTTCGTTTTTATTTACGCCAGAGAAGCGATAATCAAATTAGTGTCGATATCTGAAGAAATAGGAGACCTCCAGAGGATGGTGGACGCATTCAGCAACCATTTAAGCAGCGTGTATAACTTAGAAATGTTTTATGGAGATCAGACATTGCAATCTTTATTAGAGCATGCAGAATCTTTTAATACACAGCTTGAAACTTTTGAATATATCTATTCGTTAACCGAAGAAGATGCAGACCAGGAAATTACAGCAGATGAAGAGCAAGAAATAGATGACAATAAAAAAGATGAAGCCTCGGGCAACTAGAAAAAGACAAAAAAACCATTATTTTACTCAAGAGCATGAAGATGCTATTATAAAATATTCGAATACTCCGTGTATTCGTGTGCGTACAGAATTATACGTAAAATGGATACAACCAGCCTTTAATGAAATGGTTGATAAAATTGTGTTTACTTATAAATTTACCAATTTGCCTAATTGTGATTCACTTAGAGATGAGTGTAAAATTTGGTTAATGACGATACTGGACAAATACGATCCTAATAAAGGCTCTAAAGCCTTTTCTTATTTTTCTGTTATTACAAAAAATTGGTTTATCCATAAAGTTAAACGCCAGCAGAAAAGAAATTTACGGGAAGTTGATTATGAAAATATCTCAAAATCCCACGAAGAAGAGTACTTGTCTACAGATACTTCATATATCAGTATGCGAGAGGAAGACGAATTTTGGTTACATTTCTACAAAGAATTACGTTCTTGGGACGAAAATTCTATGAAAGATAATGATCTGAAAGTGTTCAAAGCCATAATAATTTTATTTGAGTCTAAGGATGAGATTGAAATTTTTAACAAAAAAGCTATTTACTTATATCTTAGGGAGATAACGGGCTTAAACACAAAACAGATTGTTAATTCTCTTAAAAAGTTTAGAAAGAAGTATTTTCTTTTTAAAGTAGAATGGGACCACGGCGACTTATGAACAACAATGATTTAGAATTTTTAATTAATGAGGCACTAGACAATATCCGAAATGATAGAAAATCGGCTAGAGAGTTTCTTAATGAGATCGCTAATCAAATTGCAGCCGACGCGGAGCAGAATAAATATTTAAGCCCAGTAGCAGCAAAACACATTGAGACCCTACAGAGATCTAACGAACAACTAGTTAAATTGATCGGGATTCGACAGAAAGGCCGCGGCACCACCGTCGCTCTTTCTGAAGATGATAAAAATAACTTATTCGATCTTATTCAGGAGGATAATTAATGGGCTCAAGAGATAGAACATATCGTCCAGGAAATTTTTCAACACCTCGTATGGCCTTGGGGGCAATGGCTCAAAGTATTAGAGATAGTCTTTCTTATGACACTTTAGCTAAAGTTGAATCGCTACATGTTAAAGTTTTAACAAGACCAATGCCGCTCGATATTGAACTATCAGATGCCATTATGCAGGGCCCTCAAAATCGTGCGATCGCAGAAGATCTTACCGCCACATCGGCCGCATCGAGTGGAGGCATCTCTGCTGAACAGGAGGAAGCTCTTGCAGCTGCCGCCGATGTCGAAGCCGCCGTCGGAGTCGGTACCGGCACCTCAGACCGCGCCCGAGCTGCAGCGGTTCTTAGCGCCCAAGAGGAATCTTCCGAAGCTGCTGATGCTGCACTACGCGCACAGTTAGCTGCGGGTAATTTTGGTGGTGGTAGGTTTTATTTTAAAGGTCGAGTAGAGATGATTGGCCTTGATGGTTCAAAGACATTATCAAATTATCACAATTTGCTTCCTGATCCTTGTAATATGCCAATCACTGCTAATCCCAAGCAAGTGATACGAATTTTAAGTTCTTATCCAACATTTGTTTCTCAATCTGGCTATGAAGGAAAAATGCCGATGGTGGGAGAAACTGTAAAAGTTACGATGCATCGCGGAGATTTCGCGCAAAATGGTCAATGGAATGAATTTGATACGCTTTCTATGGTAGATATTGACACCGGAGAGATGACTCTTCCTAGTGAGGGTAAGTGTGCGATGTTGTCCGATCTCTTTACTTACGGAGATATGGATGCTAATGGTGTCGACTCAACGTTGGGGCAGAATGCAGACGCTCCCGATATAACGATGCCTTCTTCGGATTCAAATTTGGCTAGTTCGTCAAGACCTTCTCCGGATGCTACTTTGGATGATTTTCCCTTTCAAGTTGAAAATGCTCTAGATTACCCACTGGGGCGCATCATCAGAAGTAGTCCTAGAGATTTCCTTGGAATTGTATTACATTATACTGCCGGCTGGAGTGCCGACAGTTGCTTAAGAACTCTTGCTGGCCGCGGCTTGTCATACCATTTTATCATTGAACGAAACGGTTCAATTGTACAGTGTACTAAATTAAAAGACGCAGCCCAACATTGCCGCGGATATAATTCTAACCATATTGGCATATCTTTTGTTAATGTAGGGTATCAGAGAGATGGGGTTAGCCCAGAATCAAGCCCCGCAACTACGGATCCTTGGTATCTTGATGATGGTACAATGCCCCTTTACGAAGGCAACCGCGGCCACACTTGGCAGCCCTATCCTCCCGAACAGGTAACATCAGCAGTAAGGCTAGTAAAACATTTGGTGGGACTTTATCCGAATATCTTAAGTGAACACGTGATCACACATAATATTGCAGAACCAAATCGAAAATTGGATACAGGGCCCGCCCTTGATCTAGTTTCGTTTAGACAAAAAGTATTCGGATAACAAGGAATAAAAGACATGTCAAGAAGAAGACTCCGACGTGGCCAAAGACGAGCCTATTCCCCTGGAGATCAGCTAACCCCAACGCAAGTATCGGGCGCTTTTAATATACAAAACCATATTCGCTCTAATGGTGTTGAAAGCATTAATACGCTGCCGCCCCAGAGCGGCCTCGCCAATAGCCAATCCCCAGACCCCGGTTTAAACTTTAACACCACTGAAGCTGAAAAAGTTATAAAAAACCCTGCGGGCAATTCTTATATTGTATTTGGCCGCGATCGCCCAAGTTCTCAGCTTTCAGGGTATGGCTCCATAGGCGCCAGCCGTTGTGATACTATAGATATAGTTGTGGGTCGTATGGCAGCCGCCCGCCAAGGCCGCGGAGCTAAATTGGGAACGTACGTAGAAAATCATTTTGGCTTAGATGCAGCTAGAATATATATTAGTGCGCTAACTGATGTGGATCAAAACTTTGGATTAGCAGAGGGTATGGGTGTAAATAGCACCGGCCGTTCTGCAATCGGGATGAAAGCTGATGCGTTACGACTTATAGGTCGAGAAGGGATAAAAATTATTACTGGACGTTCTTATGCATTTACCAATTTTGGTTCTGATGGAGAGACAAACTCAGTAGGCGGCCGCACGCAGCGCTCAGGCCCTATTGAATTAAACGCAGGCAACCAACCCAAAGAACAACTGCAAGGAGTTGCCTTGGGCAACAACACACTTAAAGCTCTTGAGGAAATGTCTACGATCGTAGATGCACTCATAGGCGGAATGTTACGATCGCATACGGTGATGAGCGCTTTCTTATCCGCACTGGTACCAGTCCCGGTGATTGGCGCCGCCGCCGGCGTAACCTCTACAGAATATATGCGGATCTCTTTAGAAAGCCTTTATGCTTTGAAAAATCAAGTGAATAGTTTTAAACTTAATTATATTATCGACCGAGCGGACTCGTATGTTGTTAGTACAAATGTGTTTACGACGTGAAGTAGGAAATACAAAAAATGGCAGAATCCAAATTTCTTAGTTTACAAGACGGCTTTGGTCAAGAAAACCTCCCTGATGGTTTGAATGATCAGTGCGGCGATTTAGAAGTAATTCCTGCGGCTACAAAATGTCCCGGGTGTATCCCCAATACAAATTATGTAGCGCCCAATTGGAAGGGTTTAGATCAAACACAACCATGGTTTGACGAGCGAGAGTGCACTTATTATATCACCGTAGAAACTACTGAGGTCAAAACTATACCCTACTCAGGATCTTCGACAGTCGAAGATGAAGAATTTATGTCGACAATGTACGATACTTATCGGAGTTCGGCATCCGAAAACATACTTATTGGAATGAATAAACTCTCGGGCCCCCACTCGATTGAGATTTTAAATTCTAAGTTAAAAAATGAAAAATTCTATTTAGATCCTAATCCCTCAAGTTATCTTAAATTATTGTATTCTGTCGACTACGATACAATGGAATTATTAGGCATTTCAAATGTCGAAGCTGATTCTGAAAGTCAGGATGAACAGGAAGAAATAGACAGCCAAGAGTCTGAAGGTGAAGACGCATCAACGCCCGGAGCGCATAGTGTAACTTTAAATGCTGAAGATCTAAACACCGGTATTAATCAGCTTGTCCAGGGACTTAAGTTGTATAACAGGCGCTACAAAATGTTACAAGCGCTTGACTCAATGACTCTTATTTATGACACACAAAAAATTGTTTTTCCCCTTAAACAGGTATCTCTTAATGTAGCTAAGATCCGCGATGGTCTTGTTTCCTTTGTCGCAAAGAAAGGTTTCAAAATTGGCTCTGAAATCACAATAAATGCTCGCAATAGTATAAGGGCAGAAAAAGAAGTGACACAGATTATAATCTCTTTTAGAGGAGATTACCGTTTAAATGCTTTAGAAGTATATTACAAAGGGTGCGAAGGAGAACCAATTACGTATAAGGGAAAACGAATCCGCCGTCTTAAAAAACTAAGAGCGTTTAAGAGCACCAGCGCAATGGGCTATATTGCGGCTTATCATGAAATGATGAGCGATTTGAAGGCGCGCCAACCGATACCGTATATCGATTTCTTGATAGCTCATACTTTTCCTGTTATCAAATTAGCAAAAGGTTACCCAAAGGCAGATCCATCTATAATAATAGACGGCTTCGAAGTTCCTATTCGATGCAGCGCACTGTCTAACTTTCTAGAACGTCAAGGCATCCAGCTCGGACAGGATTTGATGGATCAGGATTTTAGCTTGAGAGACTCCTTGGAGCATGCGTTTGCGCGGACAACAAACAGGGGTGGTATTTCCCGTTGGCAGCAGCAGCAGTCCGAACTTGGCACTATATATGCTCCGACTCAAATAAATCGTGACTATATTAAAGGTCTTGCTTTAACCCAGGCCTCTCAGACTATTCAAGTGGATGACAATGTATATTCAATCTGCAGGCGTGAGTTTGATATGGGGTTTGTGGATGATCTTAGAGACTTCTTAGACCGAATTAAATCTGAGGGCCTTAAAGAGATGGTTCTTGAAGCTATGAAAAGCATGATGCAGGGTATCTCTTTACGTCAAGCGTTGCCAATTATTCTCGGCGCCGCCCTGGCTGGCATGTCCGTAATAGCTTATGGAAGGTTGTATAAACGAATGAAGGCGGATAAGCGCTCCGAAATCGATTCGATCGTACGAAGAAAAATTGCACAATTTAACAGAGGGCCCAAAGCTCCACCGCCCGGCGTAATACCCGTTGGTACCGGAATGGCCAGCGCTAATTTAAATGTAAATCCGCAATCTGTAGTGGCTACAGGTGGCTCGATTGTTGATTTACCCGCGGTTGATTCCTTAGTTGGAGATACTTCTAGGAGACTAGAGTTTTTCCGACCCTGGGTGCTGCTTAAAGATTTAGGAATGGAGACTTCCGAAATAGCCAAAGGCTCAGCTAAGATGCCCAATATATCAGGAGGTCTCTCTCTCAATCAATCTCAAAAGAAAACACGAACGCTGGCCAAAAAACTTACAACATCTGCCGGCCAGAATCAAGCCGAAGATAAGGTGTATGACTGCGCAGCGTTAATGGTATTTTTTGTGGAAGCAACCATCGACGCATATGCTGGCGATTATGCACAACAAGCTGCACAAGCTCAAGACTATGCCGATTCGAGTATTTATGATTTGCTGGATCTTCTGGAAGGCTTTCCAGGCACACGCTTGATTGCCGAATTCTTGAAAGCAGCAGATTTTCCTGACACTCCCCTTATGCAAGGTGGGTTTTTAGAGTGGATGAATGATCGCACGTCGCAGCCTTTATTTAGGGGTTCAACAAATCTTCGCATACCATATATACGCAATCCGTTATTCATAAGAGCAAAGATGATGGATTTTACACACTTCTTGTTTGAAGCAGCAAGGTTGGCTGTACAAAGAGCTATAATGTTGGCTATGTCAAAAATGATACAACTAGCATGTAAGGCTATTGATGAAGGCCCAAAAGCGGCGATAGACTCGCTAAAGGGAGCTAAAGCTTGTGGAGAGAGTTTTCAAAATAGCTTCTCCAAACTCATAGATGATGGAATTTTGCGTTATGCTGGGTACACGAATCGACAACGCACCCGAGAACACAGTGCGGATGACACCTTGCGATGCACTACGATAGAGATGTTCCAGAAATTTGGCGCAGGTGCAGCTGCCCTTTCTAACCCTGATACTGTAATGAATTTTATCGATGATTTGTCCTGTTCTTTAACAAGAAAAGAAATGATGAGCACATTCCTTGGAGAGACTTCAAGTGACACAAACAAGCTAATTGAGTCATTAGTGGACAATCAATATCCTAACCTTTCTGATATGTTCGACAATGTAGGCTCTCCTGGTGAATTATTTAAGGCTATGGGGGATACATTCCCGCCAGAGTTTAGAGATAAATTACAAGATTTTGTGGATAGACTTGATGATGTCGATGAGATGCCCGCCAATCCCTCTCTATGTGCTAGCGAGGAAGACCTAAGAGACTTTTGTGAATTGCGGGCAAGATTGCTTGATGGAAGATCCTCAACTGAACAAAGCAACTTAATGTGTGAGGAGTCTAATGAAGGCTTATTGCAGTCTTTAAAAGACCTAGCTAGCAGCTTAGATGATCCGTTAGCTAACGCAGTCCCTGAGCAAATGGTTTCCGATCCTGGATGCGACAACGGACTCTTACCGTTTCAGCCGGAAGAGACTATTACCGCGGCCGCCATAACTTTGAATAGCAGACAGGAAGGATTATCGATTGCATTTGCCGAAGACATGATGAGCGCCAACAGATCTTCGCCCGGATTTATTAATATGATTATGAGCGACACAATGGGAAACCCGCTCACAACGCACTATGGATTAGTGGAGAATAGAAGAGATTATGTAAATTTTTATGTGTCGTCTGATAGTGAAGATCAATATGGACAATTTCCAGCGTCTATAGCGTCTTGGCTTCAGACACAATTAAAAGATATTTCCTCTACCGCTATTTTCAATACCAATAATTTGTTAGGAGAAGATAGAGTTATAACTAAGACATATAGTAGTATAGGCATTGGTCCGTTTGGTGGAGTTCAAAAAGTAGATTTGCCAGATTTTGGGTATAATACTACAATTGATGTTAGCGCAGAAAACGAAACAATTTCGTTTACGCGTAAGGCACGTAAGTCTGAGCCTGATATTAAGCTAAGCTTTGAAGACAACAATAACGGACTATCTTCATTTCTGGGTACTAACCCTGCGTTTGCATTCAATATGAGTGCCTATTTCTCAGAGTTTAATTCTTCAGGTCTCAATATTTATAGTGACAATCTGAGAATAAATATTACTTACCTTAACTATCAAGCTTCACTTGGAGTCCCGAGCAATGTTCAGTCTATGGGTATTGCCGGCGCCGCAACTTGGCTGGCAGAACAAGGCGCTGGTGCCATTAGTGCTCCGCAGAAATCCCGAGAATATGAATTTTTATCAACCGAATCAACTTTAGATGATATAGATTTGAGCAAATATCCGCTTTTTGCACAGAGCTTTGAAGACAAAGAAGAGTATTCACCCCCGTTTGTCCTGTTATCTGAGCTGATACAAATAGCCGGCGTACCTCTCGATTCTAATAATCTTATTTTATTAAAAGAGATTTACGATGAGGCACAACAATCAATCTACAATACAATTTCAAATACAATTGCTGACAATACAGCTGCCTTTACTTATGGCGCCACTTATGATCCTTTAGATAAAGAAATGGTTGCCTATGTCGTGGGCGCCGATCAGACTGATTCTGATGGGGGAACGTCGTATTACGACGCAACTATTGATGGAGAGTCCCTTATTGAAGAGGATATGATATTAGGTATGAGTCATGATCAATATCTAAACGGTGATAATGCAAGAGTTCTATATCTTGACCCTAACCAGTATGGAGGGTCTTATACGAGGCCTCCTCTGTATATTAAGCCGCTCTCGGTTCAAGGATGGATGGGCCTGTTAGATGTTATTTTCCCACCAGAAGTTGGCTGTGGGCCCCCCAGCGATATAATAAGTTTTCAAGATATCGTTGAAGAAACAAGCGAAGCCTATAGGCAGATTCCAGAAGACGATAGGTTGGCTATTGAAGAGTGTTCCGTAGAATTGCCTTATAATAAAATGATGACGAGGCTAGCCACAATACAGGCCGAAGGCGCCATACGCTCCACTTGTCGTATATTCGCAGCTGTTAATCTGATAAAGTCTTTGGCTACAATTACTAAGTTTGCTCCCGACTTTGACAAACTTTACAGCCCTGTCTATGCTCAATTTGTTGTGGAGAATATTAAACATATCTTTTCTGCGCCACTTAAAAAATCTAGAGTTTTCAAAGGCACCTTAAAAGACAACGATTTTTGGTATAGATTCTTAGAACTATCGGTGCAGACGTACGGTCGAATGGTAGACGAGGGAAGGATTATAGATCCGCCAAAACATGTTCTTGATGCTCTGAGTAATTTAAATGACCTTCAGGAAGCGTATAAAGTGCCCACTCGCAAGAAGTTTCGTCATTTGCGAAGAGGCGGAGATCCCCTTGCTAAAAGTGTATTGACCCTATCAGCATTTCAAGAAGCCAAAAAAATGGAATTTATTAAATGGACAGAAGAGCCGGCAAAAATAATATTGGCTGAATTTGTTAAACAAAATCTTAATAAAGTGGGCGCCTCAATAACGAATAATCTGTCTTCTATAGATTTGGAGCCTGATTTTGAAGATGCTGGATATTACTTTATGACCGAGCTATGCCACAGTTATCTTGACGATAAGCTAAACAGGCCCCTTCAACAAGAAACTAAGAGCTTGCCGGTTGATCCCGGCTCTGGATATTATACCTCTGGCGATGAGCTTGTGGTAGAGCTTGATGAAGAAGGTCTGGCATCGACTGTCACCGAAACATATGTCGGATATTATCACATTCATATGTCCGCCGAAGGAATTCAGTATATGACAGGAGAATATCACACCGACGAGGCACATGCTATATTAAAGCCGGTCGCAGGTGAGATAATAATACCCATCGGCGACCTAATTGATTTTGAAGGAATCAATAATTCCTCAGTGACGCCAGACGCGTCCAAGCCTTTTGTTTTAGAAAAATATATATCCATAGAGGGTATAAAATATTCAGTCGAAGAAGGCACCGAAATAATAAAATCAAACAGTGGAGCGCTTAATATATCAGAAGTATATCCTGGTACACTATCTGTTGTTCATAGGAAAGACTTGCTTCGAAATCTCGGATCCGTCGGGCAAGATGCTACAATAGCGTCTGCAGACACGTTGCTTGAAGACTGGTGGCAGGAGCCAATTGGATTATCAGGCGCGCTGGGTGTTCGTTATGGAATACAATTATCTATGTTAAACGATGGAGTATGGACGCGAACGCTAGCTACTGGTGCTACTACCGAGCAATATTCATCTGATATGTTAAAAGTTGAAGTACTTAGTGTTGAAATGGACGTGCTGGATAAAAAGATAAATGAGTTTGTTCCTTATGCAGAAAATAGTCCAGAATTATTATGTATGCTGAAAAAGCTCCAAGCCGATGAAAAATTTAAATTATTAGTTGATTATATTTTCCCAATCAAGAAACATATTTCTTTATTAGCGATATATAACAATTTAGCATTTCTGCCATCGATTGGTCAAACGACAATAAATCCGTTTAACGATGTTGTATCTGACAGCATACCACTCCCCGGGGGAGAGTCAGTTCCAGGGGTCACTGTTAGTGTTGATTCTCTTTATAATGTAACGTATTCTAACTCGGATGCATGGTCTTCTTCACTCTTTCGCGTTTTAAATTCAACGCTACTTGGAGTCAATTATGATGAATGGGATCAGGCAGCGTACACTCGCGTAATGGATCAGGTTAAGCAAACTCTTGATGAGGCTTATTATTCAGTTGATGATGATTTTAATACGTTAATGGTTCGCAATTTTTCCCCTGGCCGTTCTAAAGGCGCCCGCTCGGGCGCAAAATTAGATAAAGCTTCTCTTTCTGAAGAAGCTCGAAAAAGATTAAAAGAAAAGCTTAAGCCTAGTGCGGATGCATCCGCTGGGGGCGATGTTTTAACTAGACAACAGATCAGAAGTGTTATCAATAATCCTTTCGATGCTCAAGGTTCTTTGTGCAAGAAAGGTTAAAAAATAAAACTATTTTCTAATTAAATAAGGATTTTCACAATGACGAAAACATTAGGCGTACGATTACCAATAACCCGAGATGATAGCGACGGATTTACCATGATCCATCGTTTAGCAGACATGTACCGGCAAAATTTGAAAATGTTAGTTCTGACAAACCCAGGTGAACGTATAATGGAGCCAAACTTTGGTGTAGGAATGTCTACATATTTATTCGAATCTTTTAGCGACGGGGTTGCTTCACAGATTGATTCTAAAATTAGAGAACAAGCTACAATCTATATGCCTAACCTTGATATTAAATCAATAAAATTTGGGGAATCCAAAGATTCAGGTATGCTAGCTGTGCTGATTGAATACAAAATTGCTAATTTAGGAATGTCAGATTCTATTACGATTACTATTTAAAATAGGGGATTTTTATGGCCGATAATGATAAAAAAATCTTACCCATAGACTATACACATAGAGAGTTCGAGTCTATACGGGGCGATTTGATGCAAATAGCTCAACGCTTTTATCCTGATTCTTTTCGGGATTTTAGTGATGCTTCTTTTGGTTCTCTTATGTTAGATGCGGTAGCTTATGTTGGTGACCAGCTAAATTTTTATTTAGATTACAATATTAATGAAAGCTTTTTGGACACAGCATATGGAGCTGATAACATTCTCCGTCACGGCAGGGCCCTCGGATATAAAAGTTCCGGAGTTTCTTCTGTATATGGAGAGGTCGCCCTGTACGCAATGGTGCCGGCCCACGGATCCGGGCTCGGGCCCGATCCTTTATATACCCCAATTATGAAGAGGGGTTCTCGTTTTTCAAGCAAGAATGGTTTAAATTTTATATTGACAAGTAATATTGATTTTAGCAATCCTGCGAATCCTATTGTGGTTGGGCGAGTCGACGATAGCACCGGCGCCCCAACCCACTACGCAATAAAAGCATATGGAAACGTAGTATCCGGTAAATTCTCAAGCAGAAGACTCAAGGTTGGAAATTTCCAACGGTTTAACAGAGTTAAAATATCCTCGCGCCAACTTGCAGAAGTTATTTCAGTTTTTGATCTGAAGGGAAATCAATATTATGAAGTTGATTATCTCTCCCAAGACATGGTATATGAAGAGATTCCCAACGATAATTACAAAAGCGACAATGTGCCGTCAGTAATAAAGCCGCTACTTGTAAGTCGTAAATTTATAATTGTACGCAATGATCAAGGAACGTTTCTGCAGTTCGGCAGTGGAGACTCCTCAGAATCTGCTGTTGTAGCAGACCCCCAACGCGTGGCGTTAAACTTGTTTGGAAAAAGTTATGTTACTGATACAACGTTTGATCCTACAAGACTTAGCAGAGATACTAGCTATGGAATTGTACCGGCAAACACTACGTTAACAGTAAATTATCGTTTAGATAACAAGTTCAACTCAAATGTAGCTACCGGGGTTTTAAATGGCGTTCAAGATGCAGTATTAGAGTTTAAAGACCGCGAACAGCTTACTGTTTCTAAAATGGCGGATATTCAGTCTTCTATAGAAGTTCTAAATGAGACACCGCTTGTTGGTGTCAATTCTGCAGGCTCCGTTAACGAATTAAAAGCCAAAATTATGGATACGTTCCCGACACAGAATCGCGCAGTCACCCAAGCTGATTATGAGAATGTCGCGTTGAGAATGCCCGGCAAATTTGGTTCAGTGAAAAGAGTTAGTGTGCAAAAAGATCCCGATTCGTTGAAGAGAAATCTAAACATGTATGTTATTTCTGAAAATCATTTTGGAAAATTAACGGCCACCAACAGCACAATTAAACAAAATTTAAAAACTTGGCTAAACAATTATAGAATGATCAATGATACAATTGATATATTGGACCCATATATAGTCAATGTGGGAATTGAGTTTGTTATAAAAGTACTGCCGACCGCGGATCGAAATTTGGCTATTACTCAGTCAATTACACGTTTAAAAAGAAAGTTTGCACGCAATTATTTTATTGGCGAGCACATTCAAATTAGTGATATTTACAGCGAACTAAAACGAGCCAGAGATGTTTTAGATGTTATCAAAGTTAAAATTATTTCTAAGTCTGGTGGACAATATTCTTACGTAAATTTCTCTATTAATGAAAATCTATCTCCCGAAGGTGATTATTTAATGTGCCCTAAAAACGCTATTTTTGAAATCAAATTCCCTTCGGTTGACATCAAAGGTAAGACTCGGTAATGCTTAGAAGATATACTGCAAGTGCAGATACGACAATTGTAAACTCCTGGCCAATGGATGAACTGACCACAAGAGCCACGGGCTCCAATATGGGCCGCGCCGATGCTATGGAAATATTTTCCATATACGGCCGTTACACCACTAGTTCACAGGAGTTGTCTCGTGCCCTTATAAAATTTCCTATTGACCAGATTTCATCCGAAAGAACAAGCGGAACAGTACCGGCGAGCGGAAGTGTAAGTTTTTATTTGCGTCTGTATAACGCTCCCATTTCTCGGACTAATCCTCGTGATTTCCGGATGGTAATTCAGCCAATATTCACCGCTTGGCAAGAGGGCGATGGCTTAGATATGTACAGCTATGAAGATATCACTAACGGAAACGTAGGCGCCAACTGGATGAGTGCATCAGCCACTACCGGGTGGAACTCGGTTTCTGGTGGTGGTGACTGGTTGTCTAGTTCCGCCGATTATAGATATGAGTCTTATTTTGATCGCGGAACTGAAAATATTGAAGTTGACGTCACTCCTCTTGTGGAAAGATGGATTAAGGGCTCCGGCGGCGGCGGCATCGCCAATTATGGATTAGGTATTAAATTATCAGCCAGCTTTGAAGCTTATGCGACTGGTGGTGTAGGAGACGATCAATCCGTTCAAAAAAATGTACGCGGCGCAACTAAATCTTATTATACTAAGCGCTTCTTTTCAAGAGGCTCTCAATATTGGTTTATGCGCCCCGCGATCGAAGCTCGTTGGGATGATGTCGAGCGCGATGACCGCGGAAACTTCTTTTTCAGTAGTTCTCGTGCCCCAGCTGCAGATAATCTAAATACAATTTATTTTTACAACTATCTTCGCGGCAGGTTGGTGAATCTGCCTGATGTTGATGATGGCACATTACTAATAAGTTTATACTCTGGTTCTACCTATGATACACATCCTGACACCTCTAAATTGACGCTCTATGATGGGCAGACAAGTATGACCGGAGGCTGGATTGCTACTGGAGTTTACACCTGTTCTATAGGAATCGTTTCCTCATCTACTAAAACATTGTATGATGTGTGGCATTCTGGGGGCACACAATACTACACAGGATCAATGCTGCCTCAGCTATTTGGAGGTGGCAATACCAATGCGCTACCAAGTTATATCCTAAATGTTACTAATATGAAGCAACAATATTTTTCTAACGAGACTGCTCGGATGACTTTATATGTGAGAGATAAATATTGGAGCCCTACCGTCTATACACGAGCAACAGCCCCCGCTCCGGTAACCTCAGTTATAAGTGCCTCCTATCGGGTTTATAGAATATTAGATAGCTATAGTGCGATTGACTATGGAACCGGTTCTGACTTCCATACGGGCTTGTCGTATGACATATCGGGAAATTACTTTGACTTAGATATGAGGCTTCTACAGCCCGGATACGCCTACGGGCTTAAATTTGCATTTTATGACGCACGCCTTAAAACATGGCAAGAACAAGATCAAGTATTTAAGTTTAGAGTAGAAGATTATGAGTATTAAAAAGCTTTTTGAAGCAGGTAACAAAAATAAAAATTATAGCGATTATCAAACGGAAAAAGAAAAGTTTTCTCCCGTTGAGTCTGCAGAGAATGCACAAGAGTTAATCCTAAAAGACAATACGTTTGTTCCCGAGATAAACTATTCAATTCCGGCTGAATTTGTAAAGTACGGTTCTGCGTATTTGTATTATAAAGGAGCGCTCGATAAAATCTCTGGATTCTATCCTTACGATGGTTCAGATGCCGAAAAGAATAAGTTTTACAATGGCCTTCTAGAGGTCGAAAAATATATCTTTAACAATAGATATCCACGCACCAATGGTTATATAAATATTAGTTCGGACGGATGGGGTTCGCGAACGTCTACCACAGATGGCTTTGGCTTACCTGCAACCGCTGAATACATCACAATAAAAGGCGGCCCCCTAACTGCATCCGGCGATAGTATGACGGCAAGGGGCCCCAATCCATATAGTGATGCTTTTACATATTCTAATATTTATGACGAAAATATCTATCAATCTGCCGGCCTCCCTGATGATTATGGTGTTGGAACCCGACTCTCAAATTTAAGATCTAATTTTGACACCGGCGTCACTGTAGAGTTTTGGCTAAAAACTGGTTCTATCAACTATTCAAACACAACACAAAAGCAAGTTGTTTTTGATATGTGGAATAATTATTCCGCGGCAACTACCAATTACGGCCGGCTCACACTTGCCCTTCACACCGCTTCTGCGGCATCTCCCTCGACATCTCAAGGAAATGCGCCTTTTGTTTATACCTTGCATTCTGGATCCTCGGCTGGTACACATGTTGTAAGAACAATCGGTACTGGATCGGCAGCTACCGCATCTTTTGGTTCTTGGAACCACTATGCTTTATCATTTGCTAACTCTGGTAGTAATTTTGTAGTGAAGTTGTATGTCAACGGTGGTCTGAACTCCACCAACGTTCATACTTCAACAACGGTTGCGGAACTTAATTCCAAGAATATGATGGCGCGCCTCGGAGCTTTGCTTACATCGCCCTCTGGCTCAAGTGCTGCAGCCGGCGCCGGAAAGCTTAGTGGCTCTCTAGATGAATTTAGGTTTTGGAAACAAAGACGAAGTGCCAAGCAAGTTGCAGAAAATTATTTTGTTCCCGTGCACGGTGGTGCTAATAGTGATATCTCTAATGCCGCCTTGGGCGTCTACTATAAGTTTAATGAGGGAATAACAGGGGTCACCGCCGAAGACCAAGTAGTCCTAGACTACGCCGGCCGGATTAGCAATGGTATATGGACCGGATATCCTTCAGGTGGTCGAAACACTGGTTCTGCTATTGTCACAGCCGGCGCCGCCGCCACTGAATATAAAGATCCCATTATTAGGACTAGCAATTCGCTTTATCAAAACTTGTCAGCTAGCTTATGTGCCAGTGGCTCTTATTACGATCTTAATAATTCATCGAAATTTCGCGATTATGCACCCAACTGGGTCATAGAACTACAGGATAATTCTAAGCATGCAGATTTAGATTTGATATCTCACATATGCGGCGCCTACTTTGATAAAGTTTACCAGCTCATTCGAGCTACTCCAACTTTTAAGGGCCCACAGTATACGTCTGCTTCGGCTACACCGCTCCCCTTTGCGCGCCATTTGCCGCAATCTTTGGGGCTATACACGCCGGATCTTTTCATCGATAGCACTATTATGGAAAGACTATTGAATCGCACGAATGACTCTTTGTTTGCGAATGAGCTGCAGGATACAAAGAACTTAATTTTCTTAAATCTGTATAACAACCTCGCTAATATCTATAAGGCGAAAGGAACAGAGAAGGCTATAAGAAATGTTCTCCGATGTTTTTACATGGACGATTCGCTCTTTCAACTTAGAACATACGGAAAAAATGTAACCTATACTTTAGAAAATAATCTACAACAGCACATTGCAAAAGACACACGCGTATCATTCACCACTACTGATAACAGTAAAGCGATTGTGTATCAGAAAGCAGACAGTAGTAATGCAGAAAGCATTGGCTTTATCTCCGGAAGCAACAGCGGTTCTGCAAATGATTATCAAAGCGCATATGGGGCAACAATGGAAGCCGATGTGGTATTTCCGGCGGTCCATCCAACTTATGATCCATTCAGTCGGAACTTTGTTTCCTCTTCTTTGTTCGGTCTTCATACCGTTGAAACAGCTTCGGCTAATTCTCTAAACGGCTCGGACACTACTCTGGTGACCAACAATTACGCTAACTTTCAAGTTTATGCAGTCAGAGATCGGCCGCACTCTCACAATATTTATTTTCGTCTTTCATCTTCGAACTATCCCTACCCGCTTCCATACTTGACAAGTAGCACCTTTTTTAGTGTCTACACAAATGAGAGATGGAATCTTTCAGTCAGAATAAAGCCTCAAAAATATCCCCTTAGTACTTTTGTTTCGGGCGCCAACGCGCCTTCGTATGATGTTGTATTCAGAGGAGTTAGTGCAAAGTTAGGATCGATTGACCGTCAGTTTGAAGTCTCTGGCACCGTTAATTACACTGTGGGCTCTAACTTTCTTAAAGCGCCAAAGAGAATTTACGTAGGAGCAGACAGAGTCAATTTAACCGGAGCTGTTACAAACCTTTCTGATGTTTTTGTGTCTAATACTAAATATTGGTCTCAATATATTGATAATGTTTCTATCGATCAGCATCTCTATGATTCGGACAACAGGGGCGTTTCTGGCTCTTATCAAAATATATCCCCAATTGGCACTCTTAATCAAAATTTCGATTTGCTGAGAAGCAACACACTGGCCTTAGACTGGACATTTTATAATCTAACAGGGTCGGATTCTTCCGGTAATTTCAATATTATGGATTTTAGTTCCGGTTCGTCAATGATCCGAGACAATTATGCGTGGCTAGGAAACATTGTAGGGTATCAACATACTGGCTATGGTTATGGGTTTGCCACATCATCCACGACTGTGGCTGACAAGAATGAAGCTAACCTCTATAAATTTGTAGACCCAGAAGCAGCAATTGATTCTTCGATGATAAAAATCTTATCCGAAGATGATACTTTATACGACGTTGTTGAAACGGTACCTAGCTACCTTAATACCTTCGAAAAAAGTATGTACGCTAACATCTCAGAAGAGATGTTGACGTTCTTAGCTGGTGTTATTGATTTTAACAATATTATTGGAGAGCCTGTCAACAGGTACCGTAGTCGATATAAGGCTATGGAAAAGATACGAGAGGCTTTCTTCCGTCGAGTAACCGACGTAACACAAGTTGAAAAATTCATAGACTATTATAAGTGGTTTGATGATGCGATCGCAGTTATTATTGGGCAATTGATGCCAGCTTCTAGCGATTTTGTCGAAGACACAATGAATGTTATTGAATCACATGTTCTTGAGAGAAACAAATATGAGAACAAGTTCCCAACTTTAGAGATGGCCACCCCGGATCCAGAGGCTGCCATAGGAGGAATGGTCTCCATTCCGCGGTGGGAGTTTGCGCATTTTCCTGATCCTTCTGAATGGGTCTCGCCCACGAGGGGTAATCCGGCCTTTAATGTTTTTTATTGGAAGAATATGGCAGAGAGGTCTATACCTCCAATCGCAGTGAAAAATAACGCCACCATTAATACTCAACGAGAAACGATTAAGAGAATAGTAACTACTAAGCCACATTTAAGTCGTAGCCTTCCTATATTCAGCACAACAGATGGCGCTATTTATCAACGTAATACATACGCCAGCCGTAATTACCAAAGATTCTTTTCGTTCAAAGCTCAAATTACCGGAAGTGATTGGGACGTCCGCGGCGGAGTTAACTTTGCGCCCGGAAAGAAAATTGATTTTACTTATAATGCATTGCGCCCTGCCGGCCCAGTCAATACAGAAGGAAACAGGTACGTTCCTGAAAATGTGTTGTTAGCCTTTGCTGAAGATTTTACTGGGCTATTAAACGACCGAGACCCAAAGGCACCCAATAAGAAGATAAAGCGCAATGTTAAAGTACTACATGGACGAAATTATGAGGATGGCCAAGGTTATCAAACTGTTAAATCATCGATGGCTTTTCCCTTTAATCTGATTAGTTCATCGGTCATTAGTGGATATCAAAAAGAAGTCAGCGATAACGTTAGTGGTAATGTGATGATCACCAACCTGCACAATGATGTGTACGGCCCCGATATGGAAAAACCACTCCAAGGGCCGTTCACTGAGTACGCTGTTGGAGGACACCAGTCGCGACATGTCGGATTGAATTATAAGAGTGCCACCCGAGAGCTTGACAACTATCGGACGCGCCCAGAAGCTTGGAAGCTTCTTCTGGGCACGTGCCCAACTTCATCGATGACGATAGAAGACTCAGGAGCTATCGGAATGGTGGGCCCCGACTATCCGTGGCCCGAAGCAAACGATGAAGGCGCTACACCGTATCCGATGACCGCCTCGCAGAAAGCAGTTTATTATCGAGGAATGACCGCCAAGCGTCCGGTAAACATTAGAAACATTCACCATACGACGGGCTCTCCGACCATTCTTGGTAACTATAATGAGAATTATGAAGTGGTAAGCACCGTGGGCGCATATGCTAACCCGCGCGCTTTTATTGATAGCCAGCCAACGCTTCCTTCAAACGTATTTCAGTCTAATACTACGAGTTCGATGACTGCTAATACTTGGTTGGATTCTGTGACTCGCTTTGCTGGCACTAGATCACTTGGAAGAAAACTATTTGTAGAGCCGTATTACATTGGGAATTATCTGAGAGGAAATGATCCCGCGCTCAACAACAGTAGTGTGGGTCGCAATAAGAGCGTTATAAGAAGTAGATTTAATTCTCCCGGCGGGCCCGAGACTCATACTCCTGCATATACTGATTTTCGTTCTGACTCTTTTTCTGCCTATAACTCTTGGAATAATAGAAACCTAAGTGTCATTAAGCCTTCGCAGGGCCCAAGCGGCTCTTGGGAGTCGTTCGATGGAAATCTCCAAACCGGCTCCATTCGCGTTAATGACATTCTTAACAAGCCTTATGGCCTGCGCTCTCACTTGGCACGCCACACAGCAAGATTTGGCCGCGACTCTTTGTTTCAGACTGGAACCTTGGATGCCCCAGGAACCCCCACGCGCCTACAGGCCCCCGGCGCTACTTATAATCAGCTTCCCGGCTTCCACAAAATACACCGCAATAATATAACACGCTTGCGTAAAAATGATAGTATCGTTTTAACAACTTACGGGCCATTGAGTAACACAGTTGCGTGTAATTTTGATGAAACTGGTGGCGCTGATAAAGGTCCCGCATTACTTCTTACTTCTTCAACGCCAAGTTGGGATGATGGAACACAGCTTTATCAAGCGCTCACTAGCAGTGGTTTCACCTATTCTGGCTGGCACTATTTCGCTCCCGGATCGAGTGTTCGCAGATTCTTCAATATGAATAGAACCAGCGCCGGCGCATTCCCTGGCCTCTCGATAGCTAAGTCTTATAGCGCTTCTCGCCATCGACTTATAGTATTAATGGCGACTGCCAATAGTGATGATAGCTCGCGACAACAAGCTGAATGGCAGGTTACAGGTAATGTTGGAGGAGATTTCGAAGACGAGTCTTGGCTCCACGTCGCTGTAGCTTGGACAGGTTCTAATGGTTCACTTACTTCCGCAAAGCCAGTTATTTATATTAATGGTGTATCGCATACAGTCACAGAAGATGCGGCACCTCTTGATTATTATCCTCAAAATTGGCGCGTACCCGCAAGTTACAAAGATTTCAGCACCGTTAAGATTGAAGGCGACAACTTTGTGACTTTTGGCGGAAACCACTCCAATAAAACTTGGAGCTACTCAGGATCCCTAGATGAAGTTTCCGTTTGGAAGCGCAAGCTTACTTCTACTGATGTAACCCGGCTTTATAATGGAGGCACTCCATGTGATGTTACGGCTTCTGCTGTTTACACCGAAGGCTCTGCTGATGATTTATGGGAATGGATCAGAATGGGAGATGGCAAAAATGGTTCTAATGCAATCGACTCAACCAACCCAGGCACGTCTGGGGCAAGCAATAGAATTACAGGCGAAATAAATAGCTTGATTTTTATGCCGATTACTCAAAAAACGTTTAGTAATCAAGTTTCTATTACTGCGAGTTCGCCTGCAGTTAAAGCAGGTTGCGGAATCACGGTAACCAATATTACTGAAGTTTCCTCTTATTCCAGCGGCTCTCTCTATGACAATTTCAACGTTAAACATCAAATCCCCAGGGCCACTCAGCAGTATTCTTGGATTACATCTTCGATAGCACCGGGAGGCAAAATTAAAACGTTCGGTTTCGCCCCGGCCGATTTTTACTATAGCTCTTCGCTGCATGGCCAACAGGAATTTATAAGCCTTTTATCTGCTAGTGATGGGGGAAGTTATCTTAGTCTAGGATCGTCAAGAAATTATGGATGGTCTCAGCAAGAAATTAATAGTGACTCAAATCTAACAGAATTTCTCGCTGATAACTTAGTAGGCCTCAGCTACGCTTTTGTTGATCCGGTGAACACCTCTACGAATACACTAGGGGTCGGGGAGAATATTAGCAATTATTTTAATACCGGCGCCCTTGGTTATTTAAATCAAGTTGTGGCCCACGGTAAGGCTATGGGTCTTAATGGGCTATTACTTAAGCGAGGAAATGGATATGGATTTAACTCTTGGAATCAGCTACGACAAGCATACAGTCCTATTTTAAGGCGCCAAGCTGCCAATAATCAAGTAGTAGTGAACATGGGCTCGACCCCGGGCAGCCCGACAGTCTTTGAGATGCCGCCGGTGTCAATGAGGGGCCGCACGGGAATTGTTAATTTTGATTTAGTTACTGACGAAAGTGTTACGCCGACGTATGCCCTTGAGTGTCAGTTTACTAATGAAAAGATTTACTATAATACTCCTGCCATGGATGATCTCCTTGGTGTTTCTTTGGTCAATTTCACTACGCCCTTTGAGCAGACTATTGCCGCAGTTCGTGGCTCAGACCAATACTCCACTAATTGGGTCAAATATTCAGAAAATATCTTTCCATCTCAACGCAATGAGTTTTTATCCCGCTCTACACAGCGCGTTGGTTATGATAATGAATTCTGGAGAACAGAACAAAGCGCGCGCTTAACCTTGGGCTCTCAGCAAACTAATAGTTGTGGTGTGTACACTGTAGGAATAAGCGATGGTACGCTTTATTCGCGCACACTTAGTCAAAGTTCCTGGCCACTAGATGCTCCGCATGGATTCCTGACAAGATCAAATGCCAACAACTGGTATACCAATAAAGGAGCTTTCCTCGGAATCCGCGCCGCCTATGAGGCGCCCACTGATCTTGCAAATGCAGCAGGAGAGCTTCAAAATTGTTACTCCACTTATCTTTCTAATCCTAATTGGGGCCAAGCAGGTCCAGATAATTCTGTATTCTTGCATACTCGTCCTGCTGCATTATACGCACGTAAGCATCAGTTAACAACTCCTGCTTCTAATGTATGTGCGTCAGGAATAGAGCTGCCAGAAACTGGCGCTATTTCTACTTCTATTTGGCGCGCCCAAAATCAATGTAGCGGAACATTCGCCGGCGAAGCAGTATGGCAGGCCGGCCCCTTAGCTGGCATAATTAGAAATTCAACGTACACAGCTAGTCTGCCTTGGGGCGGCAGTCAGACAACTAACCAAAACTACTTTCAAAAATCCTCAAGTGCTCCCTGGTATGATGGATACTCAGACTTTAACGCAGATCTTAAATTACTAGCCAGGGGATTTTCTGTTGTGCCTGAATTTAGGTTAAGTGAGCATTTACAAGATTATTTGGAAGGCGGTACCCTTAATAATGGCAAGACCGATACATTTGAGATTGCTGGTACTGGAATAAACAGCTCCACTGTAACAAATGGGACGTCCTCCTTCTATTTGGATTATTCCAATACTGAATTCTTACAAGAATTTATGAGAATTAAGCAAGAAACTTTGTTGAATGCCAAGGAAATTAAATTAGTATGCAGCGCAGCGTGTAAATTTATACCATATAAGGGATTCTACCCGGCAGACAGGACACTGCAGTTAGTCGAAAGATTTAAAAACGACTATGCTAGTACCATGTATGGAAGATGGAACGTCGCCGCCGCCAGCTATGTCAAGTCGCAAAATGATATCTTTCCTATCCAAGGTGCCGCCAGCGGAATTTATGGAGGCATTGCTAAACCTCTCTTCGCTCCCCTCTTCAACCCGGGCATTCTCTATAACACTATCAAATCGGGCATTGCGGTCGATTGGCCACTTGTCACGGTGGGTTCAAAATATCAGAAAGTCTATTATGGCGCCCCATCGGATTTCGGCGGCGAGAATCCACAAAACTGGGCCATCACTTGCCGCTCCGGAGCATCCGGCGACTCTCCGATCCCGTCTGCGGCCTCTAGGGATGCGTATGACACCTATAATAGTCAGATGCTTGGCTTTAATAGAACATTTTTTGATACCAGAGTTCCGTTTGAAGGAATTATAAGTCCCGAGACTTATCTTGCCGGTCAAAATCTTTTCTCGTTAGACTCTCACCCCTCTAGCTCACAATACGGCCTGACAGCATCCTATGCCGGAACTCCCGGGCTGGCATATACTAGAATGATGCGCAATTTCCTTGGTGCGGTTCCTAGCTTCTTTTTGGCGAATAATTCTTTCTCGAAGCTTTCTACTCCTACGTCTTATGATACTTATACGTTTAGTGGAGATGAAGTATATATGGCGCGCCTGAAAATGTATAGATCGATGGCGGGCCCCCGAAGTTATGAATTTGAGAGTGGATCTCAAAATTACTATGGCCCACAGGCCGACGCTTTTAGTGGATTAGGAGCAACGGCAGTTATCCAGTCGTATAATGGAAGCGACGTTGAGGATGGGGTCCACTACCTCACGGGCACTTCCTATCCTCTCCCGCAAGATCCTAGAAATGCTCCTGGCTATCATGAAAATTTTACAATGTACAGTAGGCCTACTGCGTTCGGCCCTGCTATAGCCGGCCTCCCCGGTGGTGCACTTTGCCTTTCTGGTGCTTTATATTACACCAATACTATCTATGATAGCTTTAGTGGTCATAACCCGGCGTATACTCCTCCTTATTATGATGGGGAAGCTTGGTGTGACTTGATTTTTAGACCGCGAACTGGAGTCTCTTATGATTTATCAATGATTGTACAAGAGTTGACGTCATCTTATCTGAGATTTGACGCCGGCTACCAAAGCGGAAGTATGGCTAGCCAAAATGCCAGTTTTGGTTGCGGCCCGCGCACACCTTTGATATACACCGCAGACTCGTACCCGCAGAGAAATACTAGTATCCCCGCCATCGCTCGTCCAGCAATTGCTCCTTATAGCGGCGTTAACATTAACAAGAATTCAATGCAAGTAAGCGCCAGTCTAAGACTTCGTGGAATTGAGAAAGTCGATTTCGTATCCCGCGACAAATTCAATGTGTTAGAGTCTACTCGAAATCAAACCAATGGCCGTAAATGGGTCATCCAACCGCGATTTGAAACGCCTATGTTAAACTTTAATGACAATGGTGATGGGCTCAGGCCTCTTACTAGTTCAGAATTGTCACTGCCGACATTTGCATCCTGTTCGGTTCCGCGCGGCATGTGGCATCAGTTTGGAGTCATTGAGCCAGATCAAAGTAAAGGAATATTTATGGAAATTGGTGATGTGCCTACTAATTGGCTATCTTATAACCATTCTGTCATCAATACTGGAAGCGTGTATAATCAGTTTAGTAAAACCAATGGCTTAGATCTAGATTTGCGCGCAAAATCATTGTGCGAGTTGGTAGGATTTGACGCAGGCACCTCCAATGCAAGGCTCGGTGCACTAAAAGAAGAGTTAGTTGTTAATGAGGCAATAATTGCTGTTCCATATGTTAGTGAAACTATAGACGAAGAACAAGCCGATGGAACTTTGGAGACTTATGATCGTAAGCAGTTTGTTTCGATCCCGGAGTATAGATTAGAGTCCGCACTCACTGACGCAATCGGAACAGCTGCTGGAGATTCTTTATTGTCTGCTGGTGAATCGATACGGCGCCAGGTAGAGCTTATGCAGAAATATATATTACCTCCCGAATTCGATTTTATTAATAATCGCGATCTAACGCCCGTGGCTATGTATATATTTGAGTTTTCTCACACATTTGATCAAGATGATCTTTCATATATATGGCAAAATATCGCCCCCCGCGATTATGGAAAAATGACAATGCAAATTTCTGAAGTCGGACATGAATTAATAACAACTGAACTATTATCGGAGACTAATTTAACTGAAGCCGAGAATCTGAGATGGATGGTCTTCAAGGTCAAGCACAAAGGTCAGGAAGATTATTATGATTATTTGACATTAGAAGCCGGCCAATCCTCTCATGGTTTGTCCGAAAGAATAGCCATAACTGAAGGTGATTCAAATTATAAATTAGAATATAACTGGCCCTATGATTACTTTTCTATCATTGAGAAGATTAAGATTGACGCTGAGATTCTGTACCACTCAGAAGCCTCTAGTCTTGCGCAGGCTGCGACCTCTGATACACCAAACACAACTGGCCTTTCAGCAGAAGCTATGGCACCTGGATGGACCGCGCCCGAAGATACAGTATTTTATGGATCTGTTGCTGATATGTCAGTAGGCGTTGAAGGCCGTACACTCAATACAGCCGGAATAAGCTGGCTAGGCCAACAGAGCGCTGTTGGCGCAGTTGCGAATATCCGGAGTGAGTATTCTTCCCCCACATATGGCGCCAGCACCACCACTACGGTGGCGAGCAATCCAACAAGTCAAGACCAGCGTATTGGTGGTCCAGTCTTGAGCCAAGAAGCACTGAACAGGTTAAGGGATGATTGATAATATCAACAGAGGGTTATATAAATGGCAAAATTTTTAAACAAAAAAGAACAAGTTTATGAATTAAAATTAACATCTTATGGTCGCTATCTGTTGTCAATGGGCAAATTCAATCCTGCCTATTATGGATTCTATGACGATAACGTTATTTATGACGGAGAATATGCCGGCTTAACCGAAACCCAAAGTGATATTCGTAAGCGAATTAAAGAGGATACTGAATATTTGGAAGGCTTGATATTGTTCAACGAATTGGAAAATGCCTCGTATTTTACACTTGAAGGGGCAACAGATTCCCAAGATGCAGACATCACCTGGGCTATGCAGCTTCCGCGCGCCAGCACTTTTCGTTATGATAAAATGATTGGTGATGCCTATTTAGACGCAGATAGTAATAACATAGCACCGGCTTGGAAGGCGGTATTATTAAGCGGAGAGATTATATCAAATACAACACAAGACGCTAAAAACCACCAGAAAATTCCACAGGTGAATGTGGATCTTACCTACTTCAAAGAAATAACTCCGGCAAACGCATTTGAAGATCTTGTTGACACTAATGAACTTAGAAAAACCATAGGCACATCACTCGTATTTGCTGATAATAACGTTATTAAATTAAAATCTGATGATTTAATGTTATACTTAGAAGAGCTGAACACTACATTGCTGACAAAAAACTTTGATATTGAAATGTTTGAAATCCAAACAGATGCAATATCAAGCTCTGCTGGGTTGACTGATTCTTTTGTAAGAAAATATTTCTATAAAAATGAATCGGCCGTACGCGGGGGCTTTATTAGTGATGCTATGGGCAGCTCTAATGTGTTCGGCGCCTTTGCTGGCCGCGGCGCCGAAAGCCTCACTGCTAGCATGGGTTATTATTACGATGTTCTCAACTCAGAGCTAGAGGCTAAATATTACGAGTCAACAGCCAGCATAGGATATTATCTTAATATTTTGTACGATTATCAAATTGACAATAGCTACCAGATTGGCCGAAAGACCGCCTGCAAAGCTGCGCAGCTGTTCAATAAAAAATCTTATTACATTGATCTTGAGTTTGATTGTGAGGATCAGAACAAAGATCGTATTTATGTGGATATATATGGTCAAGCGACGGAGCCTGAAATATGCAAGTAGAATTAGGAAATAGATTTAAAAAATTCGGAAGCAAGCTACCCACGCCCTATATCGAACAAGTAAGGATTTATGATGATCACCAGATTATTCGTGTAGTGCTTTATTTTGAAATACCATTTGATTTAGATCCGGAAGAATATTTTGAATTAATCGCTTCTGATCTTGGGAATGTTATTGTTTTTCAAATTGTGGACGGATATGTTCCTTCTACTTCATACGGTCTTCTGCCGCACTCAGGCACGATTTCTTCCGGCCGCACAAATATGGCTTCTAATATTCTTAGCAACAAATACTCCGTCTTAGAAATGTGGACGAACAATGAAGCCACATTCCAGTTTGCTGAAGAATCTGACGATGATTCAGAAGAATTACAATTTGTTTATAATGCAGGTTCTTCGGCCATAAAGATACCAGTCACTGATTTTAATTTTTCCACTTTTTCTGAGGCCGGCCAAACGAAAGTGTGTAAGTTTGTTCATGAAAAATCAATAAATTTCTTAGTAGAGGCCGGCCTCGGAGATACTATCACATTTTCTCAACTGCAAGACTATGCTTTAGATTATAACTTGTTTTGTTCTTTGATACCGTCAGATACGGTAGATCTGGACAGCGCCACTTATACTGAGATGTTTTGGACAGGAGAGTCCGGAGGATCATCGGGCGCCCGAATGACAACGGGACTTTATACGCTAGCGAAAGCGTCGATGTCAGATCTCACAAGTCAGAATATACTCCAAACAGGGAGCTTGTCCACAAGTCCAGTGGAGGTATATATAGATCCTTCAAACTCGGTATGGAGCGGAGAAATTGTTCAAGCGCTCAACGGAACATATCATACAGATGAAGAAAGTACCCTGCAACAGATCAGCACATCTATTAGCAATTTATTGTTGAGTTCTTCAAATGAAGAAGTGAAGAGCGGCGTAAACTCCATCTCGTATATTATTTCTAAATATGGTAGCTCAGCAGAATTATTGCCACAATTATATTCGTTTTACAAAGTGGCGCCATATAAAGGTGCCCCAACAGAAGCTGGCTCTTGGTTTGAGGGCGTAAGCTCCCAGATGTTTCGCTTAAACGAAGCAGTCACAACTGCAAGAATCCTTAAAAAAGAATTGGCATTCACGCCCACTATTGTAGACTTAAGAACGATTGTTCTTGACCAATACGAGCCCCCCACACCGTCTGACTACATTGTAGAAACTGATTTCATATATGGAGCCCCTTGGAATTCTTTAATGCACCGTAGTGGTTACTATGGCGCGGATAGGGCCCTCGGAACCTCACAACAGTTTAGCTCGACTGAAGATTTTACTACATTTACGAAAGGTTTTTTCTTTTTTGATTATGAGAAGGCTTTAAAAACCCAAAGCCAAATTTCTTTGATGTTGGATATTGATAAATTGATTTTAGCATTCGATGCCGGCATTACCAATCAGAAGTTTCGACTGAAAAGCGCAAAAGCCGAGCGCTACTATAATTCAACCGGCACCAATGACTCTGAAGTTCTGTCCGACGCTATTTATCTAGACATGAGCAATTATTCGTTTCAAATGTCGACCCAGGTTACTTATGATCTGGAAAATGACTATTCATATCCAGAAATCCTAACAATGCAATATCAAGGTGGCACCGATACCACTTTTAAAAGTTCTTATAATTTTGCTGACTATACAGCAGAAGAATCAGAGAGTATCTATTATCCTTATATTTATTTGCGCAATTGGGATTTGGTATCTGCTGCTGGTTTAGGAGATTACAGGCTTATGTGTTTTGAATATCAACAAATCAATACCACAAATGGGGGTTATTATGAAAACGAAAGAAATAAGGACTTCACTGTATTTAGGGTCACCATAGAAGATACAACAGCACAGCTTTACCAAACCTTGGTTGACGGATTTGCAAACGTGCTGACTGGCTCATTAACTGAATATGCTGCTTATGCAAATGAATTTTGTAGTTACAATAATCTTGACAATTACTTTAATGAATTTTTTGTCGACACTATCACCAATACCTATGATGATGATACTTCTAAGCCATGGTTTCTGGCCCCCCTGGTTTATAATTTTCATTTGGATCTTTTAACCAACCAATGGGCCGGCGATCAAAGCACTATCATAAGTGAGGCCCGCGAAATGAGCGCTCGTATTAATCCGGTAGGCGGAACCGTGGACGAAATAAATTCTTTTCTAGAACTAATGACAAACCTTTACAATACGTATTATGCGCCGGGCGAAGGTACCCTGGCTCTTATTTACGAAGGCTTGGCCGAGTCTAATACTCTTACTTTTGGGGGTGATTCCTCCGGAGGCGCCCAAAATGGATACGCCCCACTCCCGGCGGTCGATTTTCTCAATCTTATAGCGTATGTCCCTGAAACTGAAGACGTGTGGATTTTCGACAAGATGGGCTCTTATGCGCTGCAGTATGGTAAATACTGGCAAGATCGCGATCTTGATGAATTTAACAAGGGAATTTCTTTTGAATTTAGCTGGCCAGGAGACTATGGCGCTGCAGATATTGTTCGCGAAGGGATAAGTGAGTGGGTGGACTCTGATGACCGGGTTAAAAACGTTCGCAAGGGAATGGAGGACAGCACTGGTAACACTGTGACTAAAACTTATGAGACATATTTTGTTCCTGTTGTGAATTCAGCGGCCAGCTCAACGATTACATTGCAAAGTTATACATCCGGTCCCGCCGCCCAATCGGCCATTGAAGGCTCCGGCACTGAATTGAGCACCATCGATGGCGGTAATGATTATTTTGTTGTTAGGCTATACTTGAGTGACCCTGGAGATAAATCAACCGGAACAGTCTCCGTTGGCTGGTACCGAGGACAGTCGTATACACAAGAGCTGCCGGATCCAGCTGATGAGGATTGATGATACTGAAGAGTATTAAGATTTCATAAGCGTCTATTTATATAAAGGAACTTACCAAAATGCCAAAAAGAACATTCTCTAAATCAGAATTAAACAGCCAGTCGTTTAGGTCTAAATTTGTACGAGAGAGAAATCAGCCAGTGATTGCTGGCACAAAAGTTTCAAACCCCGATAGTGTCGAAGCCAAAGCGCTTAAAATGGCAGCATCGCTACAGGCTACTGGCTATATGAGTAACACAAACTCTCACGTTTCCGAAAATGACATGGCAGAAATGGCCCTAGGGGCCATTGGAATAAGTGTTCTTACAAACAAAGAAGCTTCAAAAAAAAGCTATTCGCTATTAAAAAACATTGATCAACAAATACCGTTAAACCCTGCAATATTGGATCCCTCCACCGCAGTAAAATTAGAAAACAAAAGTGTCTTAGCACACGATAAGTTTATATCTTCATCCGATCCTTTCTATGTTCTTGACGAAAAGGTTTCCGATGCTAAACAATTAGAGACTGATGCAGTCCAGGCGTCGACAAAAGCTACAAGAACCCCAGAGATAGTTGCTTCTCTCTATGACCTGAACGCTTCCAAAAATACCTTGACACTTAGACAATTTACGAAATAGGAACTTTTATAATGCCCGGCCTCGACCCTTCAAGCCTAACAAAGCAAGATTTAACTAACATCCCCGCCGACGAAATTAACCCATCCACGCTCAAACAGGCAGTTGTCGGAGAGGGAAATATAGGTGTGGTCAGCGCCCTCGGTGACGCCACTTTTAGTTCAGATGGGTTTTATAACAATCCGTCGCCAGTAGTTCTTTATAACAACTATGATTTAAATAATTTATCAGACAACAATATAGGCATTGTGGTTGAGACGTACCCGTATACAGAGACAGTCTTAGAAGACGGCAACAACTTCATCGATATTTATTCTTCTGTCAGTGATTTTGCTGATCCTGTTATTAATCATGCATCAAGCGAAACCGTCCTTCAAGGTGGGTCAGACCGAGGGGAAACTTTCGATATAACATTGTATACGGTGACATTTGCTGATAGTGAGATTATAGGCCTTAAAGATAGGTTTGGGTGGGAATCAGCAGCAACACCTGAAGTAAGTTATAATAACCTCATTACTTCTTTAACTTTACAGACGGCCAAAACTTTTAAAAACACAGCCTTTGTTTTTAAATATCAACGTGCTGATGTATTTACGAGAGATAATTATTCAATTATGTCGCCTCGTCCGGCTCCATCGTATTATTCAACTGGCAGCGCTAGCGAAACTCAGACCATGCTTGGTTCAACAACTGTTGAGCCGACAACTACCACAACGACTATGGGATATTAATATGGCAGATACGAACACCATTACTTACTATTCATCTAATATCTTATCTGGCTCTAACGATATATTTCGCTCACTGTTTGGAGGATACTGGGAGATAGTGGAGGACGCTGATGGTGCTCAAGAATTTAGTTTTGTGCCCCTACAAACATCAGAAGCTACTAACCCCTTTGGGGGTAGTTCCGGAGTTACTTATTATGGCAACGTTCGTGAATATCCATCTCAAAATAACACGTTCGTTGATAGCATTGTGGTTGGGACAACATACGAAACAACGGCAAGCAGTGACCTATTCGTGCCAAACATCAGAATACCTATTAGACTAATTGGAAATGGATCAAGCGTCAATGGCGATAGTCATTGGGATGCAATAATCAAAGGCGGCGGCTACGGAACAGCCTCATACAACCCTGTAATTAAGGAGGGATCCTTCAACAGTTGTCACTTTCAGGTAGATCGACCATATGACCTTCTCTATGTAAAATCAGTAGATTACGATAATTACTCCAAATACCAAACATACGAAATGACGTACGAATACAATTATCATCTCCCAGAATACCAAGACCGATTTGGCAGAGCCAGCTCGGTTCTAGAAATTCCCAATTTCTATGATCTGTTGGCATGTTATTTGGGCTACCAAGATGACATGGATTCTGCGATAGCTGACTACCTCACTTTAGGAGGTACATACGAATTAAAAGATAAAATCTTTACCGCAGAGGTTACCAAATACCTACCTTTATATGATATTCAAAATACGGATCTTATGTCTTCTACAAGTACCTCGCTGTCTAATCTAAATTATTACGATAAAAGAAGCAACTTTGTCAACTATATGACGGGAGCCCTTCCCGCGTTCACTCTTGACTCGACCAGCAATTATGAAATACTTCGAGATGAATACATAAAAAAACAATCTACAGTTTATTTTAATCCTTCTTCACAAGAAAAATTGTTTACTGTGGTATCTGATGCCGACGATATAAGCTCTATTGTTCCGTATGTCACCAAAGTATCTTTCCCTGCTCCTCTTCCAAATGGAGAAAAGGCGACCGGCATCAATCATTATATTATAGATTCAAAATGTCAAAATATGATGTTAAACTATATTAGAAAAACAATAGCTAATCCTTTAAATCGTGCAGACGCCTCTACACAAAGAACATATACTGTCTCCAACCAAATAGTTTCTTCCTCAGATGCGGGCACCGTAGACAACTATCAGGCTATTGCACAATTTACTCACCCTTATTTTGATCTATTACAGGCCTGTAAGCAAATGTTAGATAATCCGGATTTAGGTCGCGATAATATGTTGAACAATGCAGCTGGCATTGTTTCTTCTGAGGTCACCTCCGTCGCGGCAGGGAATCATTGGAGGGGCTCATCGGCTGCATCTGTATTAAAATTAATCACTTCTATCACCCAAGATTTTATGAAAGTTGATGATCCTAAAGTGGCTGAAAACGTTATCGCAAAGGGATCTGATTTTTTTAATTCGATTCAAGACGTGGATCATTCAGAAATTCTAGCGTTCAGAATACAAAAATCTATGACAGGCCTAGGCTCTAATATTACAGAAACACAAGCACAGAATTATTATTTTTGGAACGACGAAGGTCTAACAAGAGATAGTAACCTAACCATCAGAGACTCGCAAATAAGGTACGGCGAGACAGTAACTTATACAATTTATGCTTATACCGCTGTTAGCGAGGTAAATTATCGATATAGCGATCTTCGATTGACGCGCACTATTGCTTCGTCCTCGGCAACAACTCCGAGTTATTGTTTACAGTTTGTTGACTCCACCGGCACAAGCGTGCCGCAGCTGCTGGCCAACAAAGAGCAACTTTTAATTAATCAGGTAACCGATTCAAATCAGTTAGCTACAAATCAAATTAAAGCCGAGGACCGGTATTTGGCTGATTTTTATCTTTCTGTTGAGCCCACTATAAAAGTTTATGAAATACCAATTGCCACCAATACTGTTACAGTGCTGGATCACCCCCCGGCACCCGTCGATGTTACCCCCTACCAGCGCAAAGATGATTCGAACATTATTGGGTTTGCTTTGCGTTTAGAGGCTGCAACTACAGACGTATATCCTCGTGGCTTTAGTCCAGAGGAGAGAGATATTAAGAGGAAATATTTGAGATCTAATAATATACTTGAGTCAGAAAAAACACCCAATACGTCTGTTTCTAATTTGAAAACGATCGAAATCTTTCGTAAAACTCAGAAACCGAGCAAGCTTAGTGATTTTTCCACAAATGATATTATTGTACAGAAAGATATCACCATTGAACAGACTAACTTTCCGCAACCAACTTGCTTGTATGAGCAAAAGATCGCAACTAATAGTAAAATATATTATTTATTTCGATTTGTTAATGCTAATGGCACTCCTGGCGCGCTATCTCCGGTTATTGAAGCTGAGCTAATAAACGACGGCGGCTACAAATATGCAATCTTTAATGCTATTGAATTAGTCGAAGATTCTGCAGCTGATATAGGCGCCCAATCAATTGAATTTAAAAAGCTTTTTCAAATGGTTCCTAATTTGACGCAGATCGCTCTTGATGATGCATCTGTCGATTACACGAATACAGCCCAAGAAGAGATCGGCAACCTTGTAATAGGGACGGCTGATGACTCTTTATGGGGCAAAACGTTCAAAGTTAGGCTAACATCTAAGAAAACAGGCAGAAAAATTGATTTTAATGTGACGTACAATTTAAGAGAGAGATAATTAAGTAGAGATAAACCATGGCATTTTTAGACAATTCGGGAACTATTATTTTAGACGCAGTGCTGACCGACGTCGGTCGCAAGCGCCTAACGCAAGGAAAGTTCAACGTTAGTAAATTTTTATTGGGAGACGATGAATTAGATTATTCGTTAATTGATATGACTACTGAAGATTTTTCAAATGTGGAAACGCAACCTCTTTTCGAGGCTTTTGCTGGCGAAGACGCAAATATAACTTATGGACTGGTTAGCTACCCCAGCGATGATATCACTTATATTCCACATATCAAGGTTAACACAAAGATTAAGAGCGCCGTCCGCCCAATTGCGCGCCCCGGATATCAGGATTCTTATCTTGTGGCAGCGAACCGAGAGACTGCGAAAAAAATAAAAACACTCAGCGCAGCCTCTAATAGTTTTCTGGAGAATGACAATGTTTCTAATCTGAAACTGTTCGTGGAATCCGGCATAGGCGAGAAACCCGGATTTTCAATTCCGAGAGATGCCAAGTCGAGAGAAAGATATATATTAAACCTAGGCTTGCGCGACTCTTATTATGCGGTATCATGTGATAGTAGATTTATTGAGACGGTATTAAGCTCTAAGCCTTCATCCTATTTTCGAAATGACAATGCCGGCCGTCTTTATTCTAATTTTCAACCTTTAATGAGGCGAGTAAAGACATCACTGAATGCCCCCATTGATATGTATGAGACATACCTTATACCAGCGGTGCCAAACCTTCTATACAATTATAATGGAACAGGATTGGACACAACTTACTCAATGTTTGTGGGCCCACGCTCAACAATTTTTGCAATGAATGTTAAGATAGTAGATAAATTGACCAGCCCGTCAGGCTCGTCAACAATCGACACGCGTTATAATAGATTTGGCAAACTAGAACAAACGCCTTTTGGTGGCTCTAGCAAATTTGATATAATCGACACCGTTATTTATGTTGAAGGTATGACAACTTCATCGCGATTAGAAATCCCGATTAAGATTCTAAGATATTCGGGCACATAATAATTAAACTTTATGGAAACAAATAAAATAATAACTATTTATATGAAGAGAGGAAAAATAAATGGCTTTTTTGGATAATTCTGGAGACATCATTCTTGATGCAGTCTTGACTGAGACTGGTAGAAAAAGAATGACAGAGGGTAATTTTAGTATCTCTAAGTTCGCTGTAGGCGATGACGAGATCAATTATACACAATACAATAAGTCGCATGCGTCAGGCTCTGCCTATTTTGACTTGGAGATTATGCAAACACCAGTGTTTGAGGCTCTTACAGAAACAGCTGCGTCTATCAACTATGGGCTTTTGGGAATTACTAGAACTGATATTTTGTATTTGCCCTCTATTGCAGTTAATACAAAGAACGATGTAGTCAAAAACGACGGAGCCCAACAGCAGTCTGGGAGCTTGTATATCGTCTCTGTTAATTCTGAGACACAGACTCAGATAAACACAGAAGCAACTCGAACTGGTTCCCCGTTGAACGGCTTTGCGGCCCCGAGCCAGCTAGCGGGAAGCCCAAGTACTCCTGCAATTTATTTTGAGAGTGGCCTTAACACTAGTGGGCTAGCCGGAACCTCTGCAAACCGCGCATCCAACATCGTCAACATGAATATGTTGGATACATCATTTACTGTAAAAGTCCCTTCCCTGTTTATCAGTGATGTTTATCAAGCAAAGAGCACATCTACTTTTTATAATGATAGCACCACTACTTATATTGATATAGGTCTTGTAAATGTGGGCTCTGCGACTGCAGCAACTGATTTGGATAGTTATAACAGCTACACAGTTCGCGGAATTAATGATTTAATGTATGATATGACAGTGGGAAGTGTAACTGATTATTCGGCACTTGCCGGCCCCCGCGGAACAATGGGCGCCCTAAAGTTTGCTATTGTTGAGGGCCTCGGCAGCATTGCAACAGGTACGCGTTCCCAATTGTGGACGGACTATGGAAAAACCGACCAGATCGTTTTTGGCGGTAGTAGAAAATTTGACTATATTGACACGATCGTTTATGTACAGGGGGACTTTAGTAGTGCCACCTTGCAGATTCCGATTCGTATAATGCGATATGCCGGAACTTGATAATGGAGAATTTAAATGGCAGTTAATAATTATGAATCTTTAGATACTAACAGCGACGTTACAACTACACGAACGTTGTTGCACGAAGCGATTCCCCTTACTGGAACAATCGTAAGCGGAACCTACGGCACCTTAGCAGGTGGCGGCAATATTAAGAACTACACCCACGGCATGTTCCAGAGTGTATATGATTACCCATATCTCAGTTCTTCGGCTAACCATATCTTTGACATTACGGTTGGATATGATGAAGGCTCTTCACTCTCGGGTTCATCTTCTAGGGTTATGCAGTCGAAGAAGATCAATATGTATAATCAGTTCTCGCAGGTGCTACTTGGATACAAAGACGGTACAAACACAATTGAGATCTTTGAATCTGATTTGGATATCGGCGACGACAGTCACCAGATGAAAGAATGTGTATTCATCAACTTTTCTCGACTCTTACAGAAAGATCAGATAAAGCCAGGAACTTTTAGTTTAGTAGTTGGAACAGGATCATGGTCTGGTTCTTTCAACGCAATTCGTGGTCCAGATTATCCCGCGTTAGTTACATTGACCGACAAGTCTGCCTCTGCAACAGGAACCGGCACCAAGAATCAAGTTGGTGGTGATTATGGTGTGCTGTATGCATCGGGCTCCGAAGACGGTACAGAAGGAAGTGGATATCAATCTGGCATGGCCGCTGATAGCTCAGCGGCTGGCAAAAACGAGGCTTATGGGGTGGTATTTTACCAAGCTGGAGTGGTTGTTTTAACTAGCTCTCTGTTTACGCATCAAGGGTCTGGCTCAGGCGCCCCAATTAAGCAGTTTTATTGGAATCCGGCTTATGGCACTAGTGGCTCGCTTCAGAGTATGGCTCAAGCTTTAACCGGCGCCGCTATATCCGGTGCATGTGATGCTATTAGGCACAGGCTCTACAATCTGTCTTTCAATAATACAACTGAGATTAACTCTAAGATTTACTTCTGTCGAGTTCCTCACAACAAGTATAACTATAGTTCTAATCCTACATATACTGATGGTAGCAAGATTAGAGTTAAGTCGAAAGCATCGGATACCCCCGTCGCGTACATTACAACTATAGGTCTCTATAACGCAAGTAACGAACTATTGGCAGTTGCTAAGCTCTCTGAGCCTCTTAGGAAGGACCCCACAAACGATATTACTTTGCGTGTTAGACTGGATTACTAATGTCCTACAAGAAGTTCGGGGAAAATGACACCTTCATAAATACTATGAAGGCGCATCCTCAAGTAGAATTCTTCGCCTGGGATGGCATAGTATATTACAATAATACCCCAGATCTCAAGGGCAACAGAAATTCTCAAGCACGGAACATAGGCCCCGGCTATGTAAGCCTTTACGAGTACAATATCGATCGCCCAAAAGCTACAACCGGTCGTTTTATTCCGCCTGAAACGAGTGCAGTGATAGACGATGGCAGAATTTACCCGTGGATCTCCAAGGACAGCGCTCGTTCTAGCTTTCGTACAGCTGATGGATTTCAAGGCACGACGGCGCAGAGTTATAATACAGCCTTCGCTTATGGAGATGTCTTAACTGGAAGTTACCCGTTAAAAGCTAGCATTACGAGAGAATATATTGCCACGCCTTATACCTCAATAAGTTCGTATAATGCACACTATATATCTCTTAGAAATCGCTTAAATTATTATGGGATGCGTAGCAGGCATTATGTGGTTTCATCTAGCTTGGGAGATAAAGATACTCAAAGACTTAATCTGATTTCTATACCTAGCATTTTTTATGGCTCTCGCATTAAGCCCGGCAGTATATCTCTTAAATGGTATTTCACCGGCTCCTTGATCGGAGAACTACAAGACTATCGAGAGAACGGAGAGCTGATCCAAGTAGGACCCGTTGGTAGCACCGGCTCGGGATCAGTTGCTGGTGTTGTTTTATATGACGAAGGCTTCCTTCTCCTTACCGGTTCCTGGGAACTGCATAGCCAAAATCTCAACATTGTGACGTCTAGTGCTGGCGCCGATAAGCCAAAATGGATTTATTATGGCGGCGGAATGAACGATGGCCTAAATCAAACAACCGCAGGTAATGCTAATTTTGTGACCGCGGCCTTTGGAATATCATTTAAAGGGACTACTGAAACTCAGGTTATGACGATGTTTGCTCATGCTCGTCGGGGAGAGGTTAATTATTCTAATAATCCGACCTTCTTGACCTATGGGCAATCGGCCATCTTTTACACATCTTCAAATGTTTACGAAGAGTCTTCAGATCTAACGATCAAAAACACTGTAAGTTCTAGCTATCTTGATTACAATGCAGATTTTAAGCGTCAGGTATATGTATCGCGTGTTGGTATTTATGATAAGAATAAAAATATGATTGCATTGGCCACCTTGTCCAGCCCTGTTCTTAAAGAAGAAAATCAAGACATTACCTTTAAATTACGAGTAGATATATGAAAATTCCCGTAACTATAGTTGCACCTCGATTCACAAAGTTGATGTCGGTATTTATTGATGTAACTGCAATCACATTATTTCCTTTTATCGTTTCTAAAGAGGAGATGAGTAAAGTTACATTAAATCATGAAACTATACACATTCATCAACAAAAAGAGCTTTTCGTGTTATTCTTTTATATGTTGTATATATTTGATTGGTTTAAGGGCTTGATTAAATATCAAAATGCTCGTAAGGCCTATTTTCAAATACGTTTCGAGCAAGAGGCATATGCCAAGATGTATGAAGAAGAATACTTGTTAACTCGAAAGAAGTACTCTTGGCGCGATTACAAGGTGTAGGATGATCCTCGGGATAGATATTTCCACCAGCATTACTGGTTTTGCTGTTATTGCCGAAGGTGAAATCGTTTTTTATGATTCCGTAGACTTGCGCAAATACAAGAATTTTTTCCAGAAAACTGAAAGAATAAAAGAAGCTATCTTCACTATCTTTGATAATTATCAATTTTGTCGTGAAGATGCTCATTGGATGGAGGTCGACCAAGACGGAAGCAATAAGATTAATCACATCTATATTGAGCAGTCACTTCATATGTTTATGGGGGGCAAGTCTTCCGCTAAAACTCTTTCAACTCTGACGCGCTTTAATGGTATTGTTTCATGGCTTGTTTATGAAATGTTTGAAATGGAGCCCAAGTTTATTGGCGCGACCTCCGCACGCAAGCAAGCCGGCATTAAAGTTCCGAGAGGCCAAAA
>TARA_R110000824_G_scaffold68589_1_pt1 | contig 44591 bp, 43 predicted proteins | sample TARA_R110000824 | Tara Oceans TARA_R110000824 (sample SAMEA4397747) | marine metagenome | biome: Polar Biome; feature: [MES] marine water layer (ENVO:01000295) within the mesopelagic zone...; material: water (ENVO:00002006), including particulate matter (ENVO:01000060) such as......
TCCGATCCAGAAGTTCCCCTACCGCAACCTAGGGCTCCAGTTGCCCCGCCGAACGTCCAACCCTTTGTCCGAATAACGGCATCACAATCGCCAGAGCCTTCGTCTACACAGAAGTCGCTCGTATTGTAGGTGGTACTCTGAGTAGCTATAGATTTAGCGGAGCCAGAGCAATCTGCCCCAATAACTAAGGCCGTTGCACTAGAAGTAGATCCAATAGTCACCTTATTACCTGCATTCGCACATTTATCAACAGTAGGGCAGTCTCCACTGTCCCAATCCGCGGGGTAATCGGACGGAGAGGCAGAAGTCCAAGTATTAGCTGTATAACAGGCGTCTCCGACCTTAACCTTATCTCCTGCCTCGTACTCATTCCCCTCATTAAAGTCTCCAAAGGACTCCATTGTATAGCTCTGAATATAGAGTCCATCCCCTAATTCTATGGCTTGGACATTAGTAAAAGAAATATTGGATCCCGAGCCAGCCGAGCCTGAACCAGAGCTCGTGCCAGTACCGCAACCAGTAAAATGATCTCTGGTTCCACTTATTGAAAACCCTCCTTGCGGGACGACGGAAACTGAAGCGGTTGAGCACCCCCCAGAGTGTTCGGTTAACTCGAGAGCGAAGGATTCGGAAAAATCTAAACAAGTCGGGGTCATGCACGGCACTGCGTCGCCAGAACAGTTCCACCCCGAGAAAGTCATCTGTCTAACCTTTATTGTTGCCGTGGATGGGTCCTTACAATAAGCAGCGCAATTCGTTGCACCCTCCTTGTCGAGGCAGTCGTCATTCTCTCCTGGTGAAAGAGGCGTTCTACCTTGCTCCCCTGGACTGCCCGCTGCCTCGTAATCGAGGTATATTCCTTCCCCAAATTTTATGGTGCTCGCTCCGCAATATTTTCCTTCAGCCTCGACCCAGTGTGGTTTCTCGGCGGAAGGACTATCCGAGCCAGGTAGAACCCCATCGTAACTGGAGTACGATTTCTTAGCTTTCCATACTTTTCCTTCGTACCTGACTAAATCCCCTATTCCATAAGTTTCTTCTGGATCGAATATCTCAATACTCGGGTCACAGGGGTCAAAACCTCCCTCAACTTTTATGGTGTCATCTCCTCCGACGGGCAGGGAAACTTTAATCTCGCTTTGCATGGGCTCTGGGGAGAGTTGCCACCAGCTGTCTATTTCATTCTTCTCATAGCGACTTTCGACCTCGACGTCCGCGCTGTTCTTTAACGTCGTCAACGATTGATAAGCTATGGGTTGCTCCCAGTCATTGGTAATTTCGGGTTCGTTACCTGTGTTGTAGTTCCTGAGGGATTTATAGTAACCCCCCGCTGGAGAGAGGGTTGTCGAGTGGAATACTATTTGACCAGCGACGTACTTGGTTTTCTCATTCCACGTACCGACGTAAGCTGAGCCTTGGCTCGCCGATGCCGACACTACAAGCCCTCCGCCAAAGGTTACTTTACCTACGTCGCACCAGTCTGATCCATCCACGTAACTACATGGGCCCTTTTTCCATAATGTGTTTTTCGCCGACTGGTCAGAGAACTCTGTTCCTGGCGCCATGGGCACGAACTCAGCTTCGGGCGAAAAGACGGCATTCCCATCTTTGTCATAGCCATTCACTCCGATGCCTGGCGATATCCAACAACAACCATTATACGATACCGTGGCCCCCGCCTCGTAACCCCCCTCTCCGTCCCACGCCTTGCAACTTCCGCAGTGGATCTCGCCGTCTTTGTTTGGCTCGCACTCGCACTTTGCCTTCATGTAACACTGAGGAACTAGTTTACCATTTATTCCAGGGGCCCAGTATTGGTGTTTACCGTTGGAGGACGTATTCCAGGTGTCGCACCACTTCCCTGCATAACCTACGCTGCTATGGCAGTATAGTACATTCGCCCCCACCCTGAGGGGTTCTTTGGGTACGCTATCTATCCAGTTAAAGTCGGGGTCTACCGCCTGAAGGGTTATATTCCCTTTGTGGTGAGGAAGCCAGCTCTGCTGGGAGTCCTTGCAGCTGTCATCATACACATATGCAGGGGCGTTGGTATCCTCACTGATCTCCTGCGCCCCTTCCCCGTCCTCGTCTCCCACCTGTGATTGCGTACTCGCTCTATATCTATATAAGACAGGATCGCTAACAAGGGAGTGGAAATAGCCGTTTTGGTAAAGAGGAAGGTGTTGTAATTCCGCAGCGCTTGTTGCGGAGTTCTTATTGTTGTATGCCCGCTCCGCACTTTCGTATAAAAAGGGAATTGTTTGAAATCGAATGGGTGCTCCTGCGACAGGGCGCGTAAGATTATCTCTCCAAGAATGGGAGTCCACATCCGAGCCGTCGCTGGAGTATCCTACGGTCAGTGTTCCTGCCCTGTAGTTTGGTGCGTACTTAGGGTTTTCTGACGTCGCTGTAGCCCGAATCGGAGTTGAGCCTAATTTATTCCAATTCCAATAAATTTCTGACTGACCGTAAATTTTCGGATTATCTTGAGCTCTATCAGTCCACCCTTTGCCTAAGATTCGGGTTGGGTTCGGGATCTTGGGTAGATCATTCTCCCCGTGCTGCCTAGTGCCTGGGAAGGGCCCCACTGACAACTCTTTTCCTTCCATATAGCAGTTCTTGCTGGCTTTACTAAAGCATGGTGGAGCCCTTTCTGGAGGGCAGCTAGGACCGCGAGACGAGGGGCAGGCAACTTGGCAGGGAGGGCATCCAAGCCCATTTTCAACTATTCCTTTGATTTTGGATCCTGGGAAAGCGTTCTTGGCATCAGCATGACCTGGTGTTCCAGGCACACAGGCGGTATAAAGGTCTGCCGTATTGAAATCAAGCATAGTCCCCCCCATATTTACTACTGTATCCTCTTTATCCAAAGTTAAAAATTCTCCTTCCCCTCCTTGTCGTAGGGAAACGCAGCTGGGTAAGTAGTTTCCATGAGCCCGAGCTAAAATACTAAGCCCGCATGTTGCCGCTGTAACGCTCTCTTTGGAGTTAAATATCTCTCCAGCTTTATATCCTGGAAGCATCGCAGTGCGAAGCGTAAGCAGTTTTAAGGAGGGGGCAGGAAAAGTTGAGCCATCCAAGGGGCTCCCTATACTAAGGAAAGGAGTTAACGCACACGAGCCCAGCCCAGTGGACAAAGGGAGAGATCCGTCGGGAAGGGATCCGCCATTCTTTTCGCCATAGATGCTGGAAACATTACAATAACATGTATGTTGAAACCCTAAGCTTAACGATCTTTTTCCGAATGCCATTTTTTCTCCGTATACCTGTAGTATAATACACGGAAAGCAGGCCTAATTAAAATTTAAATTGACTTAACTAGTTTGAGGAGTATTCTCGCCTCTTTTGCGGGTATATCTTTAAACGAAACCCACGAAGCCGCATCTTCATTTCGATAGGTTGAGTCTTTCCAAAAAACGCGAAGCTCTGACTTGAATTTATCAAAGGACTCGAATTGTTTTTCCAGCATGCCATGCGGCGAAAGGGGGGAAGCTGTGGAGGTCTTCGCGGGCTTACCCGACTTGTCAATTTCATCGTCTCCGACAATATGAACATTCAGAAAATTCCTAACGCATCTTACGAACGCTCTGTTGCAGGCAATTGTCTCTAGGAACTTAGTGGCAAAGCTGCTTGTGTTATCGAGCGTCGCATTCGCCATGTCTTGAAACATGACCGCTTTTGAGTTTGTTTCGTAGTTGGGCAGAAAGGTCATATGGCAGATCACCGCAACATGGTCTTGTTCGCATTTGACCGCCTCGTAAGAGACGTCGGAGAAACCTCTTAGCCGAGCCAATTCTTTGATCCCGCTGAGTTTAATTAAAAGTTGGTGGTCTCCCAGCCCCTCAATTGATCTAGGGGTATCCTTCCCCCTGCCCTCGAACCAGCTCCTGTTTGGGAATAGGTGCTCCTCGCTTATCATTGCTCTCCAGTTCACAGATCCGTCCTTGTTGAACTCGTAGTCTACGACCTTTGGGTTTAGTAGTCCGTTCTCGTCTCTAACGTAAGTACTTGGACCGTTGGCTTTAGCTGGGGACATATTATTTGTTGTAAATTCTAAGGTAGTCTAGCTCTTTCCAGAATTCGGGAGAGTCAATCGCCTCTTCATTTTCGTGTTTTTCTATGCCCGCCTTCCATGAGGCGGAGCTGGAATAGTTTTTGTTTTTAGAGGTCATGATTTTTGAACTTTTGAAGCATGTATTATCGCATATATCTGAGTATTTGTCAAGCTCTTTTTTTGTTTTTATTTTGTGAAGGTTTACTTCCCACTCTATGAGCTTTAGTCTTATGTCTGATATATTCTCCTCATCCTCTGTATAAAGATAAAGCTTATATCCTCCTTCTTGCATTTCCCTGATACCGCTCTCCTCTGTTTTTTCTGAAACCTTGTACATTACCTGGGCCACGTGGGGCCTAATAATGTCGAGGTATTTTCTTTCTATTTTTTGGTCGGTAATTATATTTAATTTTCGATTGAACGCCCACTTGCTCATTATCTCTGGGTCAAAGTGGAGGTCTAGCCGCAAATTAATTGACGAAGCCTGATAAAGTGACGGGGGAGGGTCAAAATCGGGAATAGCCTCTATTACGGGAGTGGTGTAATGTTTTCCCAAGTAAAGAGTGTTTATGTTTTCAAGGGGGTGGGGAATTTGTAGAAGATCAAGGACTGCTCTGGCTATTTCTTCTGGAAAGATAAGGTTGATGCGCTTATATCCCTTTTCTTGTCCTGAAAAGGAAGGCTTTTCTCCGTTTCTGTGGCTTTCTATGAGCGTTTGGTTTGAGGCGTCCCCCCAAAAAGGCTTTGATATGTCTTTGTAGAGGGGGCCAAAAAGAGTTACGAGCTTCTTGTTGAGAATGCCCGCCATGTGGGCGCTATAGAAGTCGTTCGATAGTACTAATCTGGAGTTTTGTATTAAGTAGTTTTGGTGTTTTTTTGTTGTTCCTAAATATTGAAAGACTCCTTTTAGTTTTTGGTCTTCTTTCTTCCCTATTTGTATTATCTTTATGCCTGCCTCTTTCAACAGGGGTGTTATGTGAGAAATTACGTCCTGATAATAATCGTATTTTTTGCTTTCTACTTCTGCCTCGAGTGATACAACTATGTATTCTGTGAAAGGAATGGGTATATAGGAAGTCGGCGTGCTTGGTTTTGAGATCTGGGCCCCACAGCTGAGGGCGTAGTGTTCTAGGAGGTGCATAGATCGTAGGCGATTTTATCCTTAGCGTTATGGGGATAGCTTAGGATTTTCTGAGAACCGATACTTGGTAAAAACGCAACCTCAAAGTATCCTTTTTTGTCTCCAGAACCTTCTAGGTGAAGCAGATTTTCCATTTGAGGCAGGTATTGTATGGTTTTGTGAACATAAGGGTTGTCATCTAAAAGTTCAAAAAATTCTGGAAGCGTGGCAAAATAAATGTTGTGATCTGGATAAAGGTTCTTAAGGGACTTTAGTAGCGACGTGCTCAAAAGTATGTCCGTCTCGTTTCGCTCCATTACAAAAAGTATTCTTTTACCTTCGTCGTCCTTGTCGAGCGCTCCTCCTAGGTCTGCTTTGGTTTCTTTTTGAGAGTTATGTTCTGCTGCGACTTGTCGAAAGTACGCGAGGATTGGGTCTCTGCTCATCCCCGCTTTTATTTTACTCATCCAGTGTTTGTGTCCGTCGTCATCGATCCCTACTTTTTTCCTGTTCAGTATATTAAGGTACAAATCGCTTATCCACGCGGCGTCATCTGCAATTGGGGGTGGTACGTATTCTGGGTGTTGTTCTTCTTCCGAAAAATCAAAATCCCAATCACAAAAAGGGAGGGAATCGAGGATTTTTTCTACTTGATTCCCTATTACCTCTATTGAGTAGTTATCTAGCACAAATTGTCTCGATTTCTTTTCTTGCTCGCGCTTTTTTTCCGCCTTCATTTTGAAGACTTTGGATAGCTGTTTGGTAATGCTGTTGGGTGAAGTACTGGCCTTAATGAATTGAGTGCCTGGCTCACGATACTCTGCCCAGTCAAGGGGTAGGCCTCCGCTCTCCACGTTGCAGCTATCCTCTCCACATGAATAGTTAGTCGCTAGCGTTATCAGCTCTGTGAGTTTAGCTTCCTGTATGGGAATTTCTTGTCCACCACTAGTAAAGGGGTGGCAATAAACGTCCATTAGGTTGTAAATTTCGTTTAATTGGGACTCGCTTACTCCGTTCGCCACATTAGTGGTCTCCTGGCTGTTCTTAGCCCCGCAAAAACGACAGTGATGACCTTGTCCACTAAATGGCTTTATCTCATACTGGTTACAATTTTTACAAAAGTAGGTTGTTAGTACTAGCGCTGGGTCAATCCCTTTTTCGTTCAAAAGTCGAGGGATATCCCATCCCTCGCTCCAGTGTGTGTGTAGCAACAATTTGGCTTTGGCATAGGGATTTCTGGTTAAGAAGTCCTTAAAGCCATCTAGGAGATTGGGAACGCTTTTCCTGAGTTGATTGCGAAAAACAAAGCCTATAATATGCGTAAAGGGGTCTATATGCTGCCTACTTCTTAGTTGAGACCTTTGTTGGTCCTCTAGTCGAAAAAAATGACTAGTTTCAAGGCTCCCTCTTAGTGTTTTGACGTGGTCGTGGCCTAAATCATTGAGCGCCTTCTCTGCAAAGGGGGCCCATACGTAATAATTTTTAATTTTTGGGGCGTTTACTACCGCGTCTGGCAGGATTGGTAGGCTGTCAAGGGTTGTCCATATCATTGAACTTATCTTGTCCCACCACTTCTTGTCCCAGTATCCGTTAAACCCCCAAATGTCTTCTATTCCTATATAAATATCAGGCCTCTCTTGCTTTATTACCCTGTCAATCGTCTCTGCTCCATAGGCCGCCGCCCTTCCTAAGTTTGGGTCTCGATTTAATTGAGCCAAGCGGGCGTCGTCATCGGGTAGAGAGCCAATAGTTCGCCACGGGCTGTTTTCGAGAGTTTCGTCTGACCAAATTTTACCGTTTGCAAAATGAACTAGATCATATTTTTTAGTTTTATAAAGGTATTGGAGTAGGTTTTTAGTATGCTTTCCGAACCCCGTAAAGGATCGGTAGTAATTGCTGTGGATTAAGACTTTTTTCTTTTTCATTAAAACGGAACCTCTACGTCCTTCTCTCCACCGTTTGATTTTAGTTCTTGTCTGACGTTCTCTATTTGTTTATTGAGTCTAACGTTAAACAGGTTATGTAAGGAGAATCTCATTAGCTCTGAGATCACTTCCGCTTCGCCAGGTTCCACCCCTATTCCGAATTGTTGGTTGCCATTGCGGGTTAGAGATAACGAAAACGCGTCCACTACAAACCACTTGTCTTCCCACTGACCCGTTTCCTCGTTTTTTACGGACTTTTTTGCTTTTTTATCCCAGGGGGCTAGTTTGATTATGGTTTTATCGTCCTTGAAAGTATGAAAGGTGTTGTATTCAGTTCGGGTTTTAAATGCGTAGATAAGGCTCCCTAGTTCGTATTCATTGAACTTGACAATGATGTTTTTATCTGTCTTTCCAACGTTTCCTTGGAAGTATCCTCTCTTTTTTGAGGCGTCCCAGGAGTGCTGCTTGATGGCCTTTATGTAAAAGGAGGGGTCTCTTGTTTTTGCGTCAAGTCCAGGCTGAAAACTGAAGCCGCAGCCCGCGTTCTTGGCGTTCGGTTTATAAAGTGATAAACTCATATATACGCGATAGTAAAAAGAAACTCTTAATTTTCTATAGAAAGTGTATATAATAAAGAGATGAATTTGATTCAATTTAAACAAGTACAGGGTCTTTCTGCGGCGTTTGCGGCGAATACTAGTACGATTAACTCTCTAAGCGGGCATTTGGAGGGGGAAATATGGACCATAATGACGGGGGATAGTACGTTTACGGGAAATAAGACTTTCGTAGGGGATGTTGTTTTTGATAGGGTCGTAACTGGCCGAAGCAGCGGTAATTTCTTGGGAGGATTATGGGTAAATACAGATAGGGTTTTAACTCAAGCGGACACTGGGACCCTGTTTGTGACAACGGTTAATCCTCAGGATATCACGGGCACTAAAACCTTTCAGTCTCAGGGTTCGGAGGATAATGTCATCTTTAAAGGGGGGAAGGTCACCATTCAGGATTGGGGAGTCTTGGGAGAAAAAGATGCAGAATTGGTCGTCAATGGTGCCTTGTTCATAACGGGGAGTGACGGAAACACTTTGCAGATAACTAAAAACTCTCCATGGTTGGAGGCCTCTTCAGACCCCGCCAATGGGGATCTTTATTATAGCGGAACCGCATCTTCGGTCACCAACCAGGTCGGAATAGGGGTAATACCCAATTATATGCTAGATGTAGGCGGAGCTGGCCGTTTTGAAGCTGTTTTAGCGGGTGGAATAAGCGGTAATGCCGTTTCGGGAAAAACAGGATTCTTAGAAGAGCTTCAGATAGTTGCTGGACTTGATAACTATTGGAACTCGGGTTCGCTCGTCTCCCCTTTCATCTCCTCTAATTCGGGGAATTTCTCTTCGGCTTTAACCCTTGATGGAAAGTTGGTTCTAACTGGCTCCGCGGGGTCAAACACTCAAATACAGCTTAATAATAGCGGGTCGTTTAGCGGGTCTCCCAACCTGACTTGGAGTGGAGAGTCTTTGTATATTAGCGGTAAGCCCGTTATGACTGGGTCATCTTCAGCGTCCACTTCTCCTGGGGGATCAAACACAGAGGTGCAACTTAATAGCGGAGGGGTATTCGGAGCCTCTCCCAACCTGACTTGGAATGGGGAGACCCTACGGGTTAGCGGCAACAATCTTACTCAACAAGTTTCTGTGCCAACGGGGGTGTCTAGTTCTGGCAGCCCAGGTCAAATCTCCTACGATAATAGTTATTTTTACGTATGCGTGTCGACTGACGCATGGAAACGGACGGCCCTCACTTCTTGGTAATCCTTAATACTCCACTTTTACGTTTTTACTTTCGAAAGTCCTGCCCTTATTTTTTGGGGCGTCTCTTCCTGTCCTCTTTTTATAGTCAGCATCCGCTTTAGTTTTTACTGGGTCTGTTCCTCCATTTTTTTCGGCGCGCCTGTGGCTCATCTCCTTGCTTAGGTCCATCATCTCGCCCATCGTTCCCTTTTTAGACCCCGTAGTTCGTATAAAATCCGCCTGACTAAAGGGGTCGACTTCGCTGTCTAAGTTCATGTTTGGGGTAGAAAAAACTCTGTCCCATTTTATTCCATCTTCGTCAATATGTTCGTGGATATCATTCATTCCTTGGACGATCTCTATCTCTTCCCCCGTTTTTGGGTGTGTGTATGCGTAAATAGGCATTAAGGTATTATCTTTTGTTTGGAAGGGGGAAGTATCTTTGCATGCTCTGCTTGAATTTCATTGTGGGCGTCTATATATTCATCCGCATTCTTGAGCCCCTTGTCTTTGGCCATTTTATCTGTAATATATCGCACCCCTCCCCCTTTTAGCTGTTCTTTCGTGTTTAAGGGTTTGTCGCTGTTCGGTTTTAGATTTACTGGCAGAAAAAGCCTTTCCCACTTTATTCCATCGGGGGTGGAGTATACTTTAGGGTCGTTCATTCCTAGAGAAACTTCCTTAATCTCGCTCGTTTTTGGGTTTTGGAATTGGTAAATTGGCACGTCTATATAGGTCTAGGTTGATTTCAATTGTCTGTATTACCATCAGCAGGGAATCAAAAAACCAACAGCAGGCGGCTGACACGAGAGGAAGTAGATAATAGTAGGGATTCCAGTCTAAGAAAAACATAGCGGACCCCACCGCAACGCCGCACCAAAACCCCAGGCAAAGACTGCATCCGAATAAATCCTCAAAGAACTCAATCCGCGAGGTTAAAACGTCTCTAGGCCAGCTCAGTATGGATCCGTACTTGAGTATGCACATTAATCCTATGCACGCCATTAAGACGTAAAGCATTAAGATACCTTAAGTTCTTGAAGTGCCTCGGGGAGTTGTTTTGCTTGTTCTGGGGTAAGGATAACCTTTCCTCCGAAGTCGTCGGCGATTTCAATCGTTTTAGGACTGGTTTTCTTGACTGTTGGACAAGCTTTCCCTCCGCAGCACAGGAGTACTTCTTTGTTTTTGATTTTTACTTTCATTGTGGTATATTATATTAAGATTGAAGTGTTTCAATTGTTATTACACTATATTTGATTAGAAGATGCCGTTTGAAATTAATTGCTTGTCCGCTTCGGGTTTACCTGTTTCTTCGAATGTTTTTTTATACTTCTCCTGCATTCTGTGTTTTGCTGACGCCGCGGCGGCATTATAGCGGGAGTCTAATGCATAAAGTTCGTTCCTGAACTCTTCGTCGTGCCAGTATTCTTGTTGAGATAATACAAGCGAAGCTAGATCTCTCGAAGCTTTTTTGTTTCTCTGAAGCCTTATTTCTTTGGCGGCTATAAATCTTCGCTTTATGGAGGGCTGTGACCCGTCCTTAGGGTCATGCAATTTTGATGAAAGGGCTTTTTCTCTTTCGTTTATTTTTTTTTGTAGCTCTTCGATCTCTTCCCTCTGCTGGTTGAGGTATTTACGCTGGCCCTCCCAGTCTCCCCTGCATTTGGGGCATTCTTTTGCCCAAGTCACTTGGTCGTAGTAGAAGGGTGATATTCCACCTTCTAATTCTCGGAGCTCCTGTATTCTGGCCTCAACGTGGGCCAGTGACGCTATTGGGCCCTCTGCGATGCTCTGGCGGGGCTGCGGGTGGCACGAGGAAAGAGTGGTGATAATGGTAAGTATTATGATTTTGCGGGTCATCTTTTTAATAATATAGGGGTGGGAAATGGGGGAGTCCATCCTTTTTTTAACTCAAACAGGGAGTTTTTGTTCGGTTTCCTTTCTCTAATGAGAGCCTCTGCTTTTCTCTCCCATTTTTCAATACTAACTTCCTTAGTCTGTTGATTGGTTATTGCCCTCCATCGGGGAGGGATTAACTTTCGGGAGCTACTTATCATCGGAGCCCATGGCTGCAAAAATTCGATCTACCGTTTGTTTATAGGTAAAGGATTTTTGTAGTTCGAGCCCCTTGGTGTTTGGTTGTTGGCACCTAGATTCTGCCTCTTCCATTTTAGAAGTCACCTCTTCGGTATCGAAGGTATAAATTTCCCCTTGATTGAATATCTGGCCTTTTTTGAAGAAGATTCCGTCTTCCGACTCTTCTTTTCCGTTTGGCTCAATCAGGATGGCGTTGTCTCTTGTCGCCCAGTCCTTGTGGGAGGTGGCGTTCAGTACTAGGCTCCATTTGCCTAGGGCTGTGGCATTGAACGATGGAAGATTCCACCCCTCTCCTCCGCTAAGCCCGCTAAGGTCGATGTCTATTGCGTTTAGAAAGTCGTTCACTTCGGCGTTTGTTTTAAGGTAGGGTAGAAAGTTGATGTTTCCATATCGTTTTCCTTCCAGTATTTGCCCGATGGCCTGATTCATTTGGTCTGGCTGGAAAAAGGGGTTTGTAATGCAACATGAAAGTTGGTAGTCGTAGTTGTCTCCATATTTTTTTGCCCACGCCCTTATTATCTTTCCCGTGTGTTTTCTTTTTTCGAGCTTGCCCATTAGTCCGAAGTGAATTTTGTTCTGCAAATAAGTTTTTCCCGTAACATGAAAATCCTCATCAAAACCCATGGGGATAAACTCCGAATTAGAGGAGCCTCCTCGCTTGAAGAGGTTCCGAGCATGCGTGCTACTAAAAAACGTGGCGTTATGCAGAGCACATAAAGATTGCTCTTCGGCAGTGGGCGCGTCAAGTTCATAAAAGGTCAGAAGGTAACTGTCTCTCGTAAGGCGGGCTTCCGACCCGTTGAGGTGCCAGAGTTGTAGCGTGGGGATATCTTTGTCTATCGTCAGAAAACGATTGTCCGCGGAGCTCTTTAGCCAGTTGTTGAAATCCTTATCTGCCTTATACGCGTCTAGGTTTACTTGGTCTCCTACTGGAAAAAGGGACACGGCACAGTTTCTTTTGTATAGCTCCCTTAGTATGTTATAGGATACGTTCCCGAAGCTTAGGCTATTGATCGGGGCTTTGAATATGATCTTTTCCATTATATTAAAAAGGTACGTCTTCTAATTCTTCGTCCCCCTCCGTAAGGTCTTCGCTTGCGGAGACCCCTTCGGAGGGAGCGGCCTGGCGGGAACCTTCTGCTTCGAGCTTCCACGCCTGAAGGTTGACATAATACTTTCCTTTGTATTCGTTACCTTTTAGGTTATAGCTTACTTCTAATGCGTCTCCGACGGTATAGGTGTCTATGTTGCCGCAGTCGTTTTGGTAAAGCTCAAATTTTATATCTTGAGGATACTTCTCCTCCGTAGTTAATATGAACTCCCTCTTGGTGAAGGACCCGTACGTCTGCGCTTCTGTTGCTAGTTTTAGTTTTCCTTTTACTGTACTCATGTTTCTTTCTGTAGTTTAGTTTTAATTTTTTCTATAGTGTTATTGTGAATATTGATACATCCTTGGACGCTCATTGAGAGCTTCTCTCCTATTTTTTTCCAAGGCATGACTCTGTTTTTGCTTCCCGTAACGTACCTCATCTCAAATATTGTTCCCACTCTTGAGTCGGGGTGGTCTTTGGTGATGTCGATAACCTTATTGAATAGCTCTCTTTTGATTTCGTCCTGATATGGTTTTCCTTCGTCATGTATAGATGATAAAAAGTTTTCATCAAATTCAACTTGGGAGTATTTCTTGTTCTTGTTATAAAGGTTAAGGCACATCCACTTTGTTTCGTTTCCTAAGTGGGTACTGAATTTCGTCCCTCTCTCTGCATCGTATTTTATGATGGCTCTATAGATATTGTACTCCTTGTCCTCTATAAGGTCTACTCGGCTTACGAAGGGCATGCTGTTAGGCATGTAGTGGTTTACCATGTCTATATAGATTCCGCTATGCCTGTTGACTATTTCAGTAAGGCACGCGTTTGCGTCTTGGCCGTTCTTAACGCCCTCTATTAGCTCTACGTCAGTCTTTAGGTCAAACATTTAATAGATTTAGTCGGTTGAGGGCCCTGATGATTTTAGGCTTAGCTTTATTTATCTGCGCCTCCCCGAAGGTTGGCCAGCTTACTAGAGTGTCTGCTTTTTCTTTCAGGAGGGGGCATTGATCGGCCTCTTCTTTGTTTGCGGGCTTCGCTCCTTTTCTTGAGACGAAAATACAGCGGCCGCTTAGCTCTTTTTGTATCCAGTCTATTTCATTTTCGTACCTAACATCTGTTATGATTACGTTGTGTCCAGCGCTAGTAAAGAAGTCGACCGTGGGTTTCATTTTTTCTACCCAATGGTTCTCATTTTGCTTCCTCCATACATGGGTGCCGTACGCTACAAGTAAGGGGCGGATCATCTCTTTTTGGTGGTCTTCTTTTGTGAAAGATGTGAACCCGAATTGCTCCCTGCAGAATTTTTCCATATCTTTCTTTAGTAGATCGGCGAAGCCGCATTGTTTAGATAGTTCTTTATTTCTCTCGTACAATAGCTCTTGGACGAAGTGTCCCGCAGTGTCCTTTCCGCTTCTGGCTACTCCAGCGATGCCGATAACAATGCCTCTTGGACTGTTTGTGGTTTCGCTCATGTTGGGGCCTGCATTTCATCTATTATTCCTTGTAAATTCTTCGATTCCTCGTGGTATCCAGCGTTGGCCAGTATTTTTGGAGCGTAAAACACTGTCATTGCCTTTTCTGCGTCCACTGTCTCTATGGTGTCTGAGACATTAAGAGCTATTACTACTGTTGATATATTTGTCTTGTCGGGCTTCTCTTTTAGCTGGGACGATAGGGCCAGGGTTGCCGCCTCGGACGCGCTTTCGGCTTCTAATACGGATTCCCAATTGGAAGAGGTTACGAAAAACAAATCCTTGGAGTTTTTTTTGATTGTTCGATTAAACATAGCCCTAATTATAGCACTGTTAGGCACAGAAGTCAATATCAAAATCTCCTTAAATAAACAAATACAAGTATTTGTTTTGTATATATATAATATAACCTTAACCCAAACAGTAAAAATTTACTAAAACCCTCGTAAATCAGTACTACAAGGTTTGTTCTTGACTTTCTTGGGCTTTTCGAGTATCATAGGAAAATGGCCACAAATTTAACATTCTCCATGACCCTGGACATCCTCGACGAAGATATCGCAGACGGAAAACTAATCGAGTCAGACCATCGTCTAATGCGCCACCTAATCAGGGTCTGCGGGCAAAAGCGCTTCACGTTCACCCCCGAAAGAAAGCTGGCTGAAGGGCTAATGGTTAAGGGAAGGCCCGTCTCCCACAGCAAGATCACAAAGGGAATATCCCGATTACGTAAGGCGGGGCACATTTCCACACGTAAAACAAACGGCAACAATAGAATTGATCTTAAAACATACATAGCCAGCAAGTCGCAGTATCTTCTCAGGGGCTACAAAATAGATATCGCATGAACATTAGCTTTATAATAGTAACCAACGGAGCAAAACCGAAAGAGCTAGAGCTTCAGCTAAAAAGCATACGGGCTCAGAAAATACCAACCTATGAGATTGTAGTCGTCGGAGACTGGAAAGAGGGCGACGGATACTCCTATATTCCCGCAAAAGAGCTAACGGACAAGAAACTCCTAGGTGCACTCAGAAACAGAGCGTGCGACCAAGCAAAACATGAAAACCTGGTCATATCTGACGACGACATGCTATTTACCCTCAACTGGTACAAAACACTCCTCAACAACCCCGACTTCGAAATACTAACGGGAAGGGTAAATCTTCCAGACGGAGGAAGATACTGGGACCACGTCTGTTACCAGAGCCCCACCAACGGACATAGCATACTGGAAGGAGACCAAACCGATTCCCACCTTTATATGTCGGGAGGCCAGTCATGGATAATGAAAAAATCCGTATTTCAAAGAGTTCGGTGGGGAGAACAATTCGACATGGCGGGAGGCTCGCAGTCTATGAGTAGCCTTCAGGATTATGCAGAAGGAAAGCATAATGAAGACACTGATTTCGCCGAACAATGCAGGAAAGAAAACATCCCCATAAGCCACAACCACAATCTAACTGTGTGGCACAACGACGACAGCTATACTACCATAGGCAAATTCTGTAGGCGCAGGCAGAACAATCGAAAGGCTAACTGGATGCTAAACTGGGATCTAAATTTTCCCCCGCATGCATTGGCTCACCTGGGATCGGCATTATTCAGCTCGGGACTACAGGCAGAAGCTTTTGACTTAGTAAGGCACGCACTAACCCTCAACTTTCAAAATCCCGAATTAAAAGCGTGGCTCAAGCAAACGGAAACATTAAATGGGGGAGCCCTAACGGATGTCGAGTTCCACTCTGGAGGCGCTCCCTCCTATAACGAGCTGGTAAACTTCCTTGACAATGATTGCGGCTAAATGTCCACTTAGAATTTCCCTCGCAGGAGGATCCACAGACCTACAGGAGTTTGTGGACGAGTACGGAGGGGGAGAGGTAATCAATTTCGCGGCCAACATCTATACCTATACTACCATAAACCAAGACCTATTCGGACTTAGCGCGACACAAAACAAATACATAACCAATTACTCACTCAGAGAAGAGTCTTCCAATATAAATGATATTAAAAATGACGTAGTAAGAGAATGTTTTAATTATTTCAATACGCCACCAGTCACAAGTTCACTTACCGCAGATATCTTCTCCAGCGGATCAGGACTAGCGTCTTCTTCGTCCTATTTAATCTCTTTTATTAAGGCCACCGCGTACAAAAAGGGAGTTTCCCTTACCAACGAAAAAATCTGCGAGCTAGCCCTTCAGCTAGAAAGAAAATTCAATCCACTCACGGGTTATCAAGACCCCTACGGCTGCGGAATTGGGGGATTAAAAAAACTCACAATCACCGCTCCCTCTAACGTGTCAGTCAAACAACTAGACGCAGTCGCCCTCAAAAACATAGACATGTACCTATGCCACACAGGGATCTCTCGCTCTTCCACAAGGCTACTAAAAAAGGTAAATATCAGCAAGGCAAAAAAACTCCTACCCTTAGTAAAACAAACCGAGCGAGCCCTCCAAAAAGAAGACCCCGCGGAACTACTCGAACTAATCAGCGAAGGATGGATAAAAAAAATAGAAAGCTGCCCCGATGTAATTTCGCATCCCGATGTAAAAAGCCTAAACCTTTTACTGCATAAGGAGCCCTCAATATTATCCCATCGCCTATGCGGAGCGGGAAACGGAGGCTTCTTCTTAATATTCGCCAAGCCCAATTGGAAACCCCTTATAAATAATCTAGAAAATAAATGCGTTAAGATTAATATCTCCAACAAGGGAGCCCAAGTAAAAAAACTATGAACTTATTCGAACTATCCACAGAAGTGCAGAAGATTAATTGCATGTACAGCGACAGATTAAACAAGCTTCTGCAGGGCTACAAGGATATCATTCTCATAGGCAACGGAGGAAGTAATGCGGTTTGCTTGCACATCGCAGAGGACTACTCTAAAGTTTTAAATAAAAGAGCCTTAGCATTTGGCGACGGACCGCGCCTAACCTGTTACTTCAATGACTACGGGGATCAGGCATATGTAGAATTCATTAAAGATTTCTCCACAAGCAACACTCTTCATGTTCTAATATCTTCTTCTGGCGAGTCCCTCAATGTTATTAATTGCGCCGCCCACTGTAAAAACAATAAGCTGGACATGGTCATACTCACAGGCTTTAAGGAAAACAACCTTCTTCGAAAATTTGCGCCTGCGGCAAAAATGGAATACTGGGTGGACTCAGAGGATTATGGCGTAGTAGAAATCGCCCATGAAACTTTTTTACATTCAGTTATATGATTTATTGTTTTGACATAGACGGCACCATCTGCACCATGCAGGCCGATCATGACTATACGAAAGCCGAGCCATTTGCCGATGTGGTGGCCGAAATCAATCGCCTGCACGGAGCGGGACATACCATCCGACTAGCCACGGCTAGAGGAAATGGCTCAGGAATTGACTGGAATAAATTCACCCACGAACAAATGGACAAGTGGGGAGTTAAGTACCACGACTTATGCGTAGGGAAAAAGCTTGGGGCAGACGTTTATATTGACGACAAAGCCCTTCACGTAGATGACTTTAGGAACAAATTAAATAAAAAAATCGGCATACTAGCAGGGTCTTTCGACCTAATACACGCAGGCTATATCTATATGCTTGAAGATGCCAAGAAGGTATGCGACCATTTAATCGTAGCACTTCAAGAAGACTCAAACAGGGAGCGCCCGCATAAAAGCAAACCAGTGCAAAGCCTAGAAGATAGAAAGCTTATTCTTGAATCCATTAAATACGTAGATGAAATTCAAACATATGATCGAGAGCAGGACTTACATGATCTCCTCAAAAACTCAGGCGCCCACGTCCGCATCTTGGGATCAGATTATCGAGGTCAAAAATTCACAGGAGAAAACTTAGGGATGGAAGTATACTTCCACGGAAGAAGCCACGACAAATCAACAAGCAAACTTAAAGAAAAAATAAAAAAAGGACAATGAAAATAAAATCACTAGTAACGGGAGGGCTCGGCTTCATAGGAAGCAACCTAGTTGATCTTCTAGTAGAAGAGGGCCATGAAGTTTCCGTTATAGACGACCTTTCCACGGGGTACGCCGAATACGCCCACCCCCAAGTAAAATATCATACTAAGGATATAAGAAAATACGGCGAAATAGAAGGACTCTTCGAGGGTATGGATTATGTTTTTCATTTGGCGGCGCTTCCGCGAGTAGAGCCGTCCATTATAAATCCCATGGCCTCTGATTCGATTAATACCCAAGGCTCCCTCAATGTATTTTTTGCCGCAAAAGAAGCAGGGGTTAAAAAGGTAATTTTCAGCTCCTCATCTTCGATCTACGGAGATGTTCCGCCTAAAAAAGTATGCGAAAAACTTGCTCCCAACCCCTTGAGTCCATACGGTTTACAAAAATTATTTGGAGAGCAATACCTTGAGCTATTCCATAAACTATACGGGCTCGACAGCGTTTCTTTACGCTATTTCAATGTCTACGGAAACCGCCAACCCCTAGAGGGAGCCTACGTTCCTGTAGTAGGGATTTGGTTCAGGCAGATAGAGGCTGGAGGATGGCCCACAATTACAGGGGACGGAAACAACAGTAGGGATTTTGTAAATGTAAAAGATGTGGCTCGGGCCAACTTAAAGGCTGCTATAGCCACAACCAAGGGGCACTCTTACTTCAATATTGGGTCAGGAACCAATAATTCACTCAATGATCTCTGCGACCTAGTTTCCAAAAAGCGCGTCTATATAGATCCCCGAATTGAGCCCAGGTTTACCCTGGCGGATACTTCCAAGGCAAAAAAAATATTAAACTGGAGTCCAGAGATAGACGTTATTGAGTGGATAAAACAAAACCAGCCATGTTAGAAGACACCTCCATATTAATTACCTACAAACATGACAGCGGAGCCAGGGCTAGAAATCTGGCCACCGTAGTCAACCACCTCCTCAAGACAACAGAGTCCCCTATTTACCTCTATCACATGGGGCCTGCCCCCCTCCGAGATTTCAAAGATCAACAGTTGGTTAATTATTTTTTTGAAGAAGAGGAAAATAGCCTTTTGGCCAATCCTCTATTTCATAGAACTCGATATATAAACAAATTACTCGAAAAAGTAAAAACGGAAGTCACTCTCGTACTGGACGCAGACGTTATACTTACCCGTAGCAACGTAGTAGAGGCAGAAAGCCTAATAAAAAAGGGCATATATGACGTCGTCTACCCCTATTCTCTAGGGCTTAATCAAATTCCAGTTCCCGAAAACGTAGTCTCTCATTCCCTAGCCCCACTAGCCTGCGACCCGACTCTAATCGGGAAACAGTATTTGGAGGTTTTTTGGGACACGATGCATAATGAGATGAGCGGCCTGGGGGAGTATGAGAGATGTCTGTACGGACACGCCTTCTGCATAAATACCCGAGCTTACAGAAAAGTAAAGGGAGAAAATGAATTATTTCTTCCAGGAATGCCCGAAGACAGGGAGAGATATTATCGGTTTAGGCAACGGGGGCTGCGAGTAACACACTTAAACAGCTCATACGTTGTTCACTTAAATCATCCCACCTCCTCCTCAAACGTCTCCTCGGCCCACCAGCTATCTGAGGCTGAGCCTGGTTTTCTCAGCTTTCTAAACACAACCCACAACCCCTCACTGCAGGAATTGTAAATGTCTACCATATACTCCCCAGACCTTCCTACAAACGGCCGCCTGGGAAATCAATTGTTCCAAATAGCAACCTGCGAAGGTGTAGCCGAAAAATACTGTTACGGAGCGATGTACCCCCACGAATATACACTCCCTTCTGAAATTTTTAACCACGGACTGGAGTCCTTCCATCTCTTTCCATCGGCCACGCACCTGGATGACTTGCCTAACTCTTTATCTGAAAAACATTACATCAGCGAGATACCATCGGGAAGGGTAGTTGATTTAAGAAAGCACCTCGCGACGTCCAAACTTGCCGAGAACGTCCATAAAAATAGTTATTTCATATTATCTGGCTACTTCCAGTCTTACAAAAACTTTACCCACTGCGAAGAGTACATCAGATCCCTCTTTGAGCCAGCCACAAGCATTAGAGCGCAGATAAGCAAATCCGATCCGCTGCTTTATGGCAAGATGCAGCGTCGATTTGATGCCCCCTCTCCAGAGCAGCCCGACTCAACCGCCAACATCGCATCACTACATGTAAGAAGGGGGGATTATGTAGCCCTCTCCCAGAGTCATCCACTTAACCCTCATCCTCCCCAAACAATGGAATACTATGGGAGAGCCTTGGACTTTATTCAACCAAGAAAAGTACGGGTGTTCTCTGACGACCTAGAGTGGTGCCAACAAACCTTTAAAGGAAATGAGTTTGAATTCATGCAGGGCCGAACCCACACTGCTGGAGAGTTAGATAGCAGTAACCCCGACTTTATTACGAATAGCCACAATAATCTCAAGAACGATTACGCGGAAATTATATTAATGTCTCTTTGTGATCACCATATTATAGCCAATTCATCGTTTAGTTGGTGGGGTGCGTGGCTTAATCCGAATAAAAACAAAAAAGTAGTAGCCCCATCAAACTGGTTTAGTCCCGAATATGCCGCCTCGGCCCCTGATATAGATACCTTTAATTATATGAACGACTTAATACCTTCATCATGGACGATGATATAGATATCCCCAACCAAAACAATCTAGAAAATGTTTCCCTCAAAATTAATATTAGTAACACTGGGCTCGAGCCACTAAACTATTAACATAATCGATTGGATAGAGAAGACTAAGCCCCATGAAAATAGATTTACTGAATGTTACATTTATAGTTCCCGTTAAGTATGATAGTGTGGACCGAATGAACAATGCCTACTGCACTTTCAACTTTCTCTGCCGTAACTTCAATACCAATATTATTATTTATGAACTTACGTCGGACCACGCAGATCCCCATAGCGGGCAACCCTCAACCGCCCCCCTAACTCCCAATATATTCGAGAAAATACCAGAGCCAAGCGGAGTAAATATCAAGCTTATTACAGAGGAAGGGAGGTACGAGGACATTGACGACCCATCGGACTCACTAAAGCCCTTTCACAGGACGTCATACATAAACCGCATGATTGAATTAGTCTCCACTCCCATCATAGCAAATTACGATGTGGATGTAATCTTAGAACTAGACGCGATAATCAAATCAGTCGAACTCATAACCGCGAACGAAGCTGATATAGTTTATCCGTATAAATTGGGATTTGGCCAACGACAAATATTGGAAAGATTTAGAGATTCCCTCCTTATCCCTGAGGATTCGTGGGTTGCGGACGACGCCTTCTACACACGCCTCAAGTCCCACTGCCAAGACTACGTTCCAACTCGATACGGTCACGCACAGTTCATGAACACGGAATCTTATCGCCAAGCGGGGGGCGAGAACGAAAACTTCTTCCCTGGCTTCCCTGAGGACAAGGAGCGATATTATAGATTCAAAAAATTAGGATACAAAGTAAAACATCTTCCCGATAGTTACGTCTACCACCTGGAGCACGCTAAAACCAACTTTAGCCTACAGACCTTCAAACCCGAACGCGTAAAGGTACCCAACGGCTTGGCAGAGTACCTTCTCCTAATGAAAGCGTCCCCTGAAGAGCTGAGGCAAGCAATGCCCCCCCTTCCTCATAAAAAGGAGATTACTGAAGAATGAGGGCGCTCACAAATCTTAAAATCGGACAGAATGGGCGCCTGGGAAACCAGCTCTTTCAAGCAGCCTCAGTCATAGGGGCGGCAGAAGCGCTCGATTACGCATGGGTTTTCCCTGAGTCGTGGGACGCCCCAAGCGTCCTGTTCGAAAATGGAAAGTGGTTGGCGTTTTCCAGGCCAATGGCGGAAGCTCTACCCAACCTTCCGACCAGTAGAGTGGTCCTAGAAGGAGATAGGGCAGGGTTCGATCCAGATTTCATTATCCCCCGCGTGTTGTCACTGGAGGAGGCAGCCGCCCCCCATACCTCGAGCTACGATGTCCTACTAGATGGGTATTTCCAGTCTGAAAAATACTTCCTTCACTGCGAGGACTTAATACGAGCACTTTTTCAGCCACGTCGAGATATCGCAGATAATATCGAAACCCAGCACAGACTCCTTTTTGAAGAAGAGTATACATCCCTTCACGTCAGAAGGGGGGATTATGTAACCTTAAGCGAAACCCACCCCCTTAACCCTCACCCCGTACAATCTCTAGACTACTTTGTAGAAGCCCTTGATTTCCTAAATGCAAAAAATGTTTTAGTATTTTCGGACGACATAGAATGGTGCAAAGAACAATTCACTGGTGACAAGTTCCGCTTCATGGATCAGAGAGAGCACCACCCTCAGGAGATCACCCAGGAAGAACCCTATTTCTCAAACCTTTCCAGACATTTTCTTGTAGCCGATTTTAGCGAGATGGTTACCATGTCAAAATGCACAAACCACATCATATCAAATTCGTCATTCAGCTGGTGGGGCGCGTGGCTCAATGACAACCCCGACAAGAAGGTGGTTGCTCCCAAAAACTGGTTCTCCGAGGCCCATGCCCAAGTCAGCCGAAAAGACCCCCTTAATTACCTGGACGACCTCTTGCCACCCGCCTGGATAAGAATATAATGAAACTTCACTTTACCTGTTATGCGGATAAGAACTTCGCCTCCCTCCAAAAAGAAGTAGTAGAAGAGGCGCGGGAGTGCCCCCACCTTGATCAGATTTTTCCATACACCAGAGAAGACATAGTCAATTCCAGTTTCTATAAGGAAAACCGCAAAATTCTAGATGCAGGCAGGGGGTCTGGTTTTTTCTTATGGAAGCCCTTCTTAATCATAGAAACTCTCAAAAAAATAAATTACGGAGACTCCCTCCTTTACATGGACTGCGGGGACAAGTTTAACTGCGAAGCCCTGCCCCGCCTTAAAAAATCACTAGAATCAGGAAGGCCCTTCCTTGTAATGGGTGGAGAAGAAAATAGAAAGTGGTGCAAGAGAGACTGCTTCATATTACTAGAGTGCGATGAGGAGAAAAGCTGGGTCGCCCCACAACTCGAAGCGGGCTTTTGCGCATTCATGAGAACCTCCCAAACGGAATCCTTCTTGCACGCGTGGCTTGCGGCCTGCCGAGACTCGCGCATAATAACCGATGACCCCAATGTGTGCGGACAGCCTAATCATGAAGGTTTTGTGGACCACAGGCACGACCAAGCCATTCTTTCCCTATTGGCGCAAAAAGCAGAGATTACGCCCCATCACAGAGGAGGAGGCGCTTGTATTTTTGATATAGCCGATAAGGACGAAACCCAACTTCTTTTTGAAGGGAATGTGAGGGTCCCGCCAAATGCATAGTATAATACTAACGGTTCACAACAAAGGATGGCTCATTGATAAGGTCATTGAGTCTATTACCAAATACACGGCCTCTCCCTACGAGTTAATTATAGTTCTCGACGGATGTACAGATAATTCAGAGCAGGTGGTTACAGAAACCGTCGCGCGGCTCGCAGTTGACCCAATCATACTATACGCGCCAAATGTATTTGAGACCCCAGCCAATAACATGGGGTTAAAAAAGGCCACGGGAGATAAAGCGATCATCATCCAAGATGACACCATAATCAAAGAATTCGAGTGGAATCTACGAATGGAAAAACCCTTTATTGGCTTTGGGGATGTATTTGCAGTAACCGCAAGAACCGCGCATAACTGGAAACTCAACCCTAATTGCCAGCACCTAGACCTTCGAGAAAATCTGGATTCATGTTGGTGTGACATTTTAGACCACGTAGATCATGCGTCACAGGAGCACGGATTACCTAGAGACATCTTTGCTATAAGGTCGTCGGTTAATCGTGGGCCCTTGATGATCGATCTTTCAGATCTAAAAACCCTCAACTACTTAGATGAGGAATACGCCCCTCAGGACATGGATGACCATGACCTAATGTACAGAATGTATAAGAAACTAGGCAAGGTCTGTGGATGCTATTGGATTAATATGGAATCCAAAAACGAGTGGGGAGGCACACGAATATCGGGGGAGCCCGCGCCATGGTTATTTAAAGCGCACCACAAGAATACTAAGATATTTTATCAAAGACATAAGGACATCCTGGAGTCGCATAGGGTTATAGAGGATAGAAAATTAGCATGAAATTATCGTTAAAAAATATTGACCTTATCTCTATAAACTGTACAAACCCTGAAGGTTCAGCTGCCGCGCTTAACTACTGCCAGAAAGACATAGACTTTGGAAGGTCTATTTTGCTTACCCACCAGGACTCTATTTTTCCCAAAATCGAAACTCGACAAATTCCGCGGCTATCTTGGGAGAAATATAACGACAGGTGTTTAGGGCTCCTTGAGGAGATAGACAATGAATACGCCCTCGTAGTACAGGAGGATGGATACATTACCAACCCGCGTCTTTGGGAGGATGATTTCTTAAACTATGACTATATTGGGGCGCCGTGGCCCCACGAAGACGATTGGGTAAAATTGCAGCGAGAAGATGTGCAGCACCACATTCGTGAAAATTTCCCCCTAAACCGAGTGGGCAATGGGGGTTTTTCCCTCAGGAGTAGGAAGTTTCTTGAATTTTCAAATCAATTTGATACATGCGGGGGCTTCGGCGAGGACGCCTTCCTCTGCACGATCAATTACCAAAAGGCGGTAGATTATGGAATAAAATTCGCACCCCTAGATGTAGCTTTTAAATTTGCATACGAGAACCCCTGCACGGAATTAGGTAATCACTGGAATGATAGGATAGAATTCAATATCAATAACCACTTTGGATGGCACGGAAAAGTCTTCAATAATTCCGACTTTCTTTTAAACTTAAAATATAACTAACATGAATATATTAATAACTGGGTGCGCGGGGCTACTAGGGTCCCACCTGACCAGACATTTCCTCCGAAAAGGATACAACGTCATAGGCATAGACAATCTCTCTGGTGGATATAAGGATTTCCTGCCCAAAAATAAGAATTTTACATTTCACAAAATAGACCTAGCAAACGCGGACGCGGTCCAACAAGTTTTTTCCACCCACAAGTTTGCAGCAGTTTACCACTTTGCGGCATACGCGGCAGAAGGATTATCCCCCTTTATTCGCCGCTTCAACTACCAGAATAATGTTATTAACTCCATAAATATAATCAACGAATGCGTAACCCACGATACCAAGATAATCTTTACGTCCAGCATGGCCGTATACGGCTGCAGCGTTCCGCCCTTTAGTGAAGAATTAACCCCTACTCCCTGCGACCCCTACGGAATTGCCAAGTACGCGGTGGAACTAGACCTCAAACAAGCGCATTCCCAATTCGGGTTATCTTACTCCATAGTGAGACCCCATAACGTTGTGGGCATTTATCAAAATATCTGGGACAACTATCGTAACGTAATTGGAATTTTCATTCGTCAGTGCCTAAGTGGGGAACCAATTTCGATATATGGAGACGGAGAGCAAACGCGGGCGTTTTCGGACATTAAATATTATATGACTCCGTTTGAAGCCCTGATAAATTATCACAACCGTGAAACCTTCAATATTGGAGCCAATAAAGTTTACTCACTTAATGAAATAGGAGCCTTAGTTGAATCGATTGGAGAACACAAGGGTTACCCCACCGAGATTGTACACCTCGAAGGGCGCCACGAAGTTAAGCATGCGTTTTCAGACCACGGTAAAGCAGAAAAACACCTAGACTTTAAGGACAACACAAATATCGAAGAAACCATATCCGAAATGTTTGATTGGGCCATAAAGCAGCCCAGTCGACCCTTAAAAAAAATGAATTACGAAATCACAAAAGGTATGTACGGGTACTGGAAATAAACACATTATGGATATAAAGAAATACCTAAAGACCCTTTTCATAAAGGCCTGCGAAGAAAAAAGCGATATAAATGTTCACCTACCTGTCCTCTATAAATACGCTAAAAAATGTTCCCACATAACCGAATTTGGCGCAAGAGGAGGACTAAGCACCAGGACCTTCTTGTATTCATTCCCTGACTTTTTTGTTTCTTACGATTATCAATATGCGACCCCCGAACCTCATCTGGTTGAAGATGTTAAAAATTTAATACAAATACTAGAGCACGCTCAGCGGAAAGGGGTAAACTGCGAGTACATAGGAAAGGATGTGCTCCAAATAGATATTGAGCCGACAGATATGCTATTCATTGACACCTGGCATTGCTACAACCAAACCAAGAGAGAGCTAGAACTACACGGACATAAAGTAAAGAAATATATCGCTTTTCACGATACAGTCCTTTTTGGGACTAAGGGAGAAGGATATCCGCACAATGATCCCAATCATCCCGAGCGAGACAAGTTAGATGGCTCAGGAGGCATACTAAAAGCCATCAATGAGTTCTTAAAAGAAAATCCCGAGTGGTCTATTGATATAGAGCTTAAAGACCCCATTGGATTAATGGTAATTAAGAAAGGAAGACCATGACTACGGGAAATGATAAAAAAATAGAAACCATTGACCTGAAACGGTGGGAAGAAGCTCAAGAAGGAGAACTTGATGGTCATATTCATTCGTATGATTCCACAGTCTTTCCAGGCGATGACCCGTCACGACAAGGTGACCCGTGGGGCCCTCAAGATGAAATTGACCATTATAAAGAAAAATCTTATCCCAGATATTTTGATTTAATGGAAATTGATACTGATTTAAACGGCAAACATATTGTTGAAATAGGATGTGCTTTAGTCAGTGGTTTAGAACAATGCAGTAATGGTAAGAAAACTGTTATAGAACCTCTTATTAAGAGAACCGACAACATTCATGTCAGGAATACAATCTCACGAATGGAAGAATGTGATATTTCCATATTAGCAGAACCCGCAGAACATGACACAATTCCTGAGTGTGATGAGGTTTGGATTTTTAATCTTCTACAACATGTAATATCCCCAGAGAAAATTTTAACTGATGCCATGTCTAGATCAAAGGTAATTAGATTTTTTGAACCACTAGAACAACAGACAAACATCGAACATCCCCATACATTAACCAAGAAGTTGTTTGATAGCGTTCTATATGAAGAATGTGATGAGGAAAAAAGTTGGGCAAAACTTTGGTTAGAGTCAGATGTGACAAGCCAAGATGGTTTCCACCAATGGAGCCCTTGCTATTATGGAGTTTGGCACAGAAAAGAAGAAACAACAGAAAAGGAAAGCAATTAGATAATTAAATGAACCACTACGCGCAATACGCTAAGAACATTTATTCTGATAATGGTGAAGATGGAATTCTTGAACAGTTATTTTCTGATTTAGAAATTACTGATGGAATTGTAGTTGAGTTTGGTGCATGGGATGGACTTCGCAGTAGTAATACATGTGTATTATGGAAAGAGAAAGGATATTCTGCTCTTCTAGCGGAATCCATTGAGTCTAGATTTAATGAGATGAAAAATAATGTTTCTTCATATGAAAATGTAGAAACTATTTGTTGTAGTGTTAGCTCAGAAAAGGAGAGTAAGTGGTGTTTAGATAATATTATAAGTAGATCGAAATTAGATTTCACGTCAGATACTTTTGCTGCAGTTTCTATTGATATTGATTCTTATGATTATTATATTTTTGAGAGTATGGAAAGATATCTCCCTAAGGTCGTTATAGTAGAAACCAGTTCTGGTTATAAACCATCTGAAAGTTTTTTTACTAGGGATGCTGGTTGTTCCTTGAAATCAGTTACCGAGCTGGGAGAAAAGAAGGGATATAAATTAGTGAGTCATACTGGTAATGCTATATTTGTGAGAAATGACTTAGTAGATAAATTACCCGATGCTGATTATTCTATAGAGAATGTTTATAGTTCTCCGCCTGTCATTGAGGCTAGACTTAAGGAGATGAAAAATAATTAAACTTATGAAACCGATTGAAGTGTTTATTCGACATTGTTACTTTTCACCAAACACCCAACTGAAAAATCGAGGAAGGCCAGAGTGGTGGGATATGGTGAAAACATTTGAAAACTTTAAGAAAACAATCGACCCAGAACTCGCCAATTATACTATTGTATATGATGAACATTTCGGCTCCAGAGACGAAACCTTCCTAAAAGACGAAGAGAATGTCATTACCATTAACGCGGGATGCGAATCGGGTAGTTTTCTCAAGACTTTAGAAGTGATTGAAAGTAAAAATCTAGACAATGAAACAATAGTATATTTCCTAGAAGACGATTACCTACACCAACCAAACTGGTGCACGGCACTGCAAGAGGCATTCGAGTTACCCGCCCACTATGTTTCTCTATATGATCATTTAGACAAATACTTACCCGAAGCCTATCCCGACCTTCAGTCTAAATTGTTTATTACAAATTCATCCCACTGGCGCACAACCCCATCCTGCTGCAATACCTATGCCTGTACCATGGGGCAGCTACGCCAAGATCTCGAAATACACAAACACTTTAGCGCCATTGCTGAAGATGGGATTTCACTGGACCATTCCAAATTTATAGAATTAGGGAATAAGGGAAGAATCCTAATTAGTTCGGTTCCTGGATGGTCCACTCAGTGCGACTCTTTCTTATCCCCTGTAATCGATTGGGAAAAGTTACAATGACCGATATCAGAATTGCCTCTTGGTTTGGTGGCTTAGGAGATAGTCTACAGTTCTCCACCCTACCCGAAGAGTTCCACAAACAACAGGGTCGAGTAAGCTACATTCATGCAGGTTCCCCATTTAGAAATGAGGAAATTAAAGATCTCGTATGGGGCGCCAATCCTTACATCCTTGGAACCCAAGAAGGAAAGCGCAACGCTGGAGATATTCCAGAGATTAAGTATGAGAATACCACCAATAATGGAATCTCTAATTGGGAGGCTCTACATGGCCTTCGCCCCACCAATAAATATCCAAAAATCTATTATACCCCCAATAAAATCCCAGGGCTAGAAGACTCATTCATCGCAGACCTCACCTCTATAAGTATTGATTATGATAGGGCCAAATTATGCCAATCCCTCAATGCAGTCGAAGACCGATATTCCGAAAAAAAAACTCTACATGTCCAATTCAGCAAACCCATAAACAGTGGGGGACGCGAAACAGAGTCAACTCATGGCAAATTCAACAACTACCACACGGGAAAAGAAGACTGCATAATGATTGAAAACTTATTTCACTATTGCGATGTAATTTTCTCCGCCTTTGGGCTCATTGCCCTCAGCAGCGGCGCAAGCCACCTTAGTTCAGCGATAAAAAAATATAACCCCAACCTAAAAAGCATATGCCTTATGAATGAAAAATTTCACAAAATACACAAAGCCCGTGGACTTTTCCTATTCGATAATGTAGAATACCTTGTACATTAACATGAAATTCCTCATTACTGGCATCACTGGTTTCGCTGGGCCGCACCTTGCAAATCTTCTGCATAAAAAAGGGCACGAAGTACACGGCCTAATTCGGCGCACTAATGGAATGGAGGCTGACATTCTTGATACCGTTTCAGATGAAGTCTACAACTCCATTTCCTTTCATTACTCAGACCTCGGCAATAATCGCTCCTTAAGAAATATTTTTAAGGATAATGAGTTTGATGGAGTCTTTCACTTGGCCGCGCAATCCCACCCCCCCTCTAGCTTCCTCGATCCCCTCGGCACTTTCGAAGCCAATATTATGGGAAGCGCCAACCTAATCCAGGCCATTACAGATCTTCAACCAGATTGCAAATTAATGTTCTGTTCCACCTCCGAAGTATATGGCAACGGCGGACAGGACGGCCGCAAAATTCATTGGAAAGATACCATTCTTCCCGCCAATCCCTATGGAGCATCTAAAGCGGCAACAGACCTATACCTCCAAGAGCGGATGGAGAACGGATTTATCCAGGGATTTATTACTAGAGCCTTTTCACACACTGGGCCCCGCAGAGGCAAAAACTTCTCGATCTCTTCCGACGCGTTTCAGGTCGCTAGAATGATGAAGGGGATGCAAGATAAGGCTCTTCTAATTGGAAACCTCAGTACTACTCGCGTAGTAATGGATGTGCGCGATACCGTCCGCGCCTATTACTTAGCGATGGTTCACACAGACACTCAAAAGCACATCTTCAATATCTGTGGAGACACCCCTCGCCAGATGCAATTCTTTACAGATAAACTAATTGAGATTTCAGGACTCAAGGATGTAAAACAAGAAATTTATGATAAATTTTGGCGCCCGCACGAAATCTATTACCAACATGGAGACTCAACGAATCTAGTAGAATTAACCCAATTTAAAGAAGAGTACGACATAGAACAAACCCTAACAGACCTGCTGGCCTATTGGTGCGATAAAATAACCTCACGCTAAATGAATCTTCCAGTAAATTTTACTTACGATACAAGGAAATACCCCTTTCGCCAAATTGTGAGCGACTTTCTTGGGTCAACCGAGGGGGATTTGCCCAAAATACACAAGACTCACCCCTTTAAAGACAAGTTAACTTCCGCGCAGGGAGACTCCCCCGATCAAAAAACCATCCTACATCGTAGGTTTTATGACAAAATGGACGAAACCCCCCTCTTTAAAGAAACCTATGATAGTTTTATAAATAATTTTCTTTCCGAAAATTTAAACTTCGATTTTATATACCAACGTTTTCCTACATTTAGGATACATCAACCCAGCAATGTAGGGGTTTTTGCATTCCACAAAGACAAGGAGTACAACCATAGCCCCCACGAAATAAATATCTTTCTACCCCTAACCAAAGCATTTGATACTAATACAATCTGGAAGGAAAGCGCGGAAGATAGGGGGGATTACACCCCTCTGGAGAGTGATTACGGAAGCATTACCCTATGGGATGGTCCAAATTGTCGCCACGGGAACAAAACCAACACCACCAATTTGAGCCGCCTAAGCTTTGACTTCAGGATCTTGCCGAGGAATCATTATAACCCTGATTCACAAAAAGCCACAGTAACAAAGTCCACACACCTTACGCTTGGAGAATACTTCGAAGAGATTAAATAATGAAAAAAATTATAGTCACAGGAGTCACTGGTCAAGACGGTAGCCACATGGCTGACTACCTTCTTAAAAATACAAAGCATAAAATCTTCGGCGCAGTAAGGAGGTTAAGCGTAAAAAATCACGAAAACATTCTTCACCTAGAGACCGAGCCCCGTTTTGAGCTGATCGACATGGACCTCAATGACGCCCACAGTATCCGCGATGTCATTATAGACATACAACCCGACTATTTCATTAACTTTGCGGCCCAATCCTTTGTGGCAGGAAGCTGGAAATACCCCATTCAAACTTGGGCAACGGATGCCGACGCAGTTCTGCATATTCTCGAATCCATGCGTCGCTTTGCTCCTGAATGTCGATTCTATAACGCGGGCTCCTCTGAGGAGTTTGGAGACGTCATTAAATGCCCCCAAGACGAAACGCATCCCCTGCTACCCCAATCTCCTTATGGGGCAGCTAAATGCGCGGCCAGACACATTGTAAGAGTATACCAGAAGTCTTATGGTCTATATGCGGTACAAGGATGGCTTTTTAATCACGAAGGAGTGCGTAGAGGGCTAGACTTTGTTACGCGGAAAATTACCAATGGGGTGGCTAGAATAAAAGTAGCCCTAAACAACGAGGCCCCGATTCCAGTTTTAACTTTAGGCAATCTAGAAGCACAGAGAGACTGGAGCGACGCGCAAGACTTCATGGAGGGCGTCTGGTTAATGCTCCAGCAAAAAAAAGACCCGCAGAACTACGTATTAGCTAGCGGAGAAATGCACTCAGTGAGAGAGTTCCTAGAGCTTTCGCTTGAGGCGGCAGGAATAAACTTCTACTCAACGGGCCATGGCGAGCACGAAAAATTCTTCGAATCAAGCAGTCAAAAATTAATATTCGAAATAAACCCAAAATTCTATAGACCAGCCGAAGTGCATGAACTCTGCGGAGACCCCTCTAGAGCGGAAAAAGAACTAGGGTGGAAAAGAAAAACAAATTTCAAGGAACTCGTCAACAAGATGTACCAGAACGACTACGAGCTTCTTTCTAATGGATAAAAACGAAACGGTATATGTTGCGGGCCACAGGGGAATGGTGGGGTCTGCGGTGGTAAGAAACCTAGAGGCCAATGGTCATAACAACATTCTCCGCGCCACGAGCTCAGAGCTTGACTTAAGAAACCAAAAATCGGTACGAAATTTCTTTCATGCCCACAAGCCCAAGCGAGTGATTCTTGCTGCGGCCACGGTAGGAGGAATACTTGCAAACGATACCCTCAGGGGAGACTTTCTCTATAACAACCTTCAAATAGAAACAAATGTAATTCAGGCGGCAAAAGAGACGGGGGTTGAGAAACTCATCTTCCTAGGTTCTTCTTGTATTTACCCGAAGGAAGCTCCGCAACCCATCAAAGAAGAGTCCCTGCTCACGGGGCCGCTAGAGCCCACTAACGAACCCTATGCGGTAGCTAAAATTGCAGGAATCAAGCTATGCGAAAGCTTTTACGCTCAACATGGCTGCAACTTTTACTCTCTAATGCCCTGCAATCTTTATGGAATAAATGACAATTTTAACCTTGAAACATCTCACGTATTGCCCGCTCTATTGCGCAAGTTTCACGAGGCTGCGGAAAAGGGAAGCCCAACGGTAGAAATCTGGGGAAGTGGCACGCCGCGCCGCGAATTTCTCTTTGTGGACGACCTCGCATCAGCCATTGTGACATGCCTGGAGGAAATAGATGCTTCAGACATTTACGGCCTAGGAATTTCCCAATTAAATATAGGATCAGGCAAAGACATGACCATTAAAGAGCTTGCACTAAGCATTAAAGAAGTTGCAGGCTTCGCGGGCGACATTTCGTTCGACTCCAGTAAGCCCGATGGCACCATGAGCAAGCTAATGGACTCCTCAAGGGCCTCCCAGCTGGGCATTTCTGCAAAAACCAGCCTAAAAGAAGGGCTTAAATTTACCTACGAATGGTTTAAGAAAAACAAAAAATGACCACAGAAGAACAAGAGCAAATAATTATAGACTTTGTGCATGGGAAATGCATGGACACCAGAGGCAACCCCATAGATATAGAATGTCAAGAAATATGGGAAAACTACCAAAACCAACTTCACAAACCTGGCTGTAGAGGCTGTATTAAAAAGCGAGTGACGGCGGAATATTATTCCTTGGTAAAAAAGATACTCCACGCCTCCATAAAGCTTCCAGGAGAACGAATGGAGCTAAAAACTTACACGGATTAGCCGTTAGACAGCCCCAGGGAAAAATCGTTCAGGCCCACATTAACAATATAGAACGAATTTATGGTACCAGTAGCCCGACTACAATTATTGTTAACCAGCATTTCATTATAAAAATAGTTGTGGCGTTCGGCGAAAACATTCCCCCTAATTGAGAAATTCTCGCCCGACTGATAGCTTTGAAAATAATTCCCATCAGAATCATACAATTTCCCACTCTCTCCCATAAACCCAAACAGCCCAGAAGACGCCCCTCTCAATAAAAGGATATCCTCAGCAGTAAAGGTTTGTATTGCTCCCGTTAAAAATGTAATGACCCCGTCAGCTAAGCACCCACTACAAGCAAACCCCCACATAAAGGGAGTTCCCGTAGTGGAAGGAGCATTTATAGAAACGTCGTAGGCGAAAAAACCATCTTGATCTGGAAAGCTATAAAACATTACTCCCCAATGAGCTTGTTTTCTACCCTAGGGCCCAACGGCATCCACAGAGATATATTTGCTTCACTTTTAAATATTCGAACCTTTCGCTTGGCCGACAGTGTGAGGCTCGCAGTCTCCCCACCCCCATCTATCTGAACCTCTAACTTCTCGAGTCCTTCGGGAATGGAGGGATAGCCCAGCACTACTACCTCGGAGTCTGAAGAAACGGATAAAGGATTCCCATTCTCATCTGTTACAGCTGTCCCCGCAAGTGTCACGCTTAATCCATTTATTGGTTCGTCTTGGTCAAAGCTGTTCTCTAAGCACAGCGAAGTTAGGGCGCCTATTATATCTTCCTCTCTATCTTCCTTACATTTCTTCTTCGCGGCAGTGTCCCCAGGACAACAGTCTGCAACGGGAATTCCCAGATCCTCCAGACTAGGAGTTAAAAATTGACCCTTCGGGGATCCAAATTGATCCTCTCTCACATTAGCCTTCCAAGTTCCTGGTTTCTTTGCGTCATCAGGCCTGATTATATGGCAATATTCAAACTTGTCCCCCTGCAGCAAATAAGTCGTTGCGAACTCCCCGCAAAACTCATTAGTCTCGTCCTCCTCAACGACTTTCGTCGCGTCTGTAACCACGGGTATCTCGAAACTGCCATCCCCCTCAACTTCGAAAAAAGTACCACCAATCTGCACTTGATCCACGATCCAGTCCAGTTCGTCTCCAGAATCTTCGGTCCCCTCTATTGTACCATATTTGTCCTTGAGCTCGTCTATTGTATATAAATACGGTAGCAATACAATATAAGAATCCTTTAAAATCGTGGCAATGTTGCTGTTCGTTATATCTATTGCGCTATTTCCAAATTTACCAATCCTATCAACGTGAGGCTTAAGCAGGTCAGGAATCACTAACTGATCGCCTTCGTCAAAAAGCAGAATGGACTGATCAAGATCGATGGGACAACATTGTTCAATTTTAGTTGCGTTCCTTGCGTCTATGTTTACCTTGCGAATAGAGTCCTCTTTCGCTACGTCAGCGGGGGTATTCTCAAAAAGATTAGTCTCCGAGGACGTTCCCTTCCCTTTTTCCACTTTTATCTCGATCATGGGAACCCCCGAGTCCTCGGGCACATCCCACAGCCCCCCATCAATAATATCAATACTGGTAATTACTGTGGCCTCTAGATTCATTGTAAATGTAGGGTCCGTCGTCGCCGCAATCTCCTTTCGCACCCCCTTCAAGAGTACTACCGCCGTAAATGTAAGGCCTGGGGGAATCCCATGACTATAACCGCTCCCCCCATTTGAAGGAAAAATAGTGGATTCGCCAAGTTCATAGGTATCGGCCGTGATTCGAGTTGCGGAAATGCTATTCGCAAATTGAGCCTGTACCCCATCAAACTGAACTGAGTGCTTGGTTGTATAAATAGAGCAAATAAACTGCTCAAGAGTAGGTCTCGCACTATTAGCGGGAGAAGCGAACGCATTTCCGTTGTACTCCTCACAAGGGTCCTTTGCTCCACCTCCAGCAGGAATGGCGTAATTCGCCTGAGTTGAGGCCCTATCCTTATCGACACTGAAAGCATCTCTAGCCGCCGCCGTCTGGCAAGTACTACTCCCATGCATCAGGAGTTGCGTTATTAAAGTATTAGGCATTTCTTTCGCTGCGGCCCCGTGAACCAGCTCTAATGCCTCGTAGAGCTCCCCGAGCGGAGTGTCTTTCACATCTGTATTTTTATATATAGCTTGAGGATTATCCTCGACATAGTTTCTTCGCTTAAACTCTCGCTGAGTTTCCATAGATCTTCCCACATAAAACCTCCCCGAGAACCTGGCGATGGCGTTAAGGATTTGAAACTGGTGATTAGAGCCTGGATTTTCCATTAACCCGTTAAGTGGATAATCGCTAACTCTAGCCAAAAACAACCTATTTATTAAGGGATAATTATGAGCCGAGACAAGAGGACCAGTTCCAAAATTGAAATCTTTCCCATTACTTTTTGCAAATTCCCCAAAATACCAAAAATCAGGTTTGGCGGTATCTCCGAAAAATACAGAATCCAGTACGGACATCATTGCGGAGTCGACATTTAGACTCGATTTAATCATTGAAGATATAGTGAGCTTAGGATTAAGTAATCTTGCGGTCAAGCAGTCATCTCCGTAAATCCAGTTGCCGCTCTCATCTTGCCTGTTGAACTTTTGCTCTTGGCCCTTTTTTCCGCCTCTGGCTTTCGCTTCGTCGCCGTCGGGATCCAGGTCGTCAATTGACTTTCCTGCCCCACTACTATGGAAGAATATATCTACTTCGTCATTAACGGAGACAATGTCGGAATACCCAAGAGATTCCTCGATAGTGCTACCGTCATGATCCAGGGCGACACTATCACTTCCTCCGTCCTCGTCTAGATCACCCTTAGGCCCAACGTTTTTCCCGTATAATTGCGGAGACGCATAATCTTCCGTCCCTTCCTGAAATGGCTCGTTTGCTATTTTCTTCATCAAGACGTAAGTGGCAAAAAACTCAGCCCCCAAAGCAGCAGCCTTAACCAGCCTGACATAGCCCATATAGCTAGCGCTGGTTCTGTCTGGCAGGTAAGCATCCCAAGGACGTAGATCCTTTATGTCAGAACCCACACTCTCCGTTTGGGGAAGGTATTTGTAGTCATACCAAATCTTATCTTCCACCCCGTCTGCTACTTCGCCGTCTTCTGCGTTCCTATGCGGAGAAGTCAAACACTTGTAGGAAGGGTAATTCAAGACATCTAATATATATTTCGTGTCGGTTACCTGCTTGCCGTCCTGCGCCCCATCCATGCCAAAATAAGCCGAAGCCCCCTGAGAAAAAGAGTCCTCAATACTATAAGTATAAGTTCTACCTATGATATTTTTAGCCTTAGTTAAAATCTTATCAATGCAGTCCTCCATGTCCTTATATGCGATCCCGCCTCTTAGGTCCATAAAGAAAATCTCATCTTTAGTTGGGTGCCAGTAAAAAGTAAAACCCAACTTCTGTCCCCAAGAGTTCAATACAGTTCTAAGACTACCATTAAAGCCGTAAAGATACCCCTGGCCCTTATATCCAGCACGTGTTGCACCCTCGTCGTCGGCATTCGGGTTCTCGTTTTTGCCCTCGCCTTCGCCCTCTCTCTCTATTACCCCAAACTCCGTTAGAAGCTTCATCTGCTTATTTGACAGTGTTCCGTCTATGGATCCCTTGTCCTTAATGGCCTCGCCGAGCTCACTCGCAGTATACAACATTTCCCCCCGAATTGTATTAGATTGTTCCTGCGCGGTTTGAGGTTTGATACTTTTCTGAGTGGGGGACTTAATAAACTCGGTTCCAACGATAATTATATGTTCATCCGCATCTAGTTTTTTCCTCAAGTCTGAATTCATTGCCTTCGTAGGGACATTTCTTTTATCCAACAGAACAAAATACTTATCAAGGAAGTTAATAGACCTATCGTAATAAGTAATTTGCAATACATTGCCAGAGGGTTGCTCTTGTATCGTAAAAGAGAGCGGATGCATCTTGAGCGGCCCCCACTCTCCAATTCTAATACTATCCCAGTCTGTTGCCCCATCTGTTTTAATTCGATTCTTCAACTCCTCCTCCTCGTACTTCCCGTCTGTACTCAAGAAACTAATAGAGCATCTACTCGGACCCCCAAACCCCACGCTATAACTAGCGCTGAAGGCGAGGCCCCCATACAGCAGATTGCTGTTGTTTATCGTTATACCTTTACTTTCTCTTATTGTAGCCATTATTCCCAATAGTCGCTGGAAGAAGAAATTACATTTTCTTCTCTATTTATATTATAAAATACTCCCGTTAGGCTGTCTACTATATTTAACCCTGTTCCGATCAGATCTACTCCTGTTGAGTGCTGAATAAACTGAGAGGGGTCCTGTCTAATCCCATTAATATAATAATTCATAGAATCCAAAACATAAGGGGAAGCAAACTCCTTATCATACAGCCCAATACCCGTTAAAGACTCCTGTCCCGACACCAAAGGCAGCGTGGTAAAATATCCCGTCATCCCCTCACTAACTATAGTGCCCGTAGGACTAAACAGGCCTGCCGATGACTCATAATCGAATCCTGAATAAATTTTTTGACCGTTAAAGAACACCTGAGTATTATCGGGGGAAATGCCCGAAAAGGGAGAGCTAGCGTACTGTCCTGACCCCGTAATAGCTAGTCGTCCAAAAGACCCTGTTTGATTTAGGTCGGCCATAACCTGATCGTTATTAAAAGACGGACTGACTGAGCGAAAAGTATTTTGAAACAAGAAAAACCCAGTCGGAAAGAAATCCCCACTTTGTATCCCAATCGATTTTTGGTAAAACCGATCCTCTGTCACGAGGGGGTCTCCCTTAAATTGCTGAACGCCGTTAAGAAACAAAGCCGAGCCGCTTCCTGAATTTAACCAATAAGTATTTTGCCCAAACTCACTATGGTAAGAATATCTCGCGAATACATTGGATACATCAGGGACCGCCCCCGTTATAATCTCTACTAAATCACCCGTCTCTCCATTCAATACATTGACTGAAGACGAACGCTGTCCCAAGTAACAGAGTGAGTCTGGGAGGTATTTATGGATTTCGGTTGACACTAATCCAGAGGACGCCCCCGTAGCGGTATAATAAGTTAGCCCCCTTAGTGGGTAGTACCCTGTCCCCGTAGCTACAATCCCACCTACTCCAGAGGACTGATAGACATTCCGACTTCCCGTTACGGTAAAGCCTGAAGTTCCCGTAGTAAAGCCTGTAATTCTGGTACCTGTAATTGTAGCTATAAATCCACTATAAGAATCTAAGTGAAAAGGGTAATTATTACCCAGGAATCCTGTGGTGCTCGTTGCTAGCTCGTAGTAAATATCTCCCACTCCTACTGGCCCTGTAATCCCCTCTCCTGTAAAAGTTGTCCCCGAACTAACAAAGGATTCAGTACCGCTAAGAATTCCCGTATAATACAAATAGCCCGTTGCTCCAGTCGGAACGCCAGAAAAGCCCGTCGTCAGCCCCGAAATAACCCCAGAGACTGCTGGTGAGCTGGAGACTTCCTGAAAAAGAGCAGCGGATAACTCTTCCAACATTCCCAGCCCAAAGGAATCAGAAAGGTACAAAAACTCGTCCATGTAACCACTATACTGATACTCCCCCGTACCAATATACCAATCATATGAAGGCCTAATAAAATTCTCATCTAAAATAAACCGAGTAGTATTAAAAGTAGAAGAAACGGCATCATAATGCCACAGTCCCACGTCAGGACCCTCCATAGAGACTCCGTAGATATTCTCAGCAGTAGGCATAGTATTTAACGTATAGATAGAAGGAACGAGTAGATTATAGTTTCTGAAATATAATTTGTTCGCCTGGTTTATTCCCACCTCCCATCCGCTGGTAGGTTCATAATAGTTAACAGAATCCCCATCTTTTCCAAAATTACTGAACACTACCCCTGGGGCAGTATTTGATTTTTTAGTAGAGAACAAAAACGTAGCGCCGCCCCTGTATCCACTATTTAGTCCGCTATCCGCGTTAGTTACCTTTACGTATCCTTGGTTGAAATTTCCACTCCCCGAAGTTCCCGTAAGGCCATTAATGTCCCCATTAAGCTGCCCTGAATAAACGGGATTAGCTCCCGCAACAGACATTACGTGTCCTCCAGAGTACTGTTCGAAATCATAATAAATACGGAAAACTTCGTCGGAGACGGAGTATTTATCTAAAACAAATCTAACAGCTTCCTTACTCATCCCTATGCCTCAATATTAAACGTGTTTATAAGCGCGGTGGCGGGGAATTTATTAACGCTCTTTGAAGGAGTGTGAAAGCTCCACTTATAGTCGTAACTGGAATTTGAACTTCGATCCAGACTGTTTACTGCTTGAATCAGAATAGAGTCGTCATTATCAGGGTCTGGGTTCCCGCAGTAGTGGAGATATTTATTTTCAGCTATTTCATCCATAGTAGAACCATCATCCTTATCATAAGAAATGATTTGACCAGCAATACCAAACTCGCACCTACTCCGAAAGCCCATCCATAAAAGATCAAACGAATCTTCCCCCCCTATGTCTTCATTATTATCCTCGCATTGTCCATTACAGGACGTAGGGTTGTTCAGCTCTTTCCTAGCTACAACCTGAAGGCTCGGCTTAAAAGACATAGTGTGGTTCGCCTTATGATGTCCATGGGTTATTCTATTATCAAACTGCATAGAATACGAAATGGTGCCTGCGAATATATTTTCTGTAACGCTTACGGCCAATGCGTCGACTTCAAATTCAACGTCGGCGGGCAAGTCACTTATCTGATTTTCATCGAGATACTCTTTATAATATTTTTGACAAAAAAGAGAGTATCTATCATCAATGCCTTTGGCGGAACCCTTACAGGTCAAGCTTCCGCAGAAATGTTTTCTCACCTCCTTCATCCGACATGCCATAGGGCCAGTACTCGAAACCGTCCCCTGTATAGAAACGTTGATCAAGCTACTTCCAGAGTTTTCAGATACTGTAATACTATAATCATCGATGACATCAGATGCCCCATCATCCTGCAGTACAATTGAAAAAGTAATAGTTTTGTTTTTCTTATCCTCCTGAACGTCCTCTGAGATTAAAAAGGGGGATTCAACCACAGGATCCTTAAAGGTTTTCCTTAAATCCGAATAAGCTTCCCGACAGTCATCCAAGTCCCCATGTCTTCCGCCGTCTATTTGTCCCGAATGAGTAACTCTTGTACGCTCCCCCCAGCCCTCGTCAATGGTTTTAGTATACTTTACCACAATCTCACCACCCTTCTGGCGAGTAAGGTCAGCGACGTAGGTGTTGGTCATGGAATATTCGGCAGTTATGCGGTTGATGTCCTCCGTAACACTTACTAAATATGACCCCCAATCGGGATCTTCTGATTCAATTAAAGTGCCCCTAAGGCAAGTTTCGCTTTCCATTTTTTCTTTGACAAATTCCTCGGCATTTTCTAAAGCATTACTTGAGCTTCCGTGCTCTTCGGTATTCAAACCCCTACATGACACAGTATGCGTAAGAGTAGCTGTTCCGTTATCGTTTTCAGCCACCTCCACCACATCACTCGGGTTGATAACCCGATATGTTAGGGCAAAAGAGTCTTCGGGGTAAGACTCTAAAGTTATAGTATATTCAATAAAAGTCTTTGTTGATTCCTGAGGGCCAACATCTACCGACATTACTCTTACTAATTCAAAATTCTCATAGCCCAGTACCTCTAGGGTATGAAAGTCCTCTGTAAAGGCGTCGATTACTTCCTCGCGGGAGCCACCGACACAGGTGTTAATTTTGCCCTTTAAAGTAAGGGTCTCCTTTCTGCACCAACGGTTCTCGTTGCCCATTATTTCAGGGGCCAAATACTCTACCGTTTTAGATATAAAGGGCACTGGATAAGGGGGAGGGTCCTTCCACCTTCCCCCGTTACTAAAAGTAAACGAATTATAAGTAATGGTCGTGTTCCCGAAGTCCCCCATCACTCCCACCCAATCTTAAGGTTTAGCTTTATGTCGTTATCGTCTGAAAAGGAATAGGTGCAATTATTAATATAAGTATAATCGTTTTCGGGATTTTTCTCGGAGGGCCAGTAATTTGCAGTGGTTAATTTTGTCTTAGCCAAATCCAACAACGTATCCAAAGAAGCGTGCCGCTTACCCACTATTTCGAGGTTGCCAACAATGTCGTTCGCACTGAACGTATGTCTCTTCTGCAGAATTTGTCTTGAAGCGTTTATCACGTCTCCCACCTTGTGCTTTTGGACGCTCCCCGTTCTACTCTCCTGCAGAGTAATACTTTTTGCATCTCCATCATTATCCGCAAACTGAGATTCCTCGGAAACCATTTGGCTATAAGTAATTTGTACCCTCCGAGGGCTCTTGACAGTAGAATTTGAAACTAAGCGAGGGGAAGGGTTATCTAAAATATCCTTTATAAGAGGAGTCCCCCCACTAGACTCAACAAAGCCGTCACTCCCCAAAAGATCATCCCAATACTCCATTACCTTGTCCCAACTAATGTCTCCATCGTCATTAAGGTCTTCGTCAACCTCCCCCACAGTCATTCCCGTAATTGTTCCATTCTCGGTAGCTCTATAAACTTTCCCCTTCTGCCCCTTAACACTTTCCGTAACAACAGAATATTCATGAATAACCAGTTCTTTATATTTCTGGTTATTGGTGCAGGTAATATCATAAGTAGCCTCACCCTTAAAGCTGTCGGACACCACCCCCTTCTTAATGATCAGTAGATCGCTTCCGCCATCGTCTTTCACTAAATCATCAACAGCGCCACAATCCCAATTCTCCTTGTAATTCTCAAACATTTTTACTAGCCTGCCTCCCGACTCAACAGCGGACGATATTTCATCGTCTACCGAAGGAAGCTTTCTCTGAATTTCGTCGGACTTTATAGTGTCCAACCCCAGTAGCTTGCCGTTTTCTTTTACCGTAACAATTCCGTCCTCCCCCAAAGTCAAACTCTGCCTTATTATAGAAGAGTATTCATCAGAGCTATCGGCGATATTGTATGCTTTAAATTCCTCAGTGAATGTGCAATTTTTATTGATTAAGTCGACACTTTCCCTCAGTAGCCTCTTCTTCCCTTTTGCGTATTCGGAATACAAATCCTTTACCTCCTCGCTTATCAACGCAAAGCTCGGCCGAGCGGAGCCTGGAGCCTTAATCATTTCCTTTGCGCAGTCATATGCCAACTTCACTTCCCCGCCGATACATGGATCGCTAGTAGAAATTTGGGCGGCGGCGGAAAAGTCCAAAGTTAAGGAATAAGTATAAGTTGTGGAATCGGGAGACCTTTCAAAACTAAAATCCTCAGAATAATCGTCTAAAAATTCCCCATTCTCTTTTATATCGCTAAGCCCTTTATAAGAATCCCCCCCCATATCGGCCAAGTCTCCTTCCTCATAAACCTGCAAGGTAAGGGTGCATTTAGTATATTGAACCCAATTGCCCTCCTGCAGATTGAAGTCGATTAGCTTAGCTCTCCCGAAATCAATCCCATTTATGGTTAAACTATCCCAGTTTTTGGTTTTTCTTAGAGCGTCGGCATCGTCCGCGCACTCGCCAATGCCCACAGCATTAACGGTGTCCAGGCTGACAACCTCAACCGTGATATTTTTACGCGTTCCGAATCTAAAATCACTACCAAACCGCTGAGGCTCTGTGGCTACAGATAATGTTGTGGCATTGGTAATGTTTAGAGTCGCGGCCATAGTAATTAATTACTTCCTGGTTGATTTAATCTAGGTACGTTTGTGGGGGGCTGAGCCACCTCGCTAAAAATATTATTTTCATTAAAAGCATCCCTCACCTTCGAGCTAGTGACTTCAGCCACAGTCCCTTCAACCGCCCCTCGAACTGAGTCCGCAATGGCCCCTGAATCGATACCATCTACCGTTAGTGACATGGTATTTTGCACTGTGGCGCTTATGCCGTCGGAGGCCGCCCTTACGAACTCTGCCACGGATGACTTAACTTCACTCAATATTACCTTTAAAGAATCTACGCCTTCAATGGCTACATTAGCTGGGGAGGCCAAGTGGGGAACAAATCCTTGAGCGGCAGTCATAATTTGATGACTTTGTACATTGTCCAATCCCGACTGCTTAAGTCGAGCCTCGTATTGCTTGTGCTGACCTTGGGCTGGAACAACAAAGGGGTCCTTAGATAAACCAGTTTTGACTACCTTCTCTGCGTGTTGGCCTCCCGCTACGTAAGTTGCATTCTGCCCCTGAAGCTTTATCCCCTTAACGTCCTCGCCTTTAACCCCAAACTGTCCAACTTTCCGATTGGCCATAACCTCATTGACCACGGCGCTTTGCCCGAGAGGGGAGAAATTGGGCACAAAGCCTCCTGCCAACTGACCCCTAAACGGGACAACTGAACCGTCTGGCGCCGTGACCGAACGTTTATCCTCCGCCCCAGAGTACAGATCAGCTATCATCTCGTCTATCATGCGGCCTCTTGACAGCAAAGCCTCCATTTTCTCTAACGCTTCCGCCTTCTCCCCTTCCTCCCTAATATTCTTTTTATAATTCTCACCAGCCTTCCCTCCTCGCAGAGGAATTCGAACTCTTCCTCCAGAGGCAGTTTCCACCTCCATGTCCTCGTCATGCATTTTTACAAGATTAGCCTTCTGGGAGCCCAACTGTAAAGGCCTCGCCTTCTTGCCGCCAATGAGAGATGGAAGTAAGGCGGAAGCCTTGGACCCCATTAACTTATCAGTCTCAAACCACTGACCCCCTCCTTCATGACTCTGATTAACGCTAACCCTCTCCCCATAAGCCTTACTCCTGGTATACCCCCTATAATCCCAGTCCCCCTTTTCGAGACCCGTAGTACTATCAACCTCCCCTACTTTGCGACTAGAGAGAATCTCCTGTATTTCGGCTTTTCTTCTATCTTCTAGCGATGCTCCTGCAATTGCATTGACTTTGCCGTCAGGACGCCTTCTTCTTGGGGGAATTTGACCCCTATACTGAGGCTCAAATTCTCCGAAGTTAGGTATGAAACCTTTGGTCAGCCCTACAGTTTCTTGTACGGCTGCCCCGCCCGCATTAATTCTCGCAGTCATCTCTTCCTCACCCTCTCGCGCTGCGGTGCTACGCCTTGGGCCCGTAGAACGACGCCTGCCAAGCCTTGATTGTCGAGCCTCCAGCTCTTCGCTCATGGTGCCATAAGCAACTCCCGTGCGAGCCATTGAAGTTCTCTTCCTCTCCTCTATTTTAAAATTGTCCCTCCGTGCTGTTTTAGCTTCCCAAAAATCATCATAGGTATTGAAATCACCAATCTTGAGCTCTGGTCGACCCGTAAAGTCCAGACTGATTCCCTTATCTTTTAAAATAGCCGTGTTCATTCTCTTCTTGAGACTCGGGCTAACCAGGCTCTCTCCAGTAATATCATTTAATTCTTTAATTTGCTCAACTAGAGCCAGCCTAGTGCCGCTACCCACTCCTTGAAACTTAGACATAAAAGTACCATCCTGCAAAGAAGCCAGCAGGGAAAGTCTGGTCCCGCCCCCTACACTTATACTCTCATTCGCTTTCCCGCTTCTCACTAAGTTTAAGGCTGGACTCTTGACCCCCTCGAACCTTTCAGGATGGGCGTTAACAAATTGCATAATATCGCTATCCATTCCCCCCTTTTGGTTCAGAGAGACTCCCAATTGTTTTCTTTTTGCCAGTTGCTTTATGTACTTAGCTTTTCTATCCTCTCTTGCCCCTTGATCTATTAGGTCAGGGCTGAGGGGTTCGTCTACGTCTCTATTTAAAATACTAGAAACTAGAGAGCTTCCCATGAAGGGAGCTATGGTGCCCGTGTCGCCGATCTCGCTACCAAAAATGTTG
>TARA_R110000824_G_scaffold24090_1_pt1 | contig 44094 bp, 39 predicted proteins | sample TARA_R110000824 | Tara Oceans TARA_R110000824 (sample SAMEA4397747) | marine metagenome | biome: Polar Biome; feature: [MES] marine water layer (ENVO:01000295) within the mesopelagic zone...; material: water (ENVO:00002006), including particulate matter (ENVO:01000060) such as......
GCCTGTTCAAGTGGTTCAGCAATTCTCTGCTCAAACCGCCACACCTCGACAAGCTTGGCAATGCGTCTGTCCCGATCGTTTTCCTCTGCTGCAATAATAGCGAAAGTCTGTGCGACGGTATGGCAAAGGACGATAATCTCTGGCCGGTCCATGCCCAGGGTGACGACGCCAAGCGCCCCATATTTCTCGAAGGCCTTGCGCTGCAAAGCCTCAAATTCATCCGTCCCTTGGGGCTGGGCGGACATGAGGTCGGCCGCGCTAACCGGCCCAAAAGTCGCTGCTGACCAGGACAGATCGACAGTGTTCTGGGCAAGCGCACCCGGCGCGATGGCCACGGCTCCGAACAGAAGCATGACGGGAACAAACCTCATTGCATATACTCCTCTAAACGCTTTACCGTCTGACATCGCGAAGGTCTTTCGGCAAGAGGCTACTCAGAGCGTCTTTACTTGCGCCTTTTCTGGGCGTTACAAGCTCGTTTTGGGGACTGAAAATGGGGCGTTTGCCGACCGGCTGTTCACCGCGCCAGAAACAGACCGGCCACGTTGAGGCAAAACCCGTCAATCAGGCCTCGGCGAATGGCTGAAAGCGACACGATTGCAGTCTTTAGCGCTCGTACAATTGTTTGTCTGCGTTGCGCCCGCCCGCACGCACTCGCTAGCGCAGGAAGGCCTGGATCCGATCACCGGCACGAACGGAGGCGAGGATTTGAAACCCGGCTGCGACCGATCTTGCGCTCGCTGTGCGGGATCAAGTTGACCGCTTCTCCCGAATCCTGCATCCACTGGTGAAGATACCGGAGAGGACCGCAGTGCCCGACATTCTTTTTCACCAATATGATAGCTCGCCATTTTCAGAGAAAGTGCGCGTTTGCTTGGGAATCAAGAAGCTGGCCTGGGCTGCTGTCGATCAACCGGTGATCATGCCCAAGCCTGAACTTGTGGCGCTGACGGGTGGATATCGCCGAATTCCGGTCATGCAGATCGGCGCAGACATTTACTGCGACAGCCAGTTAATCGTTCGGGAACTTGAACGACGCTTTCCTGAGCCAACCTTGTTTCCGCAGGGCGACCAAGGTCTGGCACACACCAATGCGATGTGGTCGGACCGCGCCGTATTCCAAGCGGCGGTCGCGATCATCTTCGGGGGGCTCGGTGACAAAGTCCCGGCCGCTTTTATAAACGACCGCGCAGCCCTTTCCGGGCGTCCGTTTGACCCGGCGGCCATGCAGGCAGCTGTTCCCCACATGGAAGCGCAATTGCGGGCACATATCGCTTTGCTGTCCGATCAGCTGGCGGATGGGCGCAGGTTCCTGACCGGTGACCGCGCCGGACTGGTTGATGCGAACGGCTATTACAACTTGTGGTTCATCCAGTCTGCCTTTCCACCAGCGGCAAGCCTGTTCGAGGATTTCCCTCACGTGCCGGAATGGCTCGAAAGAGTAAAGGCAATTGGTCATGGCGAGCGATCCGCGGTGAGCCGCGAGGATGCACTCGATATTGCGCGGGCAAGCGAGCCAGTGACCGGCACGGTTGCGCCTCGGGATGCGGAACTCGAAGGCAAGCGGGTGACGGTTGCCGCTGACGATTATGGGCGTGACGCGGTCAAGGGCGTGCTTGTCGGCTCGTCCGAACATCATGTCTCGATCCGCCGCGAAGATCCCCAGGCTGGCCAAGTCGTTGTTCATTTCCCGCGCATAGGTTTTTCCGTGCAGAATTGACCCAAGCTGCGGCTTAGCCTGTTGAGCAAAGGGAGAACGCCAGTGCTCCGGGTCGAGCGGCAGCAATTGGGGGGGCGCAGCACAAGCTCTCCTTCCCCCGCAATTTGCGCTTTGCCCAAAACCGCCTAAGATGGAAAAAACACAGGGAGGACCATCATGACATTACCGGTAACCGGCCTCGCCGCCGCGATTTGCGCCTTGCTGCTGATCTATTGTGCCTATGCCACGGTCAAGGTCCGCCTGGCGACCCAGATCGGCTTTGGCGACGGCGACAATGCCGATCTGCTCGCTGCCCGTCGCACCCATGCCAATCTGTCGGAACATGCACCAATCTTCCTGATCATGCTCGGCATATTGGAACTGGCCAATGCCGACCATCGCGGCATCACCATCATCGCGGCGCTCTTCCTGATCGGTCGCGTTGCCCATATCATCGGCATGGCCCAGCATCACAAGGGCGGCTCTCCGCGCTTTCGCCAATTGGGCGTATTGGCCACCTGGCTGACCACGGTAGCGCTAGCCTTGTGGATCGTGTTTCTGTTCGTGACAATGCATCTGCTAAACTGATTGGGACATGACCATAGACATGGGCCAGCCGGTTCCACTGCCGCTGATCGTTGCGTGGATGGCAAGATATGCTGGTCAAAAAATATAATCCTGCAGCATCAATGCATCACGAACCGGTGAAGCAGATTTCTTCCCGCTCACTGGCAAAACAGTCAAAATAATGATCCAATCAAAGGCAGGCTAATTCAGGCTGGATCGGATGAATCAGATCGGCTAACCCGCCCGAATGATTGAAAGCGGGTCGCATACGCTGGGGATTGATCCTGCCTGGTTTGAATTGCGGGCGGGCACCGCGATGCGTTGGGAACAGCCGGACAAGTCGCTCGAAGGATTGATCGGCGATTATTTCGTATTCGATTCCGAAGGGCCTGAATCGATGGGCGCCGCCGAATGGATGCTGCCGAACTGGCCTGTCATCCGCTTTGTTATGGCCGAAAATCCGATGACTATCGAAGCGCCTGGCTGGCGCTGGTCGCCGCTGCCCGAGGCGGGTTTCTATGGTCCGACCAGTCGTGTCCTGAAGCATATTTCTCATGGTGGAGTGACAATCGGCGTCAGCATGACGCCAGCGGGAACCGCGCGGCTGTTTGACATTGATCTGTTTCAATATCGCGATCGGATGGTGCCACTGCAATCATTGCTGCCGCAGGGATCTGAAAGGCTGGTTGCCGCACTGCGGTCGTCGGACCGGGGGCCAGCGGTCAAATCGATTCTCGACCGCTTTTTCCTGGAACAAATGAAACTGCCGCACCGCGCCGAATCGCAGATTGTTGCGCTCAACCGACTATTGCTGGACGAGAATATTCAGAATGTGGGGGATCTCTCCAGCGCACTCGATTTGCCGATCCATAGTCTGGCGCGACTGGCCCGCAAGCGCTTTGGTTACCCGCCGAAGACACTCCTGACCCGCTCACGCTTCCTGAGATCACTCATCGCGCTGAAACAAGCAGACGCCGCCGATGGCTATAGCGTGATCGATGAGGCTTATACCGATACGTCCCATTTTCTGCGCGATTCAGAACGCTTTCTGGGCATGACGGCGCGGCGCTTTCTCAAGCTCGACACACCATTTCTCGATGCGATCCTGCGCGCGCGCCAGTTAATTCTCGGCACCGCCACGCCGACGCTTGGTCCCGCCATTTATCGAGAGAGGGTCCGGGAGGATCCATCCTGAAACAAGGGGGCGGATGTCTGGGAGACAGGCCGTCTGCGCTGCTCCGCTGACCAGTCCCGGTGCGTGTCGCGTTCAGAAGCTCGCGCCGTCCACTTCGCACATCGGCAGATGCTGCCAGTTCTTTGGATCGAATATCCGCATATTCACGCCCATCCGGTCCAGCGGCGCTGTGCGCGGGGTCCAGTGGGTGGGCGAGCCGCAGGTCGCGCAATTCCATGTAGCGATCATCCTGTCGCCCTGGACATAGGGGTTCAGCGCCTCGGGCTGCGCCTCGATCTGCACATCATCGGGGTGCCAATAGCCGCCGATCCAGCCGGTCTTGCGGCATAAGGAGCAATTGCAGCGAGTGAGTTGTTCGGGCGGAGCCGGGACCGTGATCCGCACCGCGCCGCAATGGCATTGGCCTTTCATGGCAGGCCCCTCAGCAAAGCCGCTCAACACAGGCCGTGCGACAATATCTCGTCGACCCAGTCAGGCACCAGCTCCCCTGCCCTGCCCATACGGCTGTCGTGGAAGTGGAAGCTGCCTTCCGACGGGTCGAGATTCATCTCCAATGTGCGGGCGCCATGGTAGCGAGCGGTCTGGACGAAACCAGCCGCCGGATAGACCGCGCCCGATGTCCCTATCGAGACGAACAGGTCGCAGCGGGCCAGCGCCTGCTCGATCCGTTCCATCTCATACGGCATTTCGCCGAACCAGACGATATCGGGGCGCAGACAGCCGGGTTCACCGCATTCGGGACAGGGCGGACCGGCGGCCATCACGCCGTCAAAGCGGGAGCGGGCATCGCAGGCCAGACACCAGGCGCTGTTCAGCTCGCCGTGCATATGGAGCAGGCGTTTCGACCCCGCCCGGTCGTGCAGATCATCGACATTTTGTGTGACCAGCAGCAACTCGCCCGCCCATGTCTGGTCGAGCTTCGCCAGCGCCTGATGCGCTGCATTGGGGTGGACGGTCTTGAGCTTGGCGCGGCGCTCGTCGTAGAATTTCTGCACCAGATCGGGATCGCGGACAAAGGCCTCGGGCGTGGCGACATCCTCGACCCGGTGCCCCTCCCACAGACCATCCGGCCCGCGGAAGGTGGCGACGCCGCTTTCGGCGCTGACGCCAGCGCCGGTGAGGATGACTATATTTTGAATGTTGTGTTGCATATTGCCTTTCTTCGTCATGCTGAACTTGTTTCAGCATCCATTTCGTCTCATAGAAACTGCTTAGAGGATAAGTGGATCCTGAAACAAGTTCAGGATGAGAGTATCTAACTAAAGTTCTATGAATAAACAACAAAAACATATATAAACATCCACACAGAGCCTACACAGATACGGCAAATCAATGACTTAGCCCGCCGATCTGCACGGATTCTGCACAGTGGAGCATGGCGATGGCGTTTATCACCGATAAGGAAGAACTCAAACCCGGACTTATTATCTTCCGGCGTGGCGATGTGACGCATCGCAATTTCTACTGCCGGATAAAGCTGCCGAAGGACGACCGATACAAGACAATTGCATTGGGGACACCAGACCGGGATGCAGCGCGCGACCGCGCTTTTGACCACGACGCCGATGTTCGCTTTCGGCTCAAGCATGACGTGCCGGTATTCAACCGGCCCTTCCGCCAAGTCGCGGAAGAATTTATCGCAGTTCAGCAGCGCCGCGCTGATACGGGCGAGATTTCCCAAGCGCGCGTAAAAAATCTAAAAAATGTGCTGCTTGGTGCCCTAGATCGTTATGTGGGCAGCACACAGATTCATCTAGTGGGCCAAGATCGCTGGGCGGCTTATCCAACTTGGCGGCGCGAGAATGGCAAGGGACGGCATCGCGCACAGATCAGCGATTCCACTATCAGCTTTGAAATGGGCGCATTCAATGCTGCCATGAACTTTGCCATCCGCAAACGCTATGTTCCAGCAAACCAGCGCTTCGAGAGCAAGCCCAAACTCAAAACCATGCGCCGTGATGAATTCACGCTGGAGGAATATCGCAAGCTGCATACTGCGGGACGCGCTTGGATTAAAAAGGCGACAAATGCCCCCGGAACATGGTCGCGCACCATGTGCTACAATTTCATACTTATCATGTGCAACACGGGGATGCGTCCGCCGGAGGCGAAGAACCTGCGCTGGCGAGACATCATGCCCGCCAAGGATCGCGACGGCAAAGAAATCATCGTTCTGTTCGTCCAAGGCAAAGCCAAATCGCGCAAGCTAGTGGCTCCCAAGAGCGTGGGCGATTATCTTGATCGCATTCGCGCGATTTCGAAAGCCACTCTGCCTGACGATCCGGTATTCACCATCATCAGCGGCAAGCCTGCCAAATATCTCTTTGAAGATGCTGTTGAAAAACTGCTGACCCACGCGGAACTCAAAATCGGACCCAACGGGACGCCGCGTTCAACCTATTGCTTCCGGCACACCTATGCCACCTTCCGGCTTAGCGAAGGTGTCGATGTTTATATCCTCGCCGAACAAATGGGCACTTCTGTCAAGATGATTGAGCAGCATTATGGTCATGTGAACACCATTAAACATGCCGACCGCGTGTTGCAGGGCATGAGCGGGTGGGAACCGATGATGAACGACCCGTTAGATGATGACCGAACTGCAAAAGCAGCGGCGGGATCAAAGGCGCGGCTTGCGGCAAAGTCCACTCGCCGTGTACGAACGACACGCCGATAAATTGAGTTTCTCTATGAGGCCGCACCCCAAAAGCGTCGCGCTGCGATGCGCCGAGTGGCCTCCTTGTTTGCGGGTCGCCGACTTGCCGCTGGCATTCTTGGTCGAGCAACCCGTTGGCTTGTGTGGCGGATCATTGGCCCGTCGAGCTGCGATGCGGCCCGTCATGCAAGCACTTTTGCCTGCGTTTCCGATGCGCCGCTGGCGCTCTTGATCGGCACACAGGCCAAGCAGGTCTGGGAAATTAGGGGAGACGAGCCTCGGTTCACCCCCAATTCTGCGCTCTAAAGCATTCCATTCCGCTTTGCCGCTGGCGAACTAAAAGTGGAAAGAATGCGACTTCCGCCTAAAAATGGGACCGCACGGCCCACATTATCGACAAAAAATCGTTTTATGTATGTGCTTCGCGCGCGCAAGATGACATTTGCTGCCGACCCCAGTGATCGAGGAGAATTGCAATCAGCTATAGATAAGCGGGTTTGGATCGAGGTGCGCCATCACAACGCTACTTCTTTTTTGTATAGACTGAAATCATATAGCGGACAGCGGCAATTGCCCCTTGCACTTCGGATTTGACGATTCCCGGCTGCGTTGCGTGAGACATGGGATTGAGCACGACGGTCCGAAACATTTCGACCGTCTTCAGTGCTTTGGCCGCATCGGTTCTGGGATCAGTCGCCTTCGCTTTTCGGATGGCCTCAATCAAATCTTGCGTTGAAACATCGCGGGGGTCAGTCCGAAAACGGATAGGAACACTGCCCTTATCGGCCCAGTCTCGCAGCGCCATCTCAAACGCGGTTCGCGCATATGTTGCAGCCGCTGCGATATGGCCTTGGTCGCAAAACTCAGCAGCTTGATCGAGTGCAGATACAGCCGCGCTCGGTCCAAGCTCTCGCACAACCGGCATTGAACTTGAGGCACTAGTTGGCGTATCGTGCAGTTCGAGATAGGCCCAATCAGTTGCCGGTTGAAGGTGCGCGCGAGCCATATCGAACCAGACACGATCATGGGTTAGTAGCACAACTTGCCAGTCGGAAAACCGCTTCATCAAAAGGTCGAGAACGGGGAGGCGGTTGGACTGGTCAACGCCGATGAGCAGATCGTCCAACACTATCAATTTCGGTGCATCGTCTGGCGCAGTCTGTGTGCAGGCCAATCGTGCCGACAAATAAATTGCTAGAGCGAGGGCAGATTGCTTAGCCTCATTCAAAAAGAATTGCGGCTGCTTGAGTCCGTGCGCTCGATAGGTGATGGCCGGACGTAGGCCCGTGCCCTTAAAAATACGGTCTCGCCATTGGTGTGCATCGTTATACCGCACGGTGCCATATTCAAGTTGATCGAGCGAGACCGCTTCACCCATCATATCTTTGAGAAGTTCTTGAGCAAGGGGATGAAGGGCATCTACAGCGGCGGCAAATTCTGTGTTGAAAGACGCGCAATTTTCTTTCACGTTCGATGGCGCGTACCGAACATGTGGAATTTCCCGTTGCGTCTTCTCCCAAAGCTCGCCCAGAGTTTCACCGCCTGCGAGCGGCCAATCGGCGAGCAGCAAATCCATAGCAATGTCAAACAGATTTGGGCGCTTTCGCCCCTGACCATAATTTGTATCAAGTAACGCCCGATAATCGAGCATTGCCGCACGCTGAGCCGTCTGTACTACTCGGGGATCGCCGCCGACTTCTCCAGGGTGATCAGCGATAGTCCAGATCGCCGAGTCGTTACCGTCCGTAAAACCGACCGACACTTGAGCAGCGGCTTCGGGTTCATTGGAGAAGGCATTTTTCTCGTTTTTGAAGAATTTTGGTTCAGGCCGCCGTGCGAACAGCCCCCGAAATGCTTCGAAGAGTGACGATTTGCCGGCTCCGTTTTCGCCGTATAACAGCAAGTTACATCCTTGCTTGTGCTGCGTGGACAGGTCGATCACGATTTCATCTGGACCGGGAAAGGCGCGGAAATCGCGGAGGGAGATGCTATCGATGCGCAGCCGTTTATCACGCGCGCTGATTTCTGCCGGAGCTCTTGCCATCAGCCGCGCCCTTCGATGATGCGGATGGCGTCTATGCTTTGGAGGTCGAACAGGGTGGCGTAGAGATTGGTGGCGGGATCGGCCAGTTGGGTTGACCATTCTTCGGCGGCGCGAGCGAGGGTTTCGCCTTCGAGGCCCGCAAGTGTCTCCAGCCCCGCCTCGCGCGCTACCGCAAAAGGCGAAAGCCCGCGCGCGGCCAGCTCTTTCGGAAAGAAGAGTTCATAGACGAAGGCGTTGAGAAGGGATTCGAGGCGATTAGAAACGGCAGGCATCCCTGCTTCGCGAATGCGTGTGATAGCCTTACCCATCAATGCCAGCGCTGCTTTCTGGTCGGGAGCCATATCGGGTATAGGCACTGCGAGCATTCTATCTCGAAGAAAGCGTGGGCGGCCACCATTAAAAGGATCGCCATAACTCGAAAACCGCATTCGGTAATAGAAATCCATCGGCTTTGACATCAAAATAGACAAAATGGTCCAAGGCTCTTTGGGAAGAAGAATAAAGGCAGTGTTATTGAAGCAATATTTTTCTGTATCAACAATAGCATGAAGCTCGGTCGACGTTTCGTTATACGCTATTTTTTCTTGGTCAAATTCAGACCAATAAGCGCAAGAGCGCAATTCCCACCAATATTCTCCCTTATCGCCTCTAGCCTCCAGTTCTTCGCGCCATTGAGATAAGTGCTTATGCAATGCTGGGTATGTCTGCTTGAAAACTGTCTCCGCGTCCGCCTCTTTTTTCCCTGACCACGGCCAGCCACCGGTAACATTAGCGCCTGAAGCAATCGCAATGACGTGCTTTCCGGAGTAGCTGTGCCCCCAACGCTCTATTTCACCACCGTCAATCCAAGGCCGAATTAAACGAGCGGTTGGCTCATGATCGCCGATCAGCATTGCTCGTTCAACATCGTTGATAAGAAACGCCTTCACGAAACCAGTTTTGATGCCCAGATAGAAGCGATCGCCAACAACGTCTTTCAACTTTGTGGGTGTTGTTTCCATCAAATCCGCAACTTGCCGAAATTCCGTTGAAGCAAAGCTCCAGCCATTAGAGTCGAGCTCGCTGGGTTTGATCGTTGCTGGCACGTCGCGAACCATCTGGCCGACCTTAGCAATATCATCGACACTTTTGATCGTAAGCACACGGAATGGATCATCCCGCCCTTCCGTGTTCACGCCAATGTAAACGGTGCTGTCCACAGCGGCTTTGAAAACCGGCATCTCCCCAAAGTCGACAATTGCAACGGGTTGGATGAGCTTACTGAGCAATTCCCGGCTTGGTCCGCCATATCCGGCGCGCATGTAATTGTTCGATGTGATGAACGACATGACGCCACCACTAACCAGAAGGTCTTTTGCGACTTTGAAAAAATAGGTGAGCAAGTCTGACGAACCAGAAAAGAATTTAGGGTAATCCGTTTTCAAGGCCGCTTTCAGTTTCGGGTCGATTTTTCCAGACCGAACATAAGGTGGGTTGGCCAAGGCAATATCGAACCAGCCTTTGCTCGCAGCGGGTTCCAGACCAAACATCCATTCAGGATCGAAAAAGGGAGCATGGGCATTGGGATCAAATGGATCCCAATGGCCGAGCAGTGCCGCTTCATTGCCTGAGAAGATGCCATCGCGTTTGGCATGATCGGCAATCTCATGCCGCAATTCCAATATCTGCTTCTGCACTCGGCGCTTGTCCGCACCGTTGGCGGCGGCAAAGAAGGCTCGGTTGGCATTGCGGAGCTTTGCTTGGGCTGCGCGCAAATCTTGCGTCACCAACATGACGTTGCCCTCGCGGTGCAGCGGGGTCAACGTGTTGGCGGCGACCAGTTTGGTTTCCAAATTGGGCAGCGGGGTGATGCCGCGATTAGGGCGGGCGTCATCGGCCTTTTGCTCCACCGCAAGGCTGATGAAACAGCGAAGCTTGGCAATCTGCACAGCTATGGGCTGAATGTCCACGCCGAACAGGCAGCGTTCGATCAAATAGAGCTTGCGCGTGTAATCGGGATAATGGCCGCTATTGAACGCGGCATCGAACTTGTCGAGTTCGGCTTGCGCGGTGGCCGTCGCCGCCTCGCGCTCGTTCGGCGCAGGAATAGCTTCGGCGCGAGACAAATTGGTTTCGTAGTAAGCGCGGTTGCGCGCCTTCCACTTGTCACCACCGGGATCAAGAACTGCGAGCGCGTGAACCAGTTTTTGCAGCAGCCCGAGTGGGAAAGCACCGGACCCAACTGCCGGATCAATCGCCTTGCAACTTTCAATCGCGGCGATAAGGGCATCGACTTGGACCGCGCTGAAATCATGCGTGCGGCTGGCGAAATCGAGCAATGCGCGCAGGCTGGTTTCGTTTACATCTGGCGCGGCTGCATTGTCCGGCTTGCGCTTGTTCTCCGTCGCTTCCAGCCCGAGCTCGCCCGATGCTGACCCGAAATCGAGAACTGGAGCAGCGGGGCGGATTCCGCCTTTATCTGTCGGCGGTGCGAGCTTTGGTTTAAGATAGGCAAGCAGCGCCTCATCGACCATGAATTCCACGACTTCGCGGGGTGTATAAAAGCTGCCCGATTTGTTGCGCGCGGTGGTCTTGGTGTCCTCATTGTAGGAGGCGAGCAGGTTTTCAAACACCTTGCCCAGCAATTCGGGATCGAGCGCGGCTTCCTCTTCGAGCGGAGTGTTTTCCTCGATAGTAAATTTATACCTCTCGAACAGGTCAATCAGGCCAGATACGTTGCGCGGGCGCACCGCCTTTTCATAATATTTCGAGAGATCGACAGCATCCTCGCCGCCATAGAAAATCCGGTTTTGGAGTTTGGGTTGCTTGTTGGGCTGATCGGAAAAGCCATCGACGCGCAGGATCAGGCGCTGACGTTCTTTTTCTGCCCGTGAACTGCGATCATCATCCGAGTTAATTTCGGTGTCGAGGCATTCAAACAGGCCACCATTGAGGAACGGCACTTGGTTGAACAGCTTTTCCGCCGCAGCTTTGTCCGTGAATTTGGCCTCGTGCCGGAAGACGTGATGCCCGAGGTAATCCTTCGACTGGCCATCGTCATCCTTGCGCCAACGCCGCCCGTCCATTTCGGTATTTAGCGTGGCGAAGAACAGGTTTTGCAAGATCGCCAGATAGAAATCATACCCCTTTGGCGTGGATTGCGGAGGAGCCTTAAGCAGCTTGCTAAGCGTGTCAGTGATGAACAGGTCAACCGGAACCAGCCCCTTTTCCTTGATGAACCAGACGAACATCAACCGCGTGAGCAAGCGGATCAGGCCTACTTCTTTGCCGCCATCATCGGCAGGCTGACCTTTTGAAAACTGCACCAACTCCGCTTTGGTGCTAGCCCAAGCAAACCAATCGGCCAATTCTGCATAAAAGCGTTTGTTCAGTTCGGCAGCGGAGAGTGTTTCGATCCAGCGGTCATAGAGATCGCGGAAATCGGCAGGGGCTTTCTTGCGAGCGATGGCAGCTAGAGACAGGTCGGCCAGAATTTCGACATGGGCGCGGTGCGGCTTCGCAAGGTCAATGTCCTTGACCAGCGAAATCCGCCCACCAACGACATCTCGCGACGGATCACGCCGGTTGGCGCGCCGGTCGATCACCGCCAACGTCGCCTTGCCGCCATGCCGGAATAAAATGATCGCGGGCATAGCAAAGCCTCGATTGATTTCGCGCACTATGGTGACGAGTTCGCGCCGCGACCATGTGCCTTCATCAAGATCGATGGCGAGGAATACGAAGCTGTCAATCGCCCCGCGCTGAAACGCTGCGCCGGTTTGCGGAGCCGTGTTTCGCGAAAGCGCGGGGAGTTCGTCACCCGTAAGCTGGAACAGGAAATGCACTGCGTTGATACGCGGCAGGCTATCGGTCAGCTTCGCCGGATCAATACCGAGTTCGGCGATGAAGGCGGCTGGATCGGTATCAATCGCCAGCGTTTTAGGGCTGGCATAACCAATAGCGCTGAGTAACTGCGATGCCGTTGATTCGAATTTGCCCTTTCCTAGCGCGGTGATGGCGTCTTTAACGCCAGTGAGCGTACCTGTAGCGTGGCTCATACCGCTTCTCCATCATTTCGAACGATCAGCCAAGTAATCAGCTCAAAATCATCTTCATGACGTGGCTGTGCGGCTTCGTTGGCCAATTTTCCGCCGCGTCCCGCCGCCAACGCACCTAGCGCGCGCGTAGCGTAAGTGCCGCGAATGGATTCGACGGCAGCCAAAGCGATTGTGTCGTATTTTTCCATGTTCGAACCTTTGCCCGTTTCGTCATCAAACGCTTTACACAATGCTTCAAACGGTTCGTTGCGCCCAAGGCACAATGCCCGCATCGCATCAAGGATGGTCTTGGCGGATGCGAAGCCGTGGCGGATGGAACCGTCATCTCGAACATAGGCGAGGAAGAACGGATCAAGCCCACCAACCGTTTGCTCATTGCCTTTGACAGCTATACCATTTCGTTTCAGGCAGAAAATGACGCCGGGATCAAGCGTACCACCGGTAACATTAGCGGGTGCTATCGCATTGATACCGATAGGCGCAGTGCGAAGTTCTTCCTCATTTTCACGCGCGAAAAGCAGCAAATCAGCTCGAAAATCCTCCAGCGAGAATTCGGCAAGCGTCACGCCATCTTGACCATCTTCCAGATCGAACACTTCATCCTTGAGACGAAGCAATTGTTTGTCGCGCCATTTCAGGTCTTCTTCCGCCGCTTCTTTCGCATCTGAGAGAATATTGTCATCGCCGGTTGCGGAGAGATCAACGAGCGCCATGCGCGCTTCGACCCGGCCCGTCAGGTTAATGTAATGGTTGAGATCAGGTGTCGGCCAAAAATTGACCATTTTGATACTATCATTCAGGCTCCCGATGCGGTCAATTCGTCCGAACCGCTGGATCAGTCGCACGGGATTCCAATGAATATCAAAATTGACCAGCAAATCGGCATCCTGAAGGTTTTGCCCTTCGGATATGCAATCCGTCGCAATTAACAAATCAATCTCGGCACCTTGTGGCATGCCTTTCATCGCAGCACGATTTTTGGCGCGCGGTGCAAAATTTATCAGAATGTCCTGATAACGTGCTTTCCCAAGCGTCGCCTTAGTGGCAGCCCCGCCAGTCACCAGCGCAGCATTGAGTCCAAGCTCCTTCGCGAAAGGCGCAAGCTGGTCGTAGAGATATTCAGCCGTGTCCGAAAATGCGGTGAACACAATGACCTTGCGATTGGCCTCGCCCGCGCGATTGGTCGTTGGATTGGTTGCCTTATCGGTTAGAATTTTTTTCAGGTCGGCAAGTTTGGCGTCGCGCTGCGGCTTTACCGCTAGCGCTGAAACACGCAGCGCATCAAGAAGATCACGGTCAGCCTGCAAAGCCTTTTCCCAATCTTCGATATTCATATGCGCAAGGTTGAATTTCAGCGCGCCGCCTACTTCGAACGCCGCCTCAAGTTCTTCATCACCGTCGGATTCGTCGGCAAGATCACTATTTAATAAAGCGTGGGCTTTGCCAGCCTTAAATTCGGCAATGTCGCTCAACCGTGTATCGATGCGATCACAAAGGCGCGTCATTGAAGATGCGAATGAATTTACAGAACTTTCAAGCCGTTTCAACAATCCAGTTTTGATAATTCCGATTAGGAAATGCTCGCGGTTTCCCTGATCAAAGTTGCCGCCGGGATCATAGATATGAAGATGCTGCTCATGGACAAAACTAATCGGATTATAGAGCGCTAGTTGCAGTGCGCTGATTTCGTCATGCACATGTGCGAAGGTTGGAAACTCTCCAGCAACATCAATGTGAGAAAAAATAGAAACCGGGCGAGCGCGTGTCGGAAAATGTCCGATGGCATCCATCGCTGACGCGTAGTGCTTTTCGACATGTTTGCGAGAGCGTGCAATTGTGACACCGTCTAACAGATTGAAAAGCGCGGGAGGCAACCGTGCGATTAAAGCATCGCGATCCTTTCCACCCGCTTTGGTCCAATCCTTGAACTTGCGCCGTGCATCTCCGATGACACCCCCAAGATTTGCCACACCGAGTTCGGCAAAGGCATCCGGCTTGCTCGCTAACATTAAATCAAGCTGGCTTTTCAAATCCGACAGATCATTGTTTACCGGTGTTGCCGACAGCATCAAGACTTTGGTTTTTATGCCTGATCGGATTACTTCCTCAATCAGCTTTTCGTAGCGGCTAACACGAGCCGGGCCTTCTTCGCTCGCAGCTCGGCCACGAGATGCCGTGCGAAAATTGTGAGATTCATCGATTACGACGAGATCGTAATTCCCCCAATTCACTGTTCCCAAGTTAATGTCGCCAACCCTTCCGCTGGTACGTGTTAGATCAGTGTGTGACAACACGGTGTAAGCGAACTTGTCTGCAAGCAGGGGATTGGTTTCATTATTGTTTTGCGCGAGGAATTCTGTCCAATTGTCCCGAAGTTTTTTTGGACACAACACCAGCACGCGTTGATTCCTTAGCTCAAACCATTTGATAGCTGCGAGCGCAATATAGGTTTTGCCGAGTCCAACGCTATCCGCGAGAATGCAACCGTTATGTCGGTCAAGTTTGGACAATAGCGCCCGCACACCGTCGCGTTGAAATTCGAAAAGCATTTGCCAGATCGCGGTTTCGGTAAAACGCGCCTCGTTGAGCCGTTCTTCTTCCAGCGTCTGATCGGATAGAAATTTCTCGAATAGATGGTAGAGCGTTTTGAAATAGACAAATTCAGGACTGTTGTGGCGGTAGAGCCTTTCCAACTGGCCCAGCACTTCATCGCGCACGTCCTCGGTGAGTGACTCATCAGACCAAATTTCGTCGAACCATTTTAGCAAATCGTCGCGGTCGCGGTCGCTATCGACGACGAGATTAAGCTCGATATTTGGCTCATTAGTGAAGCCCAGCCCTTTGAGGGTGAAATTGGAACTGCCAACCATAGCGTGTTCGCGCCGGCCATCATCGACATGGAATAATTTGCCGTGCAAAAGTCCGGCGCGTTTTATAGATCGAACTTCGACTTTTTCCCTAATCCAATCCGCGCAACGCGAGGCCGCTAAACTTTTTCGTATCCCTTGAGTTAGTGTCAGGCCATCTTCATCTAAAGAAAAAGCGGGAGGGCATAATCCATCAGCGTCAATACTATCGAGAAATCTCGGTTCTCCGAATAAAAACCGCACTTCGCCTACTCTATCCAACGTCTTCGCTATGTTATCATAAGCAAAACTCGTAAAATACGCCGATACAATTGATAGTTTGCTTTGGGGAACTGCCTTTGAAGTCAGGAATTGGTGCGCAGATCCACGAGTTCGATTGTCTCGAATGCCAGATCGAAAAACCTCTTTACTCATATACTGCCCCATTTCGTCATTTTGATTTTAGTGTTTGCTTCAATTCCCTAGCGGCTATCCCCTCAAATCGAAACACCGAACTTGCATTCGACGAGGTAAATTCCTGGGCGCTAATGTGCTCTAAGAATCTGACTTGCCTTATTTTACGCGCCAGTTCCAGACGGAACGCGGTAGGGTCATTTGGATTGGTGCGGCAAAGCTCTTCGGAAGTGGATGGGAAGGCACACGACAGTCTGAGAAATTAGTGCGCTACCCTTCGGGCGACCCGCTCTATTCGCTCACGCGCACCAAGCCTGTAGTCTTGGCCCTTCGGGCGACGATCAGGAGCGTCGCATAATGAGCGGGATTTTCTAGGGACGCACTCTTTCCCGCTGCGCTCCTTGAGGGTGCGGCTTTTTGTCCTGACCCGCTGGCACTCTCGCCTCTCGACTGACCGGACGCCCGCTGGCCCACAGGTCCGCGCGCAGGGCGTCCGGTTGGCGTCGCACCGTGCAAGGGTGCCGTTTTTTGTGCCGCTTTGCGGTTAGGGGAGCCTGACCGGCTCCGTCTCTCTTATTGCTGGGAACGCCAAGGGCTTCGCCCTCTCGTTTCCCAAAGCAGAATAGTCGCCCCCGTGTGGCGGGCTTCGCCCGCTGGCCCGCGCCAAGGGCAACGATTCAGCTTTCCCTCCCCCTCCCATCCTCGCCGGAAGGCAGAGCCGCATGTCGCAGGGCGTTTGCGGCTTTCAGCCCAAGAGGAGAAGAAAATGTGTGATTTACAATTGTTATATCGCGAGTGCGGAGCGGAAACGCGGGATGATTATTTGCGCGGAATTGCCAATGAGAACGGCTTGCCGCTGGCCTGTGTGCGCAAGATTGCCGACCGGCTTGGCGAACGCGAGGATTTCGGGGCGTTGGTGCTGATTTGCGAGACCCGCAGGGAGATGGTCCGATGAGCAACGTCATTGAGAATAGCGCTGCAGCGCGGGAGCAGACGGCGCGGATAGCCCGATTGAACGACCTTGCACGGCGAGCGATGGGCGTTGCTTGCACTGCCGTTGTCACCGCTGGTTTTCGTTCGCTTCCCGAAGTTGACCAGTCACAGGTGCGCGAATTGATCGAAACCTATGACGCTTTCATCGACGACAACGACCCGCATGGCGAACGCGATTTCGGGACGATTTACCAGCTTGGCGATGGAAGCTGGACGACCGAGCGCCCGCGTTTGCGCGAGGACGAGCGCGAACGGGTGTTTTGGAAACTTGATTATTACGACCGCAACATGGAGTTTGCCAGCGAGGACGCTGCCAATCCCGCCATCACGCGGCGCGTCCTGACCATCATGCTGTCCGATGAATATTGAGCGGAGCAAGAGCCATGAAGCGCAAAGACCTTCCCACCATCACACCTTCTGACCCCAACCAGATGATGATCGACGGTGTTGCGCCGGTCAGCATGGGCGAACAGCTTGGCTGGCTTGCCGAGCAGCCGATGCAGCCCCGCCGCGCGCAAAAGCCGCTCGACATCGGATTCTGGAATCCAATGCGCGACCAGATCGAGATGTTCTGACCATCATTTTATCTCCTATTTTCGCGGCCCGTCCTTGTTGGACGGGCCAAGGCCGACTGCGTTAGCATCCGGCCACAATCGGCGCGTCAGCTTATAGCTGCCGCGCCGATGAGCGAAAGGCTATGGGTATTTATGGGTCGATTTACGGGTAGTGACGTATTTTCGGGAAAGAGTTAGTGAAACTAACAAATGCCCTAGCCCCCCGACAACACGGGGCGCACGATTTTTGCTTGGCCAATAATAGTTCAAGACGACTGATCGGCTTTGTCGGTAATATCAGTGAAATTCGGCCAAGTTTTCGCATATTCGAGAAACTCTGGTGACGAGCTGATGATCGTTAAGCGGCTACCTTGGCTGCTATTTTTGAGTCGCGTTAGGCCAGTATAGATTAGCGCGATACTCCCTGCATCAGTCGTGGTTCCGACATGGATTACTAGTGACGGCGACTCCCATCCTTTGAAGCTATGAAGCGTAGTAGCCTTTATGCGGGCGTCTCCCATATAAAAACCCACTTTTTGTCGTCGCCTCTCCTTTACGTCCTCGGAAAAAGTCGAAACGCTTTTGATGCCTCGATCATTTAGCATTTCAACGACCCTGCTACCATTAGCGACGTGGGCAGCGAGGAAGGTGATGTCAGCATTGGCGAGAGTTCCCATTCCGGTGAAATGCATCATTCGTAACAGTTCTTCTGTGCAGGCTTTGGCCGACTGCTGTGCAGCGCATTGGACCCAACGCAATCGGCATGGAGCAAGATCAAATTCGGCTTGATTTTGCAGTGGTAGATCGATCTCCGTTCCGGGCAGAAAACGATCAGCGAAACTGCGAACCAGAGGAACCGCTTCCGGAGGAAGCCGGTAGCTGACATCAAGTTTTGACCAGTTCCCGCGAAATCCTGCGCCAGTCATTGCGTCGTCGGTCCAAGCGCCGGCCGTCCCGTAGATGTCTTGTGTGGCATCGGCAGCCATAAGCATTTCACCGCCGGGCTTAAGGAAGCGGCGTAACGTATTCCACCACAGCGGCTGATAATCCTGCCCCTCATCAACAAGAATCGCATCGTAAATAGGTGCTTCCGTCTCATCTGCGATTGTCGAAACCAAATTAGGTAATGACGTTTCCATAACTACGCTGGCGTCGCTACCTTTCCAAAGGTCATCGTAACGATCAGACCAACCTACATTCTCGCAAATGTCTCTGCACCAGCTATGAAAATTGGCAAAAACGATGTTTCGATAACTTTGCTTATTCCGTAAATCACGAACGATCAAATCACGCAGGTAATGCCATAAGGTGATATTGAATGTCGCCACGAGAACCGTCTTGCCTTCGTCGGCAAGCCTTGCCGCTCGTGCAGCAAGAACAAGCGATTTCCCCGATCCTGCCGGACCTTTAATTCTCCGGAGGCCAGTATCTGTTCGGAAGCTAGCCAGTTGCCGCTGATGCGCGTTCATCACCAGCGGGCGGCGTTGCGTGACGGAGAAGTCAGGTTCCACTAGCCAACCACGTAAATCCTCGGCGAGTTCTGGTCGCATCAAAACCGAATGACTGCGAGTTGAATCCGGGAACACATGGCGGATATTCCTGTTCCTGATTTCGCTCGCACCACTGATGGTCATGTACCGAGCAAGCTGCTCATGATCCTCGTGTTTGAGGAAGGGAGCAAAAAGCGAGCGCAAGCGCTTACCGTCTGCAAAAGGAAAAATCGCCCCAGCAGTAATCGCCCCGAAGCCCTTCTTTGCTGCTAGCCTTGGGCAATAAAGATTGAATATTGCTTCACGGTAATATTCTGCTTTGGTGATGGGATTGTCCATCTGCCTCGAAAACTCTTTGCCGTCTTTACGCGCCCAAAGGCTCGGCTGAGGACCTTGGCGAACGAAATATTCCATCGCATCAAGATCCCAGTCTTTTACCTCGAATACAGCGATACCTATCTGTGGGTGCAGCAGTACAAAATCAGGTCGCAGACCATTTAGGTGAGGCTGAATGTATATTTCCCATTCAGGATCAAGCGAACTCGAAAACAAGTCGAGCACCATTTTTTCACCCGTTGTCAACGGTTGGCGTAACTTTGGTAGCTCCGACAATGGTGGAGAAATTATTCTTTCCAAGCGCAGCCCTTTTTCGTATTATGAAGTCAATATTTAACTCATTACTCTACTGTAACTGACGGCGAAACATTTCAAGCGGTTAAGCAATCAGCGGCATCGCGCAGTGTTATCCTCCCTAACTCGATAATCTGAAATACGTCACCACCTATTGCGTGTGCGATTGCCTTCATGGATATTTATGGGTATGAATATGGATATGCCTATCAATATAACCTCTCTGGCGATCACGCCGCAAATGCTGTCGCTGATTGCCGAGATCGACGAGTTTAAAGGCGCATGGCGCGCCTTGGGAACGCTTGCGCCAGATCGCTTGTCGGCATTGCGGCGCGTCGCGACGATTGAGAGCATCGGCTCCTCGACGCGGATTGAAGGGAGCAAGCTTTCTGACAGCGATGTTGAGCGGCTGCTTTCCAATATCGAAATCCAGCATTTCGACACTCGCGACGAGCAGGAAGTGGCGGGATATGCCGAAGTGATGGAAACCATCTTCGCATCTTTCGATGAGATTGCGCCCACCGAAAACCACATCAAGCAATTGCACCGCGACTTGCTAGCCCACAGCAGCAAGGATGCGCGGCATCGCGGTAGCTATAAAACCAACACCAATCATGTCAGCGCCTTTGATACCGAGGGCAAAGAAATCGGCGTGGTGTTCGAGACGGCTGCGCCGTTCGACACGCCGCGATTGATGGTAGAACTGGTCGAATGGGTCAACGAAACGCTGGACCAGAAGCAGCTTCACCCCTTGCTTGTCACCGCGATCTTCATCGTCGTCTTTCTCGAAATCCATCCGTTTCAGGATGGCAATGGCCGCTTGTCGCGGGTGCTGACCACTTTGCTCTTGCTGCGCAGCGGTTACGCCTATGTGCCTTATTCCTCGCTCGAAAGTGTGATCGAGGCGAGCAAGGAAGGTTATTATCTGGGGCTGCGCCGGACGCAGGGCACAATTCGCAGCGAAGCGCCCGTTTGGGAACCGTGGATCACCTATTTTCTCCTATCGCTCCGGCAGCAGAAATCGCGGCTTGAAGCTAAGATCAAACGCGAACGGTTGATGGTCGAGCGATTGCCTGAACTCTCGGTGCAGATTCTTGAACTCGCGAAAGCGCATGGGCGGATCACCAACAGCCAGGTTGTCGAGGTTACGGGCGCAAACCGCAACACGGTGAAGAAGCATTTGCAGATGCTGGTATCGGCCAACCATCTCGTCCAGCACGGCAGCGGCAAAGCGACATATTATAGTCGTGTCTAACTAGGCATCGGCATATCAAGCATCGACGACACAAATTCACGTTCCACACAACGTATCCCGACCGCGTATCAGCTTCTGTCCTTGATTGACGGAAATTGGCCGCTTGCACCGCCTTTATGCGCGCAAGCAAAAAACCGGCGCTTTGCGCCTACGGTTTCCATAAATGGAGCCTCCGTTTTTTGGCTTGCGCGCAGGCGGCGCGCGGCCATGTCATGTCCGTCAGGACATTTCGCCTGACACTCAATCAGGAGAAAACCAGTGCAGAATATCGTAGAATTTCACATCATCGGACGGCTCGGAAAGATCGATGCTGCCGAGAAAGTCACTCACATCTCGGTTGCCGTCAATTACAACCGCCGCGAAGGCGAAACATGGAAGTCCGATCCGCAATGGCATCGCGTCACCCTGTTTGGCAAATTACGCGACCGGCTCGCCAAAACCACAATCGGTGATCTTGTCCGCATCACCGGGCGCATCGGTCAGTCGAGCTACAAAGTCGAAGGCCAGACCCGCTATTCGGTTGACCTGATTGCAGACGGCTTTGCGATCCTAGCCAAAGCCAAGGGTAAGACTGTCGATGGCGAAATGGGCGAATAAACGCCCAGCGGGGCGGCTTTGCCGCCCCGCATCTATTGCGGTATCGTCAACGACCGCAATTGGCAGGGAGAGGAAAGGCAACTTTCAGTCACTCAGAAAACAAGCAAGTACAGGCAATAAATAGCATTATTGAATCAATCTAGCTGGAAAATCTCCGAGCCTGTGTGCTATACTCTGCCGATGGATCAAAGAATTTCCGATATCAGGCGCTTCTATGAATTGCTCGACTTGCTTGAGCATACGCTAGGCGGATCGCGTACCCTTGCTTCCTCAACGGGAAGGCTCGACTGGCCGAGGCGGGGCGTTTACTTCTTCTTCGAGAAAAGCGAGACCCGCAGCAATTCGGGCACAGGTGCGCGGATTGTGCGCATTGGCACGCACGCTCTTAATCATGGCTCAGGCACCACTGTGTGGGGGCGCTTGCGCGGACATCGGGGAAGCGCGCGCTCCGGAGGCGGCAATCATCGCGGCTCGATCTTCCGCCTCATAGTCGGCACTTCATTGATGGCGCGTGACGGCGATGTTTGCCAGACTTGGGATGATCGCCGCGCCAATGCCCCAAGTGAAGTGCGCAAGGCCGAGCAGACGATGGAGGGTAGGGTTAGCGAGGTGATCGGTGCTATGCCGTTCGTCTGGCTTCCCGTAGAAGATGAGGCGGGACCGCAAAGCGAGCGCGGCCTCATCGAACGCGGAGCAATCGCGCTTTTGTCTAACTGGAACCGCCAACCCATCGACCCGCCGTCATCTGACTGGCTCGGCCTTCACTGCAATCGCCCACGCGTCCGACATTCAGGTCTCTGGAATTCGAACCACGTCGATGAGGACTATGATCCTGCTTTTCTCGATTGTTTCCATCGGCTCGTTGATGCCGCAGGAGGACGCTAGTGATCGTCGTTATTCAATGCGCAGGATCAAAGCGAGCAGACGCGGGCACGCTGCGCACCAAAGACGGTAAGCCCGTCAAATTTGTCGCGCGGCCTGATCTCGCTCCCGAGGATGGCTTCGCCTACGCACGGCCTGATGACCTTTCAGATCAAAGGGCAAGCTGGCGGGATCTGCTTCTTCGCTACAATGAGGACACCGGCGATAATCGGCTTGGCCTGCTTCCTGCCTGTGAGCTTTATACGCCCGCCATCTACCAGCAGCTTGCTGACAGTGTAGGTAGGCACCGACTGTTCATTCTCTCGGCAGGCTGGGGAATGATCGGCGCCGACTATCTGACGCCCGATTACGACATCACTTTCTCGGCAGCGGCGCGTGGGGCGGACAGTTTTAAGCGACGCAAGAATGGGGACGGCTACGCGGACTTCTCCATGCTGCCGAAGGACACGACCGAGAAGATTCTGTTCTTCGGTGGCAATGATTATTTGCCCCACTTTCTGGCTCTCACCAGCGGGCTGAGCGCGCCGCGAACCATTTTTTACGCCTCTGCGTCGATACCCGATGTTCCGGGTTGTACTCCCGTTCGATTTGAGACAACCCGCAGGACAAACTGGCATTACTCCTGCGCGGACGCTTTTCTCGATGGCACACTAACCTACGCCGCCCAATAGGCGGCAGCTTTCAGGCGGCTACCTATACCGGTACTATGACCATGCGCAGGCCGATTATCGCCTCAACTTGATCTTTGTTGGCGGTCACATTTGCAAATAGGAAGTCCGCAAGCTCCTCGACTACAGCCCAGTTTTCTTTGAGAACTGCGCACGTCTCGGATTCCAAAAGGTCAAACTTTTTCGACAGCCCAGCAGTCTCTAGTTGCTGCCGCAGGAGTTCGTGATCAGGGATCGCACAATCGGGATTGGGCACAAGTGATTTATCGCGTTCAGCCGCAATCTTTTCAGCAACTAAACCTGCAACCAAGATACGCCCAATGTCCTTCGCGACTTCCGGTCGCTTGGCGGATTCTGGGGTTTGAGGCAATCCCGCTGCCGCGCATTTGCTTTTGAGCAAGCTAATGTAGACATCTCCAGCGCCGTAAGCCTTCAGGTCAATGCCACTGATGAGGCCATGATAAGCCGAAAGATAAGCCATGATAGCGTGACCCGCTTCATGGAATGCTGCTTCCTTCTTGATACTCAACTTTGCTTACTCCTTCCGTGCTATGAATAGATTGCGCCAGCGTACGAAGATATTTCTAAGAAGCTTGCCGCTTGAATTCTCGCTATTTACGCAGCATCAAACATCCCCGCAAACTCCTTGTCGGCATAATAGCGCAATTTCCTGACAATCAGCGGACTCTCGCCGACCCGCATCAGTAGTAGCGTATCAGGCGCGAGTTTCATGATTTCATTCGGGTCCATGAGATTGCGGGTGGCGAGATGCTGGGTTTTGCTCAAAGATCGTTCAGGGTCTTTGATCATCACGTCCTTTTGGCTCTGCCCGCCGGTTTCATAGGTGATGGTTTCACGGCCCATCGTTTTCGACAACATATCGGCGGTGTCATAATCATTGACCCCGAAGGCTTGAAGGACACCGGCATTGGAAAGGAACGTCCCCGCGCGAGTTCCGTAAAGACTGCGCAGTTGATGGATGTCCTGCAAAATCGGCCAGAGTTGTAGACCGTAGCCAGCCATCAGGCCCATAGCGCGTTCGATAGGTTGCAGCCGCCCAAGCGCAGCAAATTCATCCAGCAGGAACAGCACCGGGCGCTCCGGCTTGGCGGCTGACCGCGCCATTTCGCCTATGGATTGCGCTACTAGCAAGCGCAGCCAGCGCGAATAGGTATCGAGCCGGTCAGGCGGCAAGATCAGGAACACCGTTGCCACTTCATCCTTGAGATCGGCAAAGGCAAAATCAGACCCACCCACCACAGCTGCGATGCGCGGACTGTCAAGAAAGTGCGTGTGCCGCTGCGCACCCGATAACACGCCTGCCGCTTCGCGGTGCGATTTGCTTAAATAGCGATTGGCGGCGCGCTTGATTAAACCGCCCGCGCGATCACTCGCCTGCATGACGGTCAGCAATGCCGTGAAGTCGTCAGGAGCAAGTGTCAGATAATCCCGAACGCTGGTCAGATTGCGGTTCGCAGCATCATCATGGCAGACGACGTAAAGGATGATTCCCGAGATCAGCGCTTTGGCCTCTTCGTTCCAATGCGCTTCGGTTTCGGTTTCATCGAACACCAGCGCATCGGCAAGCGTCATCGCATCTTCGGCCAGATCAAGGCTTTTGGCGTCAAGCCGGTCGAGCGGATTATAGCGCGCCGTTTCCTGTCCAGAGATACCGAACGGATCGAGGCAATGCACCGGCCCGAACGCTTCGCGCTGGCGCAGCGTCACAAGGGCATTCTCACCCTTGGGATCGATACAGACGACCGACCGATTGGCGGTCAGCAAATTGGGGATGATCGTGCCGACACCTTTGCCCGAGCGCGTCGGTGCAATGGTAATGAGATGGGCAGAGCCATCATAGCGGAGCAACCGGCCTGATGTGTCGCATCCTATCAGCAGATCACCGTTGTTCTTCGCCAGCGCGTTCACATCGCTGCGCGATCCGAACTTTGCCGATCCCAGTGTATCATCGGGGCGGGCAAATCTGACCTTGAGATAAATGCCGCCGATCCAGAGAGCGATGCCGCCAATCAGGATTAGCCAAAATGCCGTTGACGTTTTTGGGAGCCACCACGCGATAAGAAGCACTCCAGCGAATAGCAGCAATGCGCATCCGTGGAAACGGCTACTCACCGATCAATCCTCACCGCTTTGCGCATCAGCCAGCGGCTTATCTTGTGCAGTTTCGGCTTCGCTATCGAATGCCCGCTTGCCCCGACGCTTCCAAAGCGCCAGCGCTTGTTCGCCATCTTCATTTTCGGCTTGCGCGGCAAGATCGAGCATTGCGCCGTAAAGGGTAGCGCGGTCATCATCGGCAATTTCGACCAAGCCTGATTTCTGGACGAGGCCGCCCAGTTCAATCAGTCGCCTTGTTCGTTCCCGTCGCTGCACCACCCACTCCCTCGTGTCATATCGCCGCTGACCTGCTTCAACCCGCCGCTTCGCCGCGAGGTTTCTTTTAAGCGCCTGATCGGTTTTTTCCAGCAGCGCTATTACCCTTGCGCCCGCGCTTGCCGAGAAAGGTCGCACCATCGGCGCGCCAGCTCTCCTTCACGGAATCTTGCTGGGCTTCCATTACACCCTGCCGGAGCATCCCGGCAATAACTTCAAGATCAAGTGCGTCGGCTCCGGTCGCGACAACTAGCGCGCCAAGCTGTTCGACTTTGCGCGCCTTGAGCTTCTTCGCCTTGTCCGCGAGCGCTTTTAGTTCAGCATCATAGTCCCGGACTTTACGCATGGCGTCTCTCCGTTTATTGCCGTTTAGACTCGCAATATATGCGAAAACCGTCTTTCAGACAAATGCTTCATAAAATTTAAGAACCAAATCACATCAGAATTGCGTAAGTAATTTTGAGTGCGCGCTTATACGTTGTTGCCAACGTCGCTTAAAAGTGAAAGAATGCAAACAGATCGGAGGTGCAGATGCAGGTGCTCGCACTTGACCATGTTCAACTCGCAATGCCAGCGGGCGAAGAAGCTAGCGCTCGCGCCTTCTACACCGGCATTCTTGGTATCCCAGAGACGCCCAAACCGCCTAACCTTGCTAAGCGCGGAGGTTGCTGGTTCGAGCGCGGTCTTTTGAAGGTGCATCTGGGCGTTGAGAGAGATTTCACCCCGGCGAAGAAGGCTCATCCGGCTTTGCTCGTTCAAGGGTTGTGTGAGTTGATTGTAAAACTGGAGCGCGCGGGCTTCTCGCCACAATCAGACGAACCGCTCGAAGGCTATGATCGCGTCTATGTCGCCGATCCGTTCGGAAACCGGATTGAATTGATGGAGCCGCTTGAGGTCTGATGGCAATCTACCATTTCTCTGCAAAAGTCGTGAGCCGCGCCAACGGATCAAGCGCGGTTGCCTCGGCTGCCTACCGTGCCGCTGAACGCCTTACCGATGACCGGCTTGGCCGCGATCATGATTTCACCAACAAGGCCGGTGTCGTCCATTCTGAAATCATGCTGCCAGACGGCGCGCCGGAGCGACTCGGCGACCGTGAGGCGCTGTGGAATGCGGTCGAAGCGGGCGAGGTTCGCAAGGATGCCCAGCTAGCGCGCGATGTCGAATTTGCGATTCCGCGCGAGATGAACGAGGCTGATGGTGTGCAGCTTGCGCGTGATTTTGTTGCCCGCGAGTTTGTCGCGCGCGGCATGATTGCCGACCTCAATGTCCATTGGGACAAGGCGGCAGATGGCAGCCCGAAACCCCATGCCCATGTCATGCTGTCGATGCGCGAAGTTAGCCCGGACGGTTTTGGCCAAAAGGAGCGCGACTGGAACAGCAAAGAGCTTTTGGGCAGTTGGCGCGAGAGTTGGGCCGATCATGTGAACACCCGCATGGCCGAGCTGGGAATTGATGCGCGCGTCGATCACCGGACATTGGAAGCGCAGGGCATTCCGCTGGAACCGCAGCATAAGATTGGAGCAGCGGGATCGCGTCGCGCCATGCACGGCGAGAATGCCGAGCGCGCCGACGATCATATGCGGATTGCGCGGGAGAACGGCGAGAAGATCATCGCCGATCCGGCGATTGCTTTGAACGCCATCACGCACATGCAAGCGACGTTCACCAAGCGCGATCTTGCCCAGTTCGCGTTCCGGCATAGCGACGGCAAGGATCAGTTCGATGCTGTCATGGCAGCGGTGCGCGGTTCGCCCGAACTGGTTGCGCTGGGCAAGGACGGCAAAGATCAGGAACGCTTTACAAGCGCCGATATGATTGCGGTGGAAGAGCGGCTTGGGTTGTCAGCGTCGATGCTGGTGACGAGCGAGCAGCACGGCGTTGCCGATCATAACCGTCATGCCGCGCTTGATGGCGCAGCCGGGCGCGGGATGATCTTGTCAGGCGAGCAGCGCAATGCGTTCGATCATGTCACCAGCCAGCGCGGTCTTTCCTCGGTCGTTGGATATGCCGGAAGCGGCAAGTCGGCGATGCTGGGCGTTGCCCGCGATGCTTGGGAGCGCGAAGGCTATAATGTGCGCGGTGCTTCGCTGTCAGGCATCGCCGCTGAAAACCTTGAAGCCGGTTCGGGCATCACGTCACGGACAATCGCTAGTCTGGAATATCAGTGGAAGCATGGCCGCGAGCAATTGAACGAACGTGATGTACTGGTCATCGACGAAGCGGGTCTGACCGGAACCCGCCAGATGGAGCGCGTTTTATCATCGGCGCGTGATGCGGGCGCGAAAGTTGTGTTGGTTGGCGATCCCGAGCAGTTGCAGGCGATTGAGGCGGGCGCGGCGTTCCGTTCGCTTGCAGAAGCCCACGGCGCGGTCGAGATTACAGAAATCCGCCGCCAACGCGATGACTGGCAGCGCGGTGCGACACGCGCACTCGCTACCGGACGGACGGGCGAAGCCATCCATGCTTATAGCGAGAATGGGATGGTGCACAGCGCCGAGACACGCGAGGATGCGCGCGCCGAACTTGTTGAGGGATGGGATCAAGCCCGCACTAGCAACCCAGATAAAAGCCGTATCATCCTCACCCATACCAATGCCGAAGTGCGCGACCTCAATATCGCAGCCCGCGACAAGCTGCGCGATCATGGCGAGCTTGGTAATGACGTGAATGTGACAACCGAACGCGGTGAGCGCGACTTTGCCAGCGGGGACCGAATGATGTTCCTGCGCAATGAGCGCGGCATGGGCGTCAAGAACGGTACGCTTGGCACGGTTGAAGCCGTCTCGCCCGGACATATGGCCGTCCGCACCGATGACGGGCGCAGCGTTGCGTTCGACCTCAAAGATTATGCCCATATCGATCATGGCTATGCGGCGACGTTCCACAAATCACAGGGCGTGACGGTCGATCAGGCGCATATATTGGCAACGCCGGGTATGGACCGGCATTCGGCCTATGTTGGCCTCACACGCCACCGTGACGAGGCGCAGCTTCATTATGGCCGTGATGATTTTGCCGATCAGAGCAGGCTTGTTCGCACACTATCGCGTGAACGGGCCAAGGATATGGCGAGTGATTATCCGCTTCCAGACTCAGCCGCGCGCGGCTTTGCCGAACGGCGCGAGTTCCGGTTTGGTGAAGCCGCCCGCGATATGGTGGATAAGGCGCGCGTGCTATTGGCCGATCCAGACCGAATAGCGGCGTTGCGGGGCCGTCTCGATAAGGCGCTGGGGCGCGAGCCGTCAGCAGCGCCTAGCGCCGAACAAGCTGCGGGCAAGGAACAGGGGCCAGATCGCGATGCCAATTCTGCCGCTGCCCGACTTCACGCCCGCATGGCCGAACTGGGCAAGCAGGTGCGCAAGGATGATGAGCGGGATCGTGATAGGACGAAGGACCGCGACCGCGACCGCGACCGTGGAGGGCCAGGACGATGAGCGACGAACAGGACGACCCGCTATTGGGATTGCTGACTGATATTGCTGAAGGTGTGGCGGCGCTGTCCACGCGGGTTGATGCGATGGAGGCCAATGCAGCAGCGCATCAGGTCCAAGTAAATGAGGCGCTTGCCACCATCGCCGAGATTGCCACTCGGACTTATTATGCCAGCAAGCCGACCAGTGCTTTGCCCGATGACATTATCAATACGGGCGTGATGGACGCTATTATCGAGCGGTGGCCGCAAGGCGCGGTCATCGGCATGTCGAGCCATGACCGCCAGATAATGAGTGAACTTGACCGCCATCCCGGCGACACAATAGACAAGCTCATCGCGCGCTCACAGGATAATGCAGATCAGAGTAACGCCAATCGCCTTCGAATGGCTGCGTTTCTCAGCTTGCTCAATCAGGAGAGGGAGCGAAGGCTCAAAGCCAAGGAGCAAGGTGTTGAACGCGAAGGGAAAGGACGAGGGCGCTAGAGGCGCTCAAACAATGAGCCGGAATTTGCTATTCTGAAGTCATAGCAGACATTCAGCTAACGCCCCATTAGCAGCCATTCCAAGTTGATATTCTACTATCCAAAACCGGACATCCTTGAATTGTCGAACTTGGGTTATATTAAGCTACCAAACGGCTGTTGGATCCCTATTCGGCTCTGCTTCACCGCGATTCAGCGCGCGCTTATCGTCATCTAAAAATCAAAAGCCGATATGATCGTGCCCATTGAGTGCTCCTGAAATTGCCTCGCAGCGCAACGGTACCTGGAGGCCCACAAACCGCGAATCCACTCAGCATTGGCGAAGATCAATAATCGCGATAATTTTTGGGAACTGGAGGCAAACCCCGGCGAATTTATGCTTGAACTTGATTTATTTGGAATTAGCTTTCATGACTGCAAGTGAAAAATGAAGCGAGCTATCGGGCTAGATCCGAAGCAGGCGATCTGGTTTGTGGGGGCAAACGATGCGACTTATACTTTCAGTTCTGGCCGCCGCTCTGGCATTTTTGGGCTTGATTTCACCGGCGCAGGCGCGCGATGATCTGCTCTACGTTGAAACCGAGCGTCAGGTTGCGGTCTCCACCGATTTCGAGATTTTCTCGCTCAACGCTTATAGTGGATTTCCGATCAGTCGCTCAACAGAGCGCTATCCAAAAGGCTGCCGCTCGCAAAAAAACGGCCAGCTTTTTGATGCGAAGGTGCTCATCGTTAGCAAAGCCGCAAAGATTTCGCAGTGGCTGAACGTCAAGAATCCGACGACGAATTTGGAGGCAACGATTGCGAACATGCCGTCATTGGCGAGAAGCTTTTGTTCTGGGGTACTCGGGGATCAAACGATGCCGAAATCAGTGCAGTTTTTCGTGGTGAGCGATAAATTACCAAGGTTGAATGGGGGCTATTTCAAGTTATTCTCCGGTTCTGTTGACTACACCACGAAACAGGTGTGGGTGAAGCGGGGCAATCAAAACGTGCCAGTTTTCCGACCAGTGGGGACCCCTAGATGGTCCATTCAGAATAGTAATATTGTCAAAGACAGCAATGGAGACATGCAAATTTTGGCAAGTTGGATCAAAGCCAATCCTGAAAATCCGCTGCAATTCTTGCGCGATAGAGAAATGGCAGCGATGCGGCAACAGGCGAGCAAAACGGCTGACTTCTGCCGAAGAACAGATCCCGCCCCTGCCTCCGTTACTTACCAAGGCCAAACCGTTCGCGGATTGTCTCCTCCGCAAATCTGCCAGCTACAAAAGTCGATTGCGGGCTATGCCGAAAAGTTGTCCGGCTGTCTGGCGTCAAAACCCGAGTGCGCCCAACCTTCAGCAGAAGCGGTTGCATTTACCGAGAATGTGGTGGGCTCATCGCTTGGCGTATTGCTGGCTAACTTCCATTATTATCTGGAGCGTGCGCCACGCGACGAAATTGCCCGCAACGATTATTATTATGACCTGTTCAAGGTATTTTTCTCATCAGCTGACGCCAGAGAAATTCGTGGTTCGGTTACCTTTTATCCAGTCGATAGCCGCGCAAAACCAGTATCGCCGTTGCGGCGGATTTTGACCGACCGAAGCGCAGCATACAGCACTGATGCCGCAGACAGCTACCTTGCGGTCAAAATACCCTTTTCTAAAAAATATCATACAAGTGCCGCATATCAGACGGAACGTGCACGATATGCAACGCTGGACAGAGCTGCTCAGCATCTGACACGTAACCCTGATTACGATAATGTTGGAATCTATTTAAAAGATCTAAATGATAAGCGGCGAATTTTTCGGCCAGACGATATGTTCGGAATCTTCTTCATGACTTCAGCGCTTTACAATGAGGCTGCCAAGAATGCCAATCAGCGCTATGCCTCATATTATCGTGAACAAGAGCGTCTCAAAAAACTGGAACCGGCAGTCTATCTGCTCGGCGCACTTATGTTGGGCGTGGGATTGAACAACATCCACTCAGGGTCATCGGCAAATGTGCCGATCAATCAGCGCAAGATTCACACTTTCGGATATTCCGCTGACGACTTTCTGATTGGCAATCCCATCCCTACCGGAAAATAATCATTGTCAGCCGTTTAGGTCTGATAAGCCTCAGCCGGTTACTTGCTTCGAGTTGCTCTGTAAAAACGGGCAGCAGCAAGCATTAGAGCAATAAGAAAAGGCGCATGACGCGTCACTATCGATACACGTCCACCAGGCGGTATTCGCATCTGGCCAAAGATCAACTGCTTAAGGCGGTCGAGGCCGGTTCAAGCAAGCTGCAGGTGGATTGATAAAATAGAATGCGAACCTGAGATTGCTGTCATACGACAGTGGTTTTGGGTCCGTTAAGTATTTCAGCCTTTTTCAGCGCAGTCCAAAACGATTAAAAGACAAACCTACTCATGGTGAAAATCAGCTTTCAATCATGGCTGTCAAACTAGGAAGCGTTGGATCCATGAGTCTCAATCCTGTATAACCAATTCCAGCTGCCCCTTGGAATAACCCCGGAAATAGGCTGGCAGAGGATTGACCGAGGAAACTCTGAAATCTTTGGTTCTTTATCCAGTCATTTTGGATGTTCATAAATCTCCTTCTTGCGAGGTTATAATCGTTCTCCCGTCCTAAAAGATTGCCTCTGGTAATCAGCTGATCGATCTCACCGGCTTCTCCACAACAATAGCTGTCAACTCCGTGTCTGTCGTCTGATGGATAATATGAAAAGATTTTGTGAAACGTAATTTGATGACCAGACAATTGATCAGCAAGCGAATCGACTTTTTGCAGAAAACTAAGGACAAGCGAAACGCCGGTTATCCCATGACACCAAGATCGATTAATTGGAGTAGGTTTGTTTAGCACTCTAGCATCGGTCATAAAACCGTGTTGGGAGATATCATCAAATATATTCTTCAGATACCGGTCAACCAAGTCAATTAATTCTGATTGCTTGGTGACGTCACAAACCGTATCGGATTGAGCTAGCGCCAAAATTGAGCCAGATAAGCCGTGAGCTAAACCATGCATCCTATCGGCTTCTAGTTGATCCTTAATTGATTTCCGTACCCGCTCTGCCAACCCTGCCAATAGATCATCGCTAACTTCGCAAACATCATGATGCCTCAAAAACGATACGACAGTTAACAGGCCAGCCGCTCCTTGCATAAAATCCTGATTTGGCAACCGAGCCATTTGTTCTGATGTGATTGTATCAAGCTCTTGTTTTATGATTTGTGATGCCGCAGACCATTTTTTCGCAGAAAGCATTCCCAAAATCGCCAATGCATGCAACTTGCCTGCAACACCTCCCATACCAAGAGACTGCTTTTCCGACGGTGATCTAAAGCTGTGAAGCGCAAGAATTTGAGCGGCGTTTGTTTCTTCGAGATCGCAAACGCGCTTATGTTGCTTATCGGCTAATATTTTAGCCGCAGCTTCTAAAAAGACCGTCACTCCCAATGACCCCGAATAGTAATCACGTAGATATGGACTTGGCACAAAATTTCGGCCCGATGTATCGCTTATATGACCCACCCAGAATTTGCCATGTTGACGAGTTTGGATGCCAGCGTTTAGAATTTGCGATGAAATTTGATCAACAAATGAAGCTAATTCCTCGGATTCATTTTCCGCCGATATATCGTGTGTGTTATCTTCGTCTGCAGCGATATCAAGTTCATGAACTGCACTGACGAGTTCAGCTTGGAATTTAGAATCGGCTGGACCTCCAGAACGCCACTTAGCTTCCGCTATCCGTCCGCCTGAATGTCTAAAGAAGTCGCGCGCAACCAACGCCGATCCGCTCCTAAGCGAAGTGTCATTAGGATTGCAGGTGAATAGCGGAATGTCGCCGATTGCCAGTTGATCGCATTCTTCTTGAGTTACTTTAGAAAAATCCGCTTCAAAGAAACCGTCTGAAAGATTTGCAACTATTTTCGTTTTGGCGGAAGCGAAAATTGCTTCGCAACTCAAATGGACTGGCTGAAAAAGCCACTGCTGAAGGCGATAATAATTTTCAGTTGATCTCAAGATAAAGCGAGACTGAAGCTCGCCCGACCGAATGCGCGACTGAATTCTATCCATTGGAAAACGGTTGCGGATAGTTTCTAAGTCAGAGGAAATAAATGAGGCTAGTTTTTTACCATCCGGTAATTTTTCGTCCATAATTGAATTGTCAATCGGTTTAATCGCTGAAGGAGTAACGCCACCGTTGCCCCCAACCACGAATAAAAGCTTGGGATAGGGCGATTCGATTTTACCAGGAGAGTATCCACTTGGGTCGTGAGAACCTTGGCCAAGCTGCCGACGGAACAGATCACTTTTTAGAATATCAGCAAATCGCCATGGTTCAAGCGGAGCTATATCGTGACGGCGGTCCATGGGTAAAAACAGCGTTTCTAAGTCGAAAAAGAATAGCTTCCCGTCTACGATTCCTACATTTTGGTAATGTAAATCTGTGGCAGAAAAATAATAACACAGAGCGGCAGCAAATGATCGCGCTTCGAGGTTTGGCGCTTGAATTTTTTGAGTAGGTGGAGCGAAAAACTCCATCCATCCATAATTTGATCGGTCTACAAGCTGAGGAATGTTAAAATAGTGCTTCCTATCTGCAAAACTGTTTTGGATTACCTCGTAAAACAATACCTCGTTGCAAAGTGGTTTCGGCTTGTAAATTACCGAACCTTTCTTGCTGGAAATCTTGGCTACAGTCTGAGCACCTCTATGAGGATCCGATAGACCGAATTGAATGTCGGTAATTTTGCCACTGAAATCTAATTTGGATGCGAGTAGCTTGGAATCGTTGTCTAACCTATTGCAAATTAATGACAAATTTTTGACCAGAGCATCTGCTTTGTAATTTAAAAGTCTTTCAAGAACCGGATATTTCGAAAATACTGTGCTCCATCCATGGCTGTTCAGAGCCGAACTCCAATTTTCAAGCTCAACGCCGGTATTTTCTGATGCGCTGCAGCGATAATCGACATACAGCGCATATCCACATATCGCTCCACATTGCTTTACAACATGGTTAGTAAATTCGAACAACACATTGTTTTTTTCAGCAATGCTTGCGCATGAGGATATGATATCAGAAGCTTCTTGCAGTTTCGGTCTAAGCCAATGGGTCAGCGGCTCGAAGAAGAAATCTCTATGCTCAGACAACTGAAACCTAAGGACAAAGCGCCCATGTTGGGCACTGCGCATTGTTTGTCAGGCAACCGGTGGTACAAGGCCATCCATTGCCATGAGACTGCGCCATTTGATCATGATCAATAACAGCAGAGATGTCGTCTGACATTTCTAAACACTGCAGCAACTCATTTTCAAAGTCTTCCCGCCGTGCCTGTTGCTGATTTTGCATTTCTCAACTCTCCTACCTAGCCATGGAAAAAGTATATTATTTTGTACATAATTTTCAACCAGAAATATTTTGAGTTTGGGGAAGCTTCCTAAGCTGGTCAATTGCATCGCGCCAAATATAAATTAAATTGTGGTGATACTTTACCGCGTTCGTCAGATTGAGGAAGAGCGGAGGTCGAAAACCGAATTTCCGATGGCCCAAAGTGTTTTCATAAGGAAAAACTTGAATCCGGATTTCCGCGAACCGTACTTTTTAGAGTTAGCCTCATTCATTTGTCCGGTGCTCGTGTTACAGCGATCAGTTTAACGCACCTCAAAAAGATATAGATGGAAGCTGGACCGTGAAGTTTGCCAAGTCGCGTGCCGTTGCCGGCGGTAAGCCCTAGATCGACATCGCGATCCCCAGCTTTGGCTACAAGAACCACATTGCCATTGATCAGCGCTTTGGCTTTATCCGCAAATCGGTCGTCACGCGCGGTGCGCGCCATGACTAATCGCAGTTGCGTGAAGTGGTGACGAGGAACAACACGGCATCGGACGTCTGGGCGGATACGGCCTATCGCTCAAAGAAAAATGAGGCCTGGCTTGAAGCGCATGGCCGCGTGAGCCGCCTCCACCGCAAGAAGCCCAGAGGCAAAGCAATGCCGGACCGCACACGCAAAGCGAACAGTGTCAAATCGAAGGTCCGGGCATTCGTCGAACATGTCTTCGCTCTGCAAAAGGCGCATATGGGGCTTTATATCCGCACCATTGGCATCAAGCGTGCTGAAACCAAGATCATGCTCGTTAATCTCGCCTATAGCATGCAGCGCCTGATCTTCCACAAGCGAAGGGTGGCCACAGGACAGGTGCGTCCAAAATCAAGGATGGGAACCCAAAACAGCCGAATATGGATCAAATATCAGCCGGACAGGCGCGCCAGCCATCATGCCGGTGCGAAACATGGCTCCAAAGCGTCATATCATTAGGCTGATGGAGGTGCCCAGATTATGAGCGGTCGTATCTTCGGGGTCTTGGAACGTTATCGTAATCCGGGATCAAAGTTACAGATTATTTAATTGGGTAACCCAGCGCTGATTTATGAAACTGTTCTGAAAAGGGTCGAGTTCATATGGATCGGCCTGCTTCGAACACCTTAAAGCTTGCCCGCGAAAGCTCAAAACTTGCTGCCTCGACGATTTCTTTCCGCCGCGCAGAAAATTACCCAAGACCTCCGAGTGCCTTTGCATCGGCGATTGGCTCATTTCGTTCATGACATCATTATCAAAACCGAGCGATATTAGCTCATACCCTTTCCCAACGGATATAATGCTTTGTTCAATAATATAGGGCTTCGAGACTCCTGCGCTGTTAAATGCATTCTGCATGCAGCCGCAGGCTGAATTGCGTACCTGACGGGAGACCTTTTTTCCGATTTCTTTCCGGGATAATTTTAGGCCGCTACGAGTATGAGTGGTGTTGCTTCCCGGTCCTTCGTAAAAAAGATTGAATGTATTTAAACACACTTTTGCATATTCTCCTGAATTTTGAGCTTGTGTGCCAGTTAACCCAAATAATGATGTTCCGACTATGATCGGAGCGACGATCAGAAATTTCAATTTTCCCATACTTATCTCCCTATTTTAGAAACCGGACTGCCCTAATTTCTTGGGTATCTCGACAGATTATATATTCTTTTTGTTGCTGTCGTGCAGTTGCCATCGCTGTATTATGTTTGGCGGCGTAATTCGAGAAAGCTTTTGCCGATTCCGTTCCACTTGCCTTACCATCGCGGGAAATCAAATAAGCATCCACCCATTGACGAAACTTCCAGCGGCATTTCTCCCCGACTCGGTTGCCCATGCCCCCGCTTATGCCTTCAAACATCTCAAGAGCGCCTGCTCGCATTTGTGGACCTCCCATCATTGGGGCGGTTTCCATTTGGAAATAATATGCATCGCGCTGATTTAACTCGCCACTAAACTGGCTTCTTACCGCCTTTGAGCATTTAGGATAGCAGCGAACAAATGACTGTCGTGCAGCCTCAAGTCTTTGTCTTGCCGCAGATCCTTGCGCGCTCATTGAAGCCGCACCAGACGCTGCACCAGACAACGATTTTCCGATACCCGCAAAAACAGACTCAATTGGTGAAATCATTTCTATTGATTGGGCGTTGGATTGCGAACTTATCAAACACATAAAGGTAGCAGAAAAAACTAGTTTAAGATTTCTGATCATTATGAGCCCCTTTGATTTTTACGTAGTTGTTAGTTTAATGATAGTTCATCTGTCAAGAGAGCCCGATTGGCGGTAGCGGGTCAGTTTGAAATTGTTCCCCGTCAGCGCTTATGTCACCAAATTGATGCTGTGATTTAAGCTATCTGTCGGCTAACGTCCGGTGATTTCAACCGGTCGTTCTGGCTAACCGAATTCTATATCCGCTTCGCGCCCTCATTTCGGTCGTTCAGGCTCGAAGAACAAACGCCTGAAAGCCGCCCATCACCCGCCATGCTTTCGTCGCAGCAAGGGCTCGATCACCAAATCCGTCGGATCAAACCGTGGCATCAGTGTTTCCCTTTTAGAATGCCACAGAAGCAACACTCAATGCCTGGCTAATTCGCTTATGAGAGAGTAACCTAGAATGGGGCGTTGAGGTGCGCGATCACCTTGCCCGGCAAAGGCCTGGGTCCATACGGTTGATCGCGCGCTTCGCATTTTCCTCAAGGATGTCCGCGCGCTTGCGGACGCTCAGTGAACTGCCCTCGACTGCCAACGGAAGCGCCCACCAGACCTCTTTTCGGTACCAGTCCCTATATGATTTCACCGCGGTACGGAGCGGCTTACACGAGCGATAGGCGACTGTCCCTGCTAGGCGGCCATACCCTTGGCTTTCCTTATTGAGCAGGCCGTTGATGCATTTTGTCTGGTCCTCCCAGAATTCTTTTGCACGCTCCCGCCCTCCGCTGTCGCGCCCAGTGAGCACTTCGAGAACGGTGACAGTGCCACCCAGAAACCCACGTCCGGATGCGATGTGAAATGCCCCTTCTGTCGTCGGCATTCCACAAATGCTTAGCTCTGTCAGGCCGTTGATGAAGTAGCGAGTGCGCTCGGCCTGAAATTCGATCGTGGCGTTCAAATAGGCACGGTAGTCGGATGGAAGGTCGCGATAACCGTTCGCTCGTACCAAACTCGATGCCGACCTGTATTCCGCCACGTTTATCCGAGCGTTGTCCCGCCGCTCTACGTCAGCGCGCCTCAACCCCGGATTGGTCTGCGCCGTCAGGACCGCCTGATCCTTTGCCAACACGTCAAAATATCCCTCTTTCTGACACCCGAGCATGTCGGATGAAGCGATCGTCATGATGCTCTTCCCGCGCGCCTCGACACAATAGAAACTACCTGTCGAGGAGAGAGACAGGTTGGTGAGGGTCAGGTGCGCCTGGTCGTCTGATAACGCGACGTTCTCGGAAACAGCGACTGTTCCTCCATCCACAGTCAAACGGGCGGTGCCAAAAGGCCAGACTCCGCCCCGCGTGCCGGTGGTATTTAGGTTGCGGACGTGAGCGGCGCCGCTGTCTGCCAGCACCGCAAATTTACTGCTTTTCCCAATTGAGAGTGCCTCGACTGTCACCTCTGCACCGTCATCCGTCCCGCCGAATATGATCCCGACGCGCTTCGGAGCCGTGATCGAAAGATTAGTAATTGTCGGTGCGCCCTCATCCGAAGCGAAGGCAACTATTGCCGCTTTTCCTGGACCGGGCGCAAAAAAGTTGATCTCGGTAAGAGCGGCTGTGCCTTCAAGGCGCAAAGCGTTCCGCTTGTCATCGACTTCGACCTCTAGGGTCAGCGATGCAAGCTGATCAAGTGAGCCCAATGTTAATCTATCACCTGAAATGGCCAGAACAGTCTTGTCCCGGCCCGCACCCGAAATCTTCAATGGCCGCTCGCTTGTCGAATAACCGAAAATGTCTTCCTGACCAAAGGATGCACCGTCAGCCTCGGTATCGCCCCGCAAGACCAGTTCATGCCTCCCTGCCGATAGCTTGACGGTCATGGGTTCGTCGAGGCAGAGACGAGGGAGGATCGAGGCGAAAGTGCCATCCCCGCTGCCATCCGCGCTTGCTGTCCAACTCGTTCTCGTACTCGCTGCTTTCAGTGCTCGAGCGAGTTCGTTGGAATAATTATCCCGCCGGGCCAGGCCGAAAGCGGCATGGGCATCAGAAATCGCCGCGGCCTGCGCTTCATCGCCAAAATCGTGGCAGTTAGCGAAGCCGGTACGGTGCATATCGTTATTAAACTGTCCGAGCTCAGTGCGATTCGGCAGTGCCCAAGACCAAGCGAACAAACTGCCCGCCAGCAACAGCGCGGCGGTTACGGGAGCTAGCGTACCTTTTGAGAGCAGCGACTTCCAAATCAGCGCGCCGCCAAATGCGACAAGTGCAGCGCCGGCGATGATGGCCGCGGCGGTTGGCGTGTCAGGATCTTTCGCGGCGATGATGAAAGGGAGCACCGCAAGAAACGCTGCTCCTACGAAGGGCGCGATCTTGGCGCGTCGGTGGAGCGGCCGGACTCCACCCGCTCGCAAAGCCGCGAATAGCAGGAATGCGAGCAAAAATATGAAAATGGCAACAATGGTGGACAGAGCCAGTCCGCCCCAGATCGATTCACGTGGACTGTCGACCAGAATAGAGGTGAGAGCCGTGCCGCCTGCCAGCACAAGCGAGGCTGAAACGAGCGCCGCTTGAGCTGCCGATCCAAGGCGAGCTTTCAAAGCTCCGTCGCCATTGTCCTCCATTTCTTTAATCCCCCCGACTTGTGTGGCATAAACCTTCGTCGCGCCTGACCTACCCCATTAGTGAGACTTACAAGGCCCGGCGGTTATGGTTACCTACGAGGTAGATCGAAATCCAACCTAAGACAGCTTAGCAGAGAAAGGCAAGGTAGTTTGGGTCGCTTGCCGCTAGTATCTGAGCGACGAGTGCGGACTCACAATATTGAAATGGATGCGCTGACGCTCGATCAGAATGACTGCTTTCAGAATCGAGAATGGGTCGCGGGGACGGCAACAATAGGGGCGCATTGCCGTCATGTTCGCCAGCGCGTTTGAATGTCAGCTTCCGCTAACTAGCATTCCACAAGAGGACAGGCCGCTAGCCACCCACTTGTTGCCATTCGCAGATGCTTGATTGATCGTGATCGCCTTTAAGCAGTCGGTCCGCTGTTGGCACTACAAGCAACGAAATGATGGACAAAAGCCACTCTCGCTGGCAGACGCAATTACATGTTCAAGCGGCAAGAAACTACACAGAACCCTAATTTATTCTACACAGTTCCTGCACAGGTAAATTATGTCGATATTTATCATGCAAAATCAACATAATACAGAACTACCGTCCTTAGTTCAGGATGACGAGACCGCGCTCAGGACGAACGGGAACAAGCATAATGACAGCCATCGGAATTATCGGCAGCAAGGGCCGCATGGGACAGGCGCTGATCGCGGCGATAGAGGAAGCAGGTCATGAACATGCCGGCGGCGCGGATCAGGGCGATAATGTCCGCAATTTGGTCGCGGCCAGCGATGTACTGGTCGATTTCTCCTCGCCGAAGGCGCTGCAGGCGACGCTTGATGCCTGCGTTGCGGCGAGCAAACCGATCGTCATCGGTACCACCGGACTGGAGGCGGCGCATCACGCGGCCATCGACCAGGCAGCGACCAAGATCCCCGTGCTGCAGACTGGCAACACCTCGCTCGGCGTCAATATGCTGGCGGCGCTGGTCGAGCAGGCGGCGAGCAAGCTTGGTGATGACTGGGATATCGAGATTGTCGAAATGCACCACCGACACAAGGTCGACGCGCCCAGCGGCACGGCGAAATTGCTCGGCGAAGCGGCGGCGCGGGGACGCGACATCGATCTGGCGGCGAATAGCGAAAGCGGGCGGGACGGCATTACCGGCGCAAGAGCCAAAGGCGCGATCGGCTTTGCAGCGTTGCGCGGCGGATCGGTCGCCGGCGATCACACGGTCATCCTGGCGAGCGACGAGGAACGGATCGAACTGACCCATCGGGCGGAGAACCGGATGATCTTTGCCAGAGGCGCGGTGAAGGCCGCTGGGTGGCTGGTCGGGCAGAGTGCTGGAAGGTACGGGATGGATGGGGTTTTGGGGTTTTAGCGCCACTCTGATATTCGCAGCCAATAGCATCCCCCTAGTCGGAGCTGGGTGAGGCTTTGCCGGGCCATGATGGCACGGCAATCCGACAGCGGTACACCCTCTTCCAACTGCATCTATGCGCCTGCGCTAAAGCTTCAGCGGCCAGATTTCCTATCCTTTTCCCTTGAGGGAGAAGGTGTGGGTGGTGGTAATAATGCGCTTAGTCCAACCGATCCGGCCACTTTGTCACCCCAGCGTAGGCTGGGGCCTAACCCGGCTATCCTATGCTCACGATAGATTGGTTGGGATCCCGGCCTGCGCCGGGATGACCTTTTGGGGATGAGCGATTTTGAACCGGTGTGATTGCGTTACAGGCTGCTGTCGTCGGTGCTGATATGATGGCCGGCTCGCATGGCCGCGGACTCGGGTGCGTCCATTACTGCGCCGACATCGATGGGCTGGTGATCATCCATCCCCATCTCTGCGTAACCGGCACGCTCCTCGTCATAACCGGCATCGGGACCGAAATTCTGGTCGTTCCAGGCTTGCAGTCTCTCCAGCCTAAGTCGGTCAATCTTGCGCGCGGGTTCGGAAGGCGTCAGAATGCGAGCGCCCTTTTCATATCTGCCGATTTCATAGCTGGCGTCTGTATATGCAGGCGGCTGTGCCCTTATGGTTCTGATATGGGCGTTGCTCGTCTCATAGGCATTTTGCCCGAGCGCGAAGCGTTCAACCGGGTCCGCAGGAGGCGTGGCAGAAAGTCGGGGATGCATCGATTGCTCGGTGACATGGCCCAGGGCCAGTCCCGACATCATGGCCAGCGACACCCCGATGGTCGTGTAGGAAAAAATCTCCGTCAGCGTCTTTTTTCGAGTTCCCATGATTCATTTACGCGCGGCTTTGCGATCCGTTCCCGGTCAATCGGGAGATTGAGGCGCGTTGATGACCATTTGCTGCCTAGTCGGAGCCGGTTGAGGGTTTACCGGACGGTGGCGGCCTGCGGTGCACCCTCATCCCACTGTGCCTGGCCGTCTGCGCTAGCGCTTCGGAGGCAAGGCTCCCTATCCTTCTCCCTTGAGGGAGAAGGGGCGAGTGATGGTGACGGTGTCGTTACTCCATCCCATCCGAACCATATTGTCACGCCGGCGCAGGCTGGGGGCTAACCCGGCTGTCGTGTACACAGGATAGATTGGTTTGGATCCCGACCTTCGCCGGGATGACGGTCTTGGCGATCACTGGTTTGGGGATGCTGGCTATTGCTTGCCTCTAGGCGTTTGCCAATGCGTCAATCACCCGTGACAATTTGTCCCGAACAACCGCGGCAGCCTGTTTGAGCTGCGGGTTGTCGATCGCCTGCATCGAGGCGACCGGGTTGATGGCAGCAACCTCCACCTTGCCATCGCCCTTTTGCTGGACCACCAGATTGCAGGGCAACATCGTTCCGACCTTGTCTTCGAGTTGCAGGGCTTCGTGGGCGAGCGTCGGATTGCAGGCACCGAGGATCGTATAGGGCCGGAAATCGACATCAATTTTCGACTTCAGCGTCTTTTGCACATCGACGCGGGTCAGCACCCCGAAGCCCTCGGTCTTGAGCGCTGCTTCGGTGCGCTCGATGGCTTCGTCAAACGACGTCGCCAATGTGGTCGCCATATAATAGGTCATAAGGTCCTCATATTCCTGGTTATGCGAAATTGCGGCGACGGGTGCAGTCATCGCCCCGCTATGGCTTGATCGCGATTTTCATCACGCCGTCGCGTTGATTGGCGAACAGATCATAGGCGGTTTCAATATCGTCGAGCGCGAAATGATGGGTCACCAGCTTGCTGGTATCGACGCGGCCCGATCCGACCACTTCCATCAGCCGGCGCATTCTTTCCTTGCCGCCGGGGCAGAGAGTTGTGACGATTGTATTGTCGCCCAGCCCGGCAGAGAAAGCATCCACCGGCAGGGTCAGGTCTTCGGAATAGACGCCAAGCGAAGACAGCGTTCCGCCGGGGCGCAAGGTCCGCAGGGCCCAGTCGAAGGTCCGGGACTTGCCCAACGCCTCGATCGAAACATCGACGCCGCGGCCGTCGGTAATCCGCATGATCTCGTCAATCGGATCGACCTTGTTATAATCAATCACATGATCGGCGCCCATGCTGCGCGACATTTCCATCCGTTCGGGAATCGTTTCCACGGTGATGATATTGGTCGCGCCCATCATCTTGGCACCAGCGGTAGCGCACAGGCCGATTGGCCCCTGGGCAAAGATCGCGACGCTGTCGCCGATCCTGATCTTGCCGGACTCGGCGCCGCTGAAACCGGTCGAAAGAATGTCCGGACACATCAACACCTGCTCGTCAGTCAGCCCGTCGGGCACCGGAGCGAGATTGGCCATGGCATCGGGTACGCGCAGATATTCGGCCTGGGCGCCATCGATCGTATTGCCGAAGCGCCAGCCGCCCATCGCTTTCCAGCCATGGCCGTGCTGACCGCCGCATTGCGAATGAAAGCCGCACATCGATGCATTGGATGTGCCGGTCGGCGTGATCGCGCCTGCTATCACTCGCTGTCCTTCGGTAAAGCCCTCGACCGCAGAGCCGAGCTTTTCGATGATGCCGACCGGTTCGTGCCCTATCGTCAGGCCGCTTGCCACCGGATATTCGCCCTTGAGGATATGAACATCGGTGCCGCAGATGGTTGTGGTCGTAATCCGGATCAGCGCGTCGAGCGGGCCGATATCGGGAATCGGTTTCTCGCCGAGAATGATCTTGCCGGGCTCGATGAATATGGCGGCTTTCATGTGGTTTTCCATTGGCGGGACTCCATCACAATCATGATATGGGGATACAATTGTACGACTGGCGATCACCATCGTCGCTACGCAATATCGCGTAGTTCGGGTGTCACGACCGGCTTGCCAAGTTGCGGGGGAGGCAATAGGCCGGTCGGATGGATTTTGATGATCAGTTGCAACGCTATTTCGGCACCGCCGACCTTTCCGCAATCCAGCCGGAGGCGATGGACGCCGGCATCGAACATATGCGCGTCGACTTTGGTCTGGAGAAGGATCGCGGTCGGCGCTTTGCCTTATGGGCGGTGCTTTATATGCTCGGCACCCATCTGGATCTGGACAAGGCCTTCAAGGATGAGGCCGACCGCAATTCGGCGCGGGACTTCATGGATATGATGGACCGGGTGCAGGACAACTGATCGCCGTGAAAAAAGCCGATATCTTCGAATTTTATTCGCGGCTTGCCGCCGATAATCCGTCGCCGGAGACCGAGCTGAACTATGGCAATACCTATCAGCTGGTCGTCGCGGTGGCTTTGTCGGCGCAGTCGACCGATATCGGCGTCAACAAGGCAACACGGCTGCTGTTTGACGAGGTCAAGACACCGCAGCAGATGGTCGATCTCGGGCTCGACGGGCTGAAAGAGCATATCAAGACGATCGGGCTGTTCAACACCAAGGCGAAAAATGTGATCGCCCTGTCGGAAATGCTGATCGCCGATTTTGGCGGCGAGGTTCCGGCGGATCGCGACGAACTGGTCAAGCTACCCGGAGTCGGGCGCAAGACTGCCAATGTCGTAATGAACTGTGCCTTTGGCGCCGAGACGTTCGCGGTCGACACGCATATTTTCCGGGTCGGCAACCGCACCGGCCTGGCGCCGGGCAAGACCGTGCTGGCGGTGGAGAAAAAACTCGAGACGCAGACCCCCGGTCCGTTCCGCGTCCATGCCCATCACTGGCTGATCCTGCACGGCCGCTATATCTGCAAGGCGCG
>TARA_R110000824_G_scaffold5670_11_pt1 | contig 43735 bp, 80 predicted proteins | sample TARA_R110000824 | Tara Oceans TARA_R110000824 (sample SAMEA4397747) | marine metagenome | biome: Polar Biome; feature: [MES] marine water layer (ENVO:01000295) within the mesopelagic zone...; material: water (ENVO:00002006), including particulate matter (ENVO:01000060) such as......
GGATATTTCTCCTGTCTACGTATATGACGCACCCCAATGCGTTAATAACTATTATGGTATGTCTTACACACCGCCGGTTACTGTTCGTCCACACCGCACGATGTCCTGGCCGGTGCATACCAGCCATCACCGAGCTTGGCCATCATGCAATCATGCGTATAGTCATAACCATGGAAACCATCGGTATACCTGGAAAAAGCGTTATGTCCGAGATAGGCACAGCCACCATGCACATCGCGCGAGCGCTCACCATGGTGGGACATATTATAGACACCATAAAAAGTCTAAGGTTGTTGTAGTTAAACCGAAGGTGAAGGTCTCACACAGGTACCGCCGCCACAACACCAGGCCAAAGGTTGTTATTAAGCCTAGAGTGAAGAAACACAACAGGCATAACAAATATAAGGGGGGTAAGCCCAGGACATCACGCGCCAGCACCTCTCAGGTGGTTGTCAAGCCACGGAAGACACGCCAACACAATTGGCGCCGAGATGGCACCCGGCCAAAACTGAATATACCTAAAAACTCATATAGGCCCGAGGCCAAACAAGGTAAGAAGGGTAAGAAAGGCAATAAGAGACGCAAGAAGCACAATAACCGACGTCGCTAATTTACATTTTCGATCTAGACTCAAGCCTCCATGTTCTTATAATAAACATGGAGGCTTTTTTTGTATGAAAATTGTCGAGGTACCGTTTAAACCACGCAATGGAATCACGGGAAGATCAGTCGAAAAGACCAAGAAAACCCTGAGATACATAGAACACGCCGCTAACATGGCGCAGCAAAGTGACTATGGCAAAATTAGACACGGCGCCGTCTTAGTTAAAGGAGGCTCCATCCTCAGTGCAGCATATAATAAGAGCAATTTTAATTCATTTGGTAATCGATTCCGTAAGCATGACCGTGGCCATGCAACACACCACGCAGAGCTTGGTTGTATATTAGGCATCGACCGATCCAAGACATCTGGTTCGACTGTTTATGTTGTTCGGATTAATAAGGAAGGAGAATACAGATTGTCAAAACCATGCTCTATGTGTCATGAGATACTTAAGTTTTGTGGTGTACGAAAGGTTGTTTATACAGTTGACGAGGACAAAATAGCTTCTTATAAGCTGTGACAGAACTACTTATTATGACGGAGATTTATAAAATGACAGAAGACTCATTAAAAGATTTAGTTCGTGAATACGTGGCAAACACAATGCACGAAGCTGTTGTCTATATTCATTCTGATAGAACAAAAAATTTGACACATGTTTTAGATCAGCTTCGTGGTGTCTGTGGCATCACCACTGTTTCGGTACTTGAACCGGCTGCCCCTCTTTCCCAACACAGGGAAAAAACAAAAATTAAATGTAAATTTTTGCAAACCCATCCGAGCTTGCGAGTACATCTTAAAGTAATGCGCGAAGCAGCCAGACAATTACCTGGAATCCATTCATTCCAGATTCTGAACGTACATAGAATTGAAACTAAAGCTAAAATAGAGAGGAATTTTTGAAAAATCAAAAACGTTTATTAGTAATAGACCAGTTAAATTTATTTTTTAGATCTTACATCGTTAATCCTACTCTTTCTACTGATGGTCAGCCCGTCGGCGGCCTTGTCGGTGTAATCAAATCTCTGCAAAAGATCTGCAGAGAAGTTAATCCAGATAAGATTATTATATGCTGGGATGGCGAGGGTGGATCAAAGAAGCGCAAGCTTATGAAAAAGGATTATAAAGCCGGCCGGAAGCCTATCCGACTCAATAGAGATATACGCACTCTTTCTGAGTCTGAAGAGAAAAGTAATAAAGTTTGGCAGCTTGAGAGAATTATGGAGTATATGAATTGTATGCCCATGATCCAATTTATGTATAGAGGGATCGAAGCAGACGATATCATCGCATACGTATGCGGTGTCAAAGAATACAGCGATTGGCAAAAAGTTATTGTATCAAGCGATAAAGACTTTTATCAACTTTTAGATGATGAGACGATTCTTTATCGTCCGATTCAAAAAAAGATCTTGAACAAGAATAAGCTCTTGGAAGAGTTTAACATTCACCCTAAAAACTTCGCAATTGCCCGCGCCATGGTTGGAGACCGATCTGATAACTTAGATGGCGTTGGCAATGTAGGGCTGACTTCGGCCGCGAAGAGGTTTCCTTTTCTTTCAAAAGAAAGATCAGCCACTGTATCCGACGTCATAAAACATTGTAAAGAAGCTTTGAAAGAAAAAAAATTAAAAATTTATGAGAATGTAATAGAGAATAAAGATATTTTTGAAAGAAATTATCAAATGATGCAATTATATACTCCAAGCTTGAGTATTAATGCAAAAAAAGAAATACGAGAAGTGCTAAAAAATGCCGATATGTCATTCAATAAGACTGCTATACTTGCTATGATGATACGAGATGGCTTTGATGACTTAGATTGGCGTGAACTTCAGGCATTTTTTAGAAGAGTGGCCCTAGACAGTTAGAGTCTGAAGCCTATAATTAAGTTAAACCGGAGTGCTTATGTCTACAAGTGTATCTTTTTCTAAATATGGAAAGTCGTTTCAAGAAACGCTAGCACATCTTATTCTAGAAGATCGCCCTTTTGCTGATCAAATGAACGAAGTGTTAGATATCAACTTTTTTGAGTTGAAATATTTACGCGTTTTTATTAACAAGATCTTCAATTATAAAAAGAAATATGATACTCAGCCTACTAAGAAAGTAATATCTACTATTTTAAGGGTTGATTTAGAACAAGAAAACGAAGCAATACAAAAGCAAGTAAGAGATTACTTCGCACGTATATGCATCAACAAAATATCTGATGTCTCTTATGTTAAAGAGACTGCTTTAGATTTTTGTAAGAAACAAAAACTTAAAGAGGCAATGGTTAGGTCTGTTGAACTGCTTCAAAGTTCTTCCTTCGATGAAATTAAAAATGTCATCGATCTTGCGCTTAAACTAGGCTTAGATAATGATTTTGGTCATGATTATAAGAAAGACTTTGAAGCCAGATATCAGATTAAATCTAGAAATCCCGTCTCCACCGGGTGGAAAGCTATTGACAAAACATGCCGCGACGGTCTCGGAAAAGGAGAACTAGGAGTTGTTATTGCTCCAACAGGTGCTGGCAAGTCTATGGTTTTGACACATTTGGGCGCCGCGGCCTTAAAAGAAGGTAAGCATGTTGTACACTACACACTTGAACTCTCTGAAGAATCAATTGGTCAGAGATATGACAGCTGCCTGAGCGGAGTACAGATTAGTGATCTATTTTCGTCTAAGGAGCAAGTTTATGCTGAGTGCTTAGATGTCCCAGGAGAATTAACAATCAAGGAGTACCCTACAAAATCTGCTTCGGTCAATACCTTACGCGCCCATCTAGAAAAATTAAAAAAATCTGATCAAAAAATCGATATGATTATAGTAGATTACGCTGATTTACTACGTAGTGGAACAAATTATAAAGAGAAAAGACATGACCTGGAGTCTATTTATGAGAACATGCGCGCAATCGCGCAGGAAAATGAGTGTCCACTATGGACTGCTTCACAAACAAATAGGTCAGGTTTAAATGCTGAAGTCATCACCATGGAATCAATTTCAGAAGCCTTTAACAAATGTTTTGTTGCTGATTTCATCTTTTCTTTATCACGAACTGTCAAGGATAAAAATTCTAATTCAGGACGCGTATTTATAGCAAAAAATAGAAATGGTCCGGATGGTATTGTATTTCCTATTTTTATGGACCCAGGAAGTGTGAAGATCGATGTTATGGAATCGACCGGCGAGACCATTGGAGATATTAAAATGGAAAGCGCCAAACGAGAAGTTCAGGATTTAAAGGAAAGATACAAAAAGTTTAGGGAAAATGGAGGAAAAATTGATGGAACTACCTAACTCAATATTATCTGATATCGCAGTGCATATGAAATATGCTCGGTACTTATCAAAAAAAGAAAGACGTGAAACCTGGAAGGAACTAGTTACTCGCAATAAAAAGATGCACTTGAAGAAATATCCAAATTTAAAAGAGGAGATTGAGCAAGCTTATAAATATGTTTATGACAAAAAAATATTACCATCAATGCGATCAATGCAATTCGGCGGCAAGCCGATTGAAGTGGCACCTAACAGGATATATAACTGTGCTTATATGCCTATCGATCATGTCGCTTCTTTTTCTGAATGCATGTTTCTCTTACTTGGCGGAACTGGTGTCGGATACTCTGTTCAGCGACACCATGTGGAAAAGCTATCAGAAATCCAATGTCCGAATTCGAAAAGAACGAGACGTTTTCTTATTGCTGATTCGATCGAGGGCTGGGCAGATGCGATTAAAGCATTAATGACATCTTATTTTAAGGGCGGATCAAAACTTAGATTTGATTTTTCTGATATCCGTCCTAAAGGATCAAGACTAGTTACTAGTGGAGGCAAAGCCCCGGGGCCACAGCCTTTGAAAGAGTGTCTTGTAAAAGTACAAGGCATTCTAGAAGAAAAGGAAAATGGAGACAAGCTTGAGCCTATTGAAGTTCACGATATCATTTGTCATATTGCTGATGCTGTTCTTGCCGGGGGGATTCGTCGTGCTGCTCTTATCTCACTATTTAGCGCGGACGACGAAGAGATGCTCGCAGCAAAAGTTGGAAATTGGTGGGAAAAGAATCCGCAACGAGGCAGAGCAAACAACTCCATTACATTGATGCGGCATAGAATTACTAAAGAATATTTTATGGATCTCTGGGAGCGAGTGAAAGCTTCTGGTTCAGGTGAACCAGGATTTTACCTCACCAATGACAAAGATTGGGGAACGAATCCGTGTTGTGAAATAGCTTTGAGACCTTATCAGTTTTGTAATTTGGTAGAGGTTAATGCTTCTGATCTGGAGACACAGGAAGAGTACGAAGCCCGATGTAAGGCCGCAACTTTAGTTGCAACATTGCAGGCCGGATACACAGATTTTCATTACCTTCGCGAGGTTTGGCGCAGGAATACAGAGAAGGATGCTTTAATCGGTGTCTCCATGACAGGAATCGCATCTGGCAGGGTATTGGACTTAGACATGAAAGCCGCATCTCTTGTCGTAAAGAAAGAAAATCGACGCGTCGCGTCACGAATTGGGATTAAGCCCGCCTCACGTACAACATGTGTTAAGCCAGCTGGCACCACTTCTTTGACTCTAGGTACTAGCTCTGGCATACATGCATGGCACAATGATTACTATATCCGTCGCCTCCGCGTTGGCAAAAATGAATCTATTTATACGCACTTGTTGATCCACCATCCTGAATTGGTTGAAGATGAATATTTCAGGCCACATGATACAGCGGTTATTGCCGTACCACAAAAAGCACCTGATGGTTCTATTACAAGATCCGAAAGTGCTCTACAACTACTTAAAAGGGTCAAAAGAGTAACGGAAGAATGGGTCCGCCCGGGCCATCATCGAGGGCAGAACACCCACAATGTTTCTGCAACTATAACTATTCGTCCTGATGAGTGGCCTGACGTTGGAGACTGGATGTGGGAAAATCGCAACTGCTATAATGGGTTATCGGTTCTACCATACGCAGATCACACCTATAAGCAGGCGCCCTTTGAAGATTGTTCACCGGAAAAGTACCAAGTTCTTTTGGAAAGCTTAACAAAGGTTAATTTAATGAAAGTTGTGGAGTTTGAAGACGATACAAATTTGTCTGGTGAGTTGGCATGCGCCGGCGGCGTGTGTGAAATAGTATAAAGACTATTGACAATCATGATTCAGTTATTATAATTATAGTGTTCTCAGAGAAGGAGTTATACAATGAGTGACAAGACTACAGAAGAATATATTGTTGAGTTTATTAGGGCGTTCAAGGCTGTTGAAGATGAGATGGAACCGTATAAAGAGCACCGTCGAGACCTTAAGAAGAACTACGTTGAAAATGGTTGGATTTCGAAGGATGAGTTGCGCTTTGCAGTTAAGGCTTATCGCATGATGAAGTCCGGAGATGATTTTGATGAATTCACCGGTGTTTACGAGAAGCTCGCGAAGGCTTCAATTGGAAGCTAATATGAGTTTGAGGCCTTATAACAGGCATCTTTTAGTAGAGCCCAAGCCGCCGGAAGAGTCGGCGGCGGCGGCTTCTATTTTGGTCCCTGACGAATTTAAGCCAATGCCATTACACGCGATCGTTACTGTTGTTGCTATAGCTAGTGATTGCAGTATTGATCTAATCCCCGGCGATAAAATTGTTTGCAGCAGCTCTATGTTAGAAGAAGTGAAAATTCACGGACAAGCATACTATTTATTACTTGAGAACTATGTTTTATGTTCATATAACTGAGGAATAACATATGATTTTTGATCAAATCAAGCATTTGGTGCGTGAAGAGTTAAAGGGAGTAATAGACAAACTTCTATTACGTGAGATGACTTTCAACCGCGCTCGGAAACACATTGAAGAGGAGGCAGTTGAATTTGTAATGATCAGCGCCTATCGCGGCGGCAAAGATAATCCCGGCAACCGTGTACGACATAAGGAGATGAAGTCGGCTTTTAAAGACGCTGGTTTCCCATTTGTTGATATGCTTGGTGGATATTCAGAAGAAGAAGCCGGCGAAGTGACCGAGCCTTCTTTGTTAGTGCTGGGCTATGAACGACCTGATTTTAAGGGTGAAAGAATTGAAGGCCTTTTTAAGACAGCGGCTCATTTAACAAAGAGATATGAACAGGACAGCTTTATTTATGGCGCCCCTGCAAAAACATCTGATGGTAACGTTGCCTTACGTGATGATCCGCATACCGGAGAATTAAAGCCTATGATGGATATTAAAGCTTATGACGGTACCGGCAACGTTATTGATGAGCCATGGGCTGGTCCTTGGAACAGCCTTATAACGGCGAGAGAAGATGATATTTATTGGTCAGTTATCTCTGGTAAAAAAAGCAAATTAATGGAGGCTCTGGAAGAGTATAAAAAGTTTATCCCTCTTAAAAGAGAACATGCGATGTTAAAAGAGTACTATTTAAAAGGGTCGAAATCCGGACTTAAGTTCTTAGAGAGCAAAGATGAGAAAAAAGATTGACCTCTGTGGGATCATACAGGGAAATTAGAGATTTTAATTAGGAGTGTTTGAGATGTTATCTAATATTATTACGTTATTAGCCGCGACAACTTTAATTGCCGGAACAGGTGATTATGCTGTTCATTACGAAATGAGAGAGCTTCCAATGTCTTACGAAGAGTTGGTTGAGGAAGCCACCTTCGCGTGCCCATACAGAAAATGGCAAGATGTTGATGAAAAGCTATTATGGAAGCTGGTCGATATCGAGAAAAAGTACAATGTGCCGGATGATATGCGAGGTATGATCCTTGCCGCGGCATGCATGGAAAGTGGTTATAACCCAACTGCGAAGGGAGACTATCGCAAGGGCAAGAAGAAGAGGGTCGCGAAGGCCGTTGGAATTTTACAACTTTGGCCGTGGTATGAAAGGGCCACAAAGCGCGGTGGCTATGCCATTGATCGAAAAGATCCAGCCCAAGCTGCAGAAGCGTGGATATCCCACATTGTCAAGCAAATACCGAAGGTTAAGAACAAATGCGGTTTTAAGAACGAGACTCGTATTTGGATGGCAGCATGGGCTTATGGTGTCCGATACCCAAAACCGGAAGGCCGCTGTTATGACCGTGTAAGACATCTGAAGGTACTTAAAAAATGGCACAAAAACATAAAGAGAATTAGGAAAAGATCACAAAATGATGGGGATGGGTGCTAAAGGAACATATATACTATTATGATCACGTTATAATAGGGAGTGGACTTAATGCTATCATACATGCATACAAAACGGGTGGTATTTTCATCAATAATACTATGGCTCGCATATTTCCTTATGATCCCTTCATTCATGCATCTGATCTGGATGTAATATCAAAAGGCGCTTTTGAACTAGAAGTTTGGGAGCGCCTTAGTTATATCATAGCGATGCAGGGCCGCGACTTTTTAGGTCGTGATATAGAGTCGATTTCTGTTAAATTGGAAGAAGATGAATTATCAGTTTCCTCAAATATTTTTCGGCCTAAAAAATTGAGATTTGAGAGGCTAACAGTGTTCGACACAGAAAATGTACATGGACTGCCTTTCGAAGAGCCGAAAATTGACGGATTTAGAGTATTTGACTGGTGTAACGTTCGATCTGGTGGCAAACATGATTTAGATAATTTAGAGTCCGAATCAGAATTTGTGAAAAAGATTCATTTTTTCTTATCTCCCCGAATAGACGGGAACAAGTATATTAAAGATCTTGTTGCAGAATCATTGTTATCAGAAGAACAAATTTATGATGTGGATTATTCAGATTCTATTGCTAGATTAAAAATTATAAACATGATGTCAAATGCCGGAATCAAGGGTTCTAAAAATGGTATTGGTAAAAATTTGAGCTTAAAAATTGAATTGACCAAAAGAGAAATACATCCTATTAAAAAATACTCTAAAGATTCCTACGAAAATGTTATACTTGATAACCGGCATTACAGTGAGGTTTAATGCATCTAGCAGGTATAGTTCCTGTGGCTGGCCAGCCATTAGATTTTGGCATGCCATGGCATGACTGTTTGATACCCATTGCACAAAATTATTTAGCTGTTGAACGTTGTGTTGTTGAGTGTGCAGCAGCCGGCTGCGATTCAATTTGGGTTGTGTGTAACGATGATATGCAGCCGTTGATAAAACACCGTTTGGGTGAGTATGTTCAAGATCCAGTTTGGGTTTTGAGAAAATTCGAATATGATCAGAGCGGATATCAAAAGCCGATACCTATATATTATGTACCCATACACCCACGAGATAGAAACAAGAGAGATTGTCTTAGCTGGAGTGTATTGTATGGTGCCTGGACGGCGAAAAGAATTACTGGCGGCTTAAGCACATACTTGGCAGCAAACAAATATTACGTTTCATTTCCGTACGGTGTTTATGATCCTAATTTGGTCAGAGCCTATAGGAAGGAAATATCCTCTGCAGAGTCATTTTTTCTATCATTTAATAACAAAACTATCATAGACGGGGAGTACTTAGGGTTCGCATTTGATAATGAAATCTATGATAAATTATCAGCCGAAGTACGAGAAAAATCAACAGGACTCTTCAGAAATGAAGAAAGAAAAGAGAAGCTTTCTTTGGATGAAAGATTCTCCTACAGATTCTTTTCCATTCAAGACGTTTTTGAATCCCTAACTTTAGAGGGCGCCAAATTGCATGAAGTTTCTAATTATTATAATATCGATAATTGGCAAGAATATTGTCGTTATATAGGCAACGTCGGTTTCAGTGTCGAGCGCCCTAAAGAATCTCTTTTAAATTACAAAGAGTGGAACGGCATTGGAATAGATAAAACGTAGTGAGGTTGTTTTGGATTTAAGTAGCTTAGTGGGCAATACGCCTATGATCAAAATAAATGAACATTTATATGCCAAGTTTGAGGCCTATAACCCTACAGGAAGCATTAAAGATAGGATGGCTTTATATATTTTAGATAGGGCGGAAGAACAAGGTCTTATCAAAAAGGGTGACACCATTATTGAGGCCTCAAGCGGTAACACTGGAATTGCATTCTCCATGCTCGGAGCAGTAAAGGGTTATAAAGTGAAGATCATCATGCCAAACAATATGAGCGAAGAGAGAAAGCAAATGATGCGTTTATATGGTGCTGAAATAATTGAAGTTGGACATAATGCTTTTAAAGAGGCGATCGCCCTGCGTGATCAAATGAACAAAAAAGAGAACTATTGGTCTCCAAAACAATTTTGTAACGAGTGCAATGTTAAGTGCCACGAGGAAACCACGGCTAAAGAAATAATTAAGCAACTTTTTGTAGAAGAAAGAAAAGAAATTGAAGCTCTTATCTGCGGCGCGGGCACCGGCGGTACTATAATGGGAGTATCTCAATCTCTAAAAAAGATTAATAAAGATATGAAAACTATTTTAGTTGCTCCCCTGGAGGACGCGGCCCTGCACGGCATCCAAGGCATTAATGATGGTGCAGACTTCTTGGTGGACCGATCGATATTGGATGGAGAGATCAAAATCGCGACTCAAGATGCTATAGACAAAGCTAGATCTCTGGCCAAGGATTATGGCTTGCTGGTTGGTATAAGTTCAGGCGCCAACATATTGGCCAGTGAAAAGTGGATTAAAGAAAATAAACCCCAAGGTGTTGTAATCACCTTCCTCTGTGACAGAGGAGAAAGATATATGAGCATCTATTGACTTTTAGTATATCGTTTTTATATTTAGCACACAGGAGATAATGATGGAAAGAGAGAAGTCTAACATCCCGTTTATAGGGTTACACGCACACAGCGTAGTGGGATCGCCATTCGATGGTTTTGGGTACCCACAAGAACATATGGATTTTGCCTGGCAGAATGGGATGTCTGCCTTGGCCTTAACCGATCACGGCAACATGAATGGAATGTCTTATCAGACTTTACATGCAAAGAAAATGAAGGCTGAAAATAAAGATTTCAAGCCTATTTTTGGAGTTGAGGCTTACTTTGTTCCATCGGTGGAAAAGTGGAAGGAAGCATACGACCAAGTAAAGGCCGATAAGAAAGCCGCCCGACAATTAGAAAAGAACGACGGCAAGCTAACGTCGGAAGACGAAGGCGCCTCGAAACAAAAAAACAACATCATTCGCGCTCGAAGACATATAATTCTCTTGGCAATGAATCAAACTGGTTTAAACAATATCTTTAAGCTTGTTTCTGAATCTCATCAAGGTGACAACTTTTATCGTTACCCACGTGTTGATTACAGTCTTTTCGAAGAACACAATGAAGGGGTTATTGCCTCTTCCGCATGTCTCGGAGGCGTATATGCTGGAGATTATTGGGATAATTGTATATACGAAGAGAAAATCAATGAAGAGACGGGAAAACCCAAGTCTAAAAAGATTGGAGAAGATGAAGAAGCCATTTTGACTGCAATGCGCTCGACGACAGAACGAATGGTTTCAATATTTGGAGATCGATGGTACGGAGAACTACAATGGAACAACGTTCCAGAGCAGCATCGATTAAATAGCTATGTTGTACGGATGCACGAAGAATTTGGAATTAACTTGATATCAACTGCTGATAGTCACTATCCAAATCCAGATGCTTGGAAGGATCGAGAACTATATAAACGTTTAGGCTTTTTGAATCGGCCTAATAAGCCAGAATGGATGACTTCCGAGTTGCCAATTGATGTCGATGAAATGGGAATGGAACTTTACCCAAAGAATGGTGATCAGATATGGGAATCATATAAAAAGTATTCTGCGGAATGTAATGCCGAATACGATGATGACATGGTATATGATTCTTTGGTTAGAACTCATTATATTGCTAATGAACGCATTGAAAGTTTCTTTCCAGATGATACGGTGAGGCTCCCGAACTTTGTCGTCCCCGAGGGAGTTACTGCAACCAAGGCCTTAACTTTGAAATGTATTAAGGGACTCCGAGGCTTGAATCTTGACGAGAAGGAAGAATATGTAGATCGTCTCAAATTTGAATTAGAGGTTATTGATGATAGGGGATTCAGCAAGTACTTTCTAACTATGAAAGCAATTGCAGACAAAGCAAATGAGCACATGTTTTCTGGCCCTGGTCGCGGATCCGCCGCTGGTTCACTGGTTGCATATGTGCTTGGAATCACCCAGGTTGATCCGATCAAATATGGTCTGTTGTTCAGCCGCTTCTTGCGTTCAGATACAACTGACTATCCAGATATTGATTATGACGTCAGCGACGCATTCGGACTTAAAGAGATCTTGGCTGAACAATGGGGAGAAACTACGGTTGTGCCTATCTCAAATTACAATACCTTACAACTGAGATCCTTGATTAAAGATATTAGTAAGTTTTATGGTGTCCCATTCATTGAAGTTAACACCGTGACTAGTCGTATGGTGCGTGAAGCAACCCCCGGCGCGAAAGCAAAGCATGGCATGAAAGCTGGAATGTATATACCAACTTTCGACGAGGTAATGGAATATTCAGATTCTTTGCAGACCTTCCTAAAGAAATACCCTCACATTAGGGATCACATCGAAGCTTTATACGGCCAGGTGCGGTCTGTGAGCCGCCATGCCGGTGGTGTTGTTATTGGAGAAGACTTAGATAAACATATGCCTTTAATAATTTCTGGCGGTGTTATACAAACGCCGTGGTCAGAGGGCCAGAACGTACGTCATCTTGAACCTTTGGGCTTCATTAAATTTGATTTGCTTGGGTTATCGACCCTGGAAATGATTGAGTCCGCTGTGGGTCATATCCTTAAACGATATCATGATATCAAAAATCCGACATTTGAAGATATTAAGTCTTACTATGACAACACCCTTCATCCGGATAAAATTGATCTTAATGATGAACAGGTTTATAAAAACATTTTCCACGAGGGCAAATTTGCGGGAGTGTTTCAGTTCACTAACAACGGCGCCCAGCGCTTTTGTAAAAAAGCGAAACCCAACAACATCATCGAAATTTCAGCGATTACATCTATCTATCGCCCAGGGCCGCTAGGCGCCAACGTGGATAAATTGTATGTTAAAGCCAAAAACAATCCAGACGATATCAAATATATTAACGATACCGTAAAGGACATAACCGAGGAGACCGCAGGTTTCATGATCTTTCAGGAGCAAATCGCCTTGCTGGCTCATAAGCTCGGTAACAACATCTCTTTGGATGAAGGTAATAAGCTTCGTAAATTATTGACGAAGAAGGGGACAGGTAAGGGTGTTAAAGAAAAAGAAAAAATCAGACAAAGATTTATTGAAGGATGCGTTGCTAAGTCAATTGTTAGACAGACCGCCGAAGATCTCTGGAGAAATTTTGAGTATTTTTCTGGTTATGGCTTCAATAAGTCTCACGCTGTTGCTTATAGCATTCTTAGTTACCAATGCGCATGGCTCTTAAATTATTATCCTGAGTGTTGGATGGCTGCTTTCTTGGACAAGGAGCCTGAAACTAGAAAGGAGGCCGCAATTAGCTTGGCTAAAAAGAATGGTTTTAATATTGAAAAGATCAATATTAATACTTCTGGAGCCCAATGGGAGATCACCCCCGACGGCACGACGTTGATCCAACCGCTTAGTTCTATTAAAGGTCTAGGTGATAAGGCTATCGAACAAATTATTAATCACAGGCCCTTCCATACTATAGAGGAACTATTGTTTAACGAAGAAATGATATATTCTAAATTAAACAAAAAAGCTCTGAATGTGCTGACGCTATGTGGTGCCCTGGATTTCTTAATCGACGACAGATTTTGTAATCTGAAACATTTTTGGGCTGCTACGGTTGAAGATAGACCGAAGACAAAGAAAAAGCTCAATGAGAACGTTGAAAAGTATGAAGCCATTTCAGACTTTAAAGAAGAAGAGAGGATCGAACACATTTCTTCACTTACTGGACTCTTCCCTTTTGATTTGGTTTTGGATGACAATGTGGTGCAAAGTTTGGAACATTACCAGGTACCACCGATCGGCAAGTGGGATCATGATCTTGGTGTTGCTTGGTTCATACCTAGAGAGGTAGTGAAGAAGAAAACTAAAAATGGCAAAACATATTGGCTATTAAATGTTATTGATAATACTGCTTCTACTGCGCAGATTAGATGCTGGGGAGTTAGAGAACAAGATCAAATATTCATTAATCGACCTTATATGGCTAAGCTAGATCACAATGAGGATTGGGGGTTCTCCACTCGCTCGGTATATCATAATTTTAAATTGTTGAGTTAGGGCTTGACTTTACACTACAAATTGTTATATTATAGGAACTATGGGAAGTTTAGCTAGAAAGATGCGCCGACGCCGCGCCCAGAAGTTTTCTAAGCAGTTTACAAAACAGCTTAAAAAACAATTAAACATGATGGGCACAATGGCTGATGAGTGTTTGGCCTGCAAGAAACCTTTTGATCGTAAGTCTAAAGAGCATGCTGAAACTTGGAAGGTTGTCGTACGCAAGAAAATACAAGAAACCCACCTATATTGCCCAACATGTTGGGAAGAAGCTATGAAAATGATCAAAGAAGTGGAGGATCAAGATGATAATGGAATACGCGAAGACGAGTAAGTGGGTGAAAACCCCGACAAGAGCTAATCCGTCCGACGCAGGATTGGATGTTTATGCAAATATGGCAGAAGATATTCGCTGGGTTATCAAGCCAGGGGGGAATATTATGGTACCTACCGGGTTGAGATTCGGAATTCCACACGGCTACATGCTGCAGGTCTGTAATCGAGGATCCATGGGCGCGAAGCGATCTCTGGTTGTCGGGGCACATATTATCGATAGTGGCTATGATGGTGAGGTTTTTATAGATTTGCATAACATTGGCAACGAAGAACAGACTATTCAAGGTGGCGATAAAATCGCACAGTTAGTATTAGTGCCGGTGGTGCACTTCCGGCTAATTGAGTCTGGTGATGGCACATTATATAAACGTAGTCAAATTACGATTAGTAATCGCGACGACGGTGCTCTTGGTAGCTCGGATCCGCATCCTTTAAATGGTATAAACGTAGGTGGATTTTAGTATGAAGTTACCAAGAAATTTCTGGACTGTGATTATATTAAAGGGTCAAGGAGTATAACATGCAAAAAGCTTTGTCTTTCGACGATGTGCTAATAACACCAAAATACAGCGATATTGAAAGTCGATCTCAGGTTGATATAGGAAACGATCTGGATGGTTGTATTCGTTTAAAGCTTCCTGTGATATCGAGCCCAATGGATACTGTAACGGAAACAGATATGGCCATCGCCATGTTCCGCGCCGGCGCCCTTTCGGTTATACATAGATATAATACAGTACAGGAACAAGCTTCTTTAATTGCTAAAGTGTTATTCACAGATGAAAACGCCCTCGTCGGTTTTGCGATTGGTATGAACGATTATATGGAGCGTGTATACGCTGGTTTGAGTGTTGGTGCACAAGTTGTGTGCATTGACGTTGCTCACGGACATCACATTATGATGGAAAAATGTTTGAAGACTTTGAAAGATAAATATAGTGATTCTATACATATCATGGCAGGTAACGTAGCTACGTTGGAGGGTTTCGACGCGCTAGCCTCGTGGGGCGCAGATTCAGTACGAGTGGGCATTGGCGGCGGCTCCATATGTTCAACACGTTTGGTTACTGGACATGGAATTCCAACTTTTGCAAGTGTTTTAGACTGTGCACGCACTACTTATGATGATGTAAAAATCATTGCGGACGGCGGCATCAAAACAACTGGCGATATGGTTAAGGCCTATGCCGCTGGCGCAGATTTTGTTATGGTGGGCTCTATGCTCGCTGGAACAGAGGAAACCCCAGGTGAAACACTATATTATAACGAAGGGACAAATCGTAACAAATATAAAATCTACCGAGGAATGGCGTCGGCCGAAGCACAGCACGCGTGGCGCGAGAAATCTTCTACCCCGGAAGGAATCTCAACTACCGTTCCGTTTAGGGGTAGTGTTGAAAGTATCCTGCAAAATATTGCTGGTGGTATTCGCAGCGGTTTGTCTTATTCAGGTGTACACAACTTGCAAGAACTTCGAAGTACAGCAACTTTCGTCAGACAATCAACTGCGGGACAAGTAGAGAGCAATACTCATATAACGAGGAGAAATTAATGGCAGATTCTTCACGTAAGAAATTTATGTTCTATGATACCGACAAAAGACAAGCAGACTTGAGGATTCGTTTGCAATATGATGGGATGAATCAATCTCAATTCTTCCGCGCTATGATCACTGGCTACCTTGAGAAGGATATGGATTTATTGTCTTATTTGGATAACTATAAACAAAAAAACACTATACAAGGATCCGACAAGAGATTAGCTTCTGGACGTCTCTTCAAGAAAGGTACAGAAACTGAGAAACAATTTGCCTTAAACGATGGAGAAATTCAAGATATCTTTGATATCTTAGAAAAGGAGCATCCAGACTTATGAGATGTTTAAAAGTTTGTCACGACCTCGGTTGTGCGTGTCCTGTCAAAGAATGTCGATCATGGATCGACTATGAAGAAGATTATAATTGTATACACGAAGCTATAAGCAAACATGGATCAATGACACTAAGAGAAATTTCTCTTCGGATCGGCGTAAGCTTCGTTAGAATAAAACAAATAGAAGAAAAAGCATTAAAAAAACTTTCTAAGAGAACCAAAAATGAACTTCGTGACTAAAAAATGGTTTTTATGTGTTTTAGCTACTATTTATTATGAACTAGCGCTATAGTTTTAAAACAAGGAGATAAACCATGAAAAAGCGTTTACTGAATGAAGATGTTACCCGCCGCTTTATGAAGCTGGCAAACATCGGCACCCTCGCTGAGTCTTACCTCGATGAGACCATGTATGAAGAGGAAGAAGAGCTTGGTATGGAAGAACCCCCAGCAGAAGAGGAAGATCTTGAGGGAGTTCCTGAAGAGGAGCCGCTTGAAGTACCCGAAGAGGGGGGTGATATTGATGTAGAATCCCTTGTAAGCGCTATCGCTCAGGCTATTGAAGCCGAGACCGGCGTCGAGGTGGCTGTGGAAGGTGGAGCAGAGGAAGAGATGCCCCTGGAAGAACCTCCCATTGAAGAAGAACCACCCGTCGAGGGTGAACTCGAAGAAGAGCCACCCGTCGAAGGTGGTGAAGAAGAACTGATGCAGGAAGATGATATCGATGAGGATCCTGCTGCAGCTGATGCAACCTTAGAAGAAGATGCGCTTGACGAAGATGACATAGTTAATGAAATCACCCGTCGCGTCGCACGACGTCTTTTGAGAGCTTCAGCAACCCGTCGCTAATATTGAAACTAAAAGCGCTGTTACTGATAAGCCTACTAGATTTAGTAGGCTTTTCTTTTATGTGGAGGAAATATGGAAAGCGTTGACATGCACGCCGTCGAAGCAATTATGTGGTTTTTCGGCGGGGTGTTTATATATAGAATCTTAACAAGATTGATGAATTATGGTTATATGATTAATACATACAGAGAAATTTTGTTCTCTTCGCTGATGCTATTAAAACTAGCTGATGAAAACTTTGTAAGGATTAACAAGGCCGCCCGAGAAAACTCGATTAAAACAGGAACAGATGATCTGCAAGCTGAAACAGAATATGGCGCAAATATAAATTTGTTAGAGATATGGCGCAATTTAAATATTGCCACGATAGTTCAACTAACGCCTCGAAGTTTTCGCGGCTTAGTTCGATTTAAAAATTGGTCAGAGGCCATGAATTTACTAAAAGAAAAAGGAGGGCCGGATGGCTCCAGGTAAGAAGAAAGAAGAGAAAGAAAATAATGATCAGGAAGAGTCAGCCGAGGACCCGGCGCACGAAACTGAAATTGAATCTGTGCCTGTCATGTTTGATTTAGGTTCTTTAACACCGAAAGACCCCAAGATCAGAGTTACTGGTATATACGGTGATATTAATGAAGAGAAGTGTTCAGAAACTCTTTATGGGCTGTTAATGCTTAAGGAAACCATGCACGAAACAGAATCCATGGAGGATGAACAAACCGGAGATATTATCGAAGTAGATATAATTCGTCCAATTGATTTTTATTTATCAACCCATGGCGGATCCGCCACAGAAATGTTTGCTTTATATGACGTCATGCGCCAGGTCCGAGAAGAATGTCCTATTCATACTTTTGGTGTCGGCAAAGTAATGTCCGCCGGAGTCTTATTGCTGGCAGCAGGTACCAAGGGTGAGCGACGTATTGGGATGAATTGTAGGGTTATGATTCACGGTGTTATATCAGGGCAACAAGGTTATTTAGCAGATGTTGAAAATGAATTTGAAGAAGCCAAATTCACTCAAGAATTATATATCAAAGCCCTAGCAGGAGAAACAGATATGACTGTTAAATATCTCCGCAAACTTTTACAGCGTAAGACAAATGTATACCTCTCAGCAAAAGATGCTGTAGAATTGGGAATTGCTGATATTATTATCTAATTATATAGGGGAGCCATGTTATGAAAAGATTAGATGAATTAACTAATAAGTACTTTGAAGATAAGCTTGGATCATCAAACTTGTTTGAGATGATCGAGAACGCAATCAACGAAGGCGTGATCAATGAAGGAGAGAGATTCAGTTACAGCATCGCCATACCCAAGCTCGTTCCCACAGAGGCCTGGGGTAATCCAAGCGCCCAAGACCGTGCAGAAATCAATAGGGTCTTCTCAGTCGTCCGCGGCGGTGCTAACATGAAGGCACGTATTGAAGACGTAAACAAATTTCTTAACGTAGACGACGCGGAAAGACGAAGGTCCCCCTCTGTCATCCTCAATATGATGATGATTGTTGAAGCATTACAGGCAGCTCTAAACGATTATAACGAATCCGCCGCCGGCTTTGTATTTGAGGGCTTCATGGCCGCACTAACAGGTGGCAAACAAATTGCCGGCCGCGTGCGTGGCACACTACCAATCGAAGACTTTGTCGCCTTCAGCGAGATTGGGCAGGGTGATCCTGTTAGCTTAAAACTGCTTGGCCCAGATACCGCCACTAAAGGTAGCTTTACTAACTTGGTTGACTATCTTTTTGCGAGAGGGGCTGAAAAGATTACATATTTAGTCGTCTTTAAACTCACCGTTGGTGACAAGGTAGAGGAGTTACAGTTTTTCGATTACGTTGTTAATAGAGAAAATCTTGTTGATATCATGTTACGCTCAAAGAACATGGGAGTTCTTGGTTCAGAAGAAAATGCTGCAAACTTAAGAGCTGCGATTCAAAATTGGAATGGCCAGCCCGGCGAAGGTTTAAGAGAGATCGCATTGGCCCTGAATGACATGCCAGGCTATACTGATAAAGGTATGATGTATAAGATGGGCCGAGGAGGTGAGCCCTTTATCCCTCCTGAAGATGACGTGGATTTAAAAGACTTGCCTCCCAAAGAGCGCCCCCGCGCAGAGGAGATTCAAAAACTTAAGATTGCTGCAGAAAGAATTAAAAAGAAAGAACTCGGTGGCTTTGAGAAATTGACACGATATGGAAAAGAATATGATAACAAAGAGGTCTCCGCTAAAAGAAAAGAAGCTAAAGCCAGATTGGCTGCTATCGAAGATCGTCTAAATGATCTTGGCGCTTCCTTAAATGAGTCTTTGTTCTATGAGAGAGAAAAGTTAATGATGGAGTCTGAGGACCGACTAATCATGGAGAGCGGCAAAAGTGATGGCAAGAGCCAATGGGCTATATCAAGGGCGCAGATGGACGCCATGTCTGATCTGATTGATATGCGTAACTACGGTGTTATGGATTTATCGCAGAAAAACATCGATGCTCTCGTCAAAATATATTCAAAGAAACTCGGTGCAGCCCTTCAAGCACTTCTGAAAAACACCAAAGAGCTTACAGAGAATATTGGTAGATATTACAGCGAGTCCAAGCGTAACAGAGCCATGAAAGCGAACAACGCGGGACAAGCCAAAGGCGAAGAGATTGTTGACCTACTTCAGGAAGATCCGAAGTATTCTGCAAAGTCTGACGAAGCAGACTAATATAAAAAATGAATTATTTAGCATTAACAATGATAGTAATTGCGCTTATAATTAGTGGGATAGCTATAGTGTTAATGATACAATCAATGTTTGATCGGGCTTTCGATCGAAAACTGATATTGGTTTATAACCAAGTGAGCAACTTTGTTAACGGCCAAACAAAAGAGCTACAAAAACAAATAGATGAATTAAAGGAAAAGAGAGGCAAATGTGAGCGATGTGAAAAAGGTGTACCTAGATGGGACGAAATTACAGACCCAGGTTTTAGCTGGGATAAACAAGCTAGCCGACAACGTGGCGGCGACACTTGGCCCGAGGGGCAGGAATGTGATTCTTCATAAGAAGGGACACAATCCAATCATTACAAAAGACGGCGTGACCGTAGCTGGTTTTGTTGACCTAGAAGATCCGTTTGAAAATGCTGGTGCTCAAATTCTAAAACAAGTTGCTGCCCAAACAAACTCTTTAGCCGGCGATGGTACTACAACTTCAACTGTTTTGGCCCGGGCCATTCTGGAAATGGCTCAGAAATATTTAATATCCGGCGCCGCCCCGGTGGAACTCAAGAGAGGCATCGACGCTGCAGTTAGCGATATTGTTGAATACCTAGGTAGAATCTCGACTCCGGTGGTGAAACAAGAAGACATAAAGAATATTGCGAAGATATCAGCCAACGGTGACGAGACAATATCTGAATTGATTTCTATGGCAATTGATCAAGCAGGTCGCGACGGATCAATAACGATTAAGGACTCGCGTTCCATGGAGACAACTCTAGAAATCGTTGAAGGTTTTAGATTTGATTCTGGGTATTTTGCAAAAGCTTTTGTTAATGATGAAAGAAGAAACATATGTATGTTTGATGATGCTTTAATGTTAATTACTGATCACAAGATTAATCTAGTAGAAGATATATATCCAACTTTAGAGATAATTGCCAGAGATAATCGTCCTCTAGTAATTGTGGCAGAGGAAGTTGAAGGCCAGGCCTTAGCATCATTGATCATGAATACTACTCGTGGTACATTAAAGATAGTTGCGGTCAAGGCACCTAGGTATGGAGAAGACCGCCGTAATATTATGAAAGATTTGTGTGTGGCCACGGGTGCAAAACTTATTTCCCGTGCTTCTGGTATAAAACTTAAAGATGTAAAACTCGAACACCTTGGATCATGTAAAACCATTGAGGTCAGTCGCAATTTGACAACTATAGTCGATGGAGGGGGCCTTTACAGAGAAGTGGAAGAACAGATCGAAGTGATTAAGAACCAAATGAAAGAAGAAGACAACCTACGAATGTGTGAGGCTATGCAAGAAAGGATCACTAGATTGGCTAGCGGTATTGCCATCATTAATGTCGGCGCGCCCACTGAAGTTGAAATGATTGAGAAGAAACATCGTATTGAGGATGCCCTGGGGGCAGTTAAAGCCGCGCAAGAAGAAGGAATATTACCGGGAGGTGGTGTTGCTTTGGTCAGGGCCTCAGAATATTTAGAAATTGAAGGCGAAAATGAAGATCAAGATCTAGGTATAGAGATTATTCGCGAAGCCGTAAAAGCACCTTTAAGACAAATGGCCATTAACGCCGGTAAATCTCCTGATATTATTTTGAATATTGTTGAGAATGAATCCGACGGTGTTGGATATGATTTCAGTACCGGCTGCACGACGGACATGTTTGAAAGTGGAATCGTTGATCCCACAAGAGTCACCCGCGTGGCCTTACAAAATGCAGCATCTGCTGCTTCAACTTTAATCACGACTGGTCATGCAATTATTGAAGTATAACCTATTGACTAGTGACCAGTTGTTATTATTATATATATGAGTTGTATAAGGAGCGATAACTATGAAGGTAAATTTAACTTATCAAGTTGATTTTGAAGAGGTTCCGTTAGAAATTAATCGATTCATCTCAAGAGCTTCAGAAAAGGTTTCTAATATAAACCTTAGAGTAGCAGAATTAAACTATGTACCTGGACACGGCGTTGCTTTTCTAAATCATTTAGCTGAGACCCGTGAGTTCTTACGTATGGCTGATGAAGATTTGGAGACAGCCGCCGGCATTGCAGCTGGTTATGAACGCGCAGTGTTGGAACAGGCCACGACCGATGATACTCAAGAAGAGGAAGAAGAAGGTCAGGAGCAAGAAGAGGAGGAGGCTTTAAAAAATGAACAATCTTGAGTGTGGTGATTTAATATATGTGCCATCTCAAGCTACATTGTTTCATTTTGATTCAAAGTCTAAAAACATTAAAGACTATAATATTTTAAACAAGCCTTTAAATTTGCTGGTGACACAGAAGATTGAAGAAGGTATTATTGGCGTACATTATAAAGGCAAAACATGGTACCTCAAACAGAAGGATCTATATCCTAGTGTATATGTATAATGAGTAAATTAATTTTATTAACAGAAGTTCACGACCAAAGCGGATGGACCTCCTCCGATGACAAGAGAAACAATTTTATGTTGCGCGAGGTTGTTGTCAACCCAAATTATGTAGTTATAATTAGAGAGGATGATGTTTTTAAGGAGAAAGTAGGCCTCGACGGTTGGCCATCGGGATTAGACGAAAGAGTTTCTTTTTGCAAAATCACAATTAATTCCGGATCAGGACATTCTGCTAGTCTTAACGTGATCGGAGATTTGTATACTATAGCTCAGAAGTTTGGGATGGATGGCTAATATGTATGTTCTGTATATGAAAGACGAGTGCCCTTTCTGTAAGGATGCACAAAGGCTGCTTGATGATCATTCAGAGCAATACCAAATTATTGACTTAACATCTTCCCCGACAGTATGGGAAGATGTGAAAGCAGCTTATGGATGGCAAACCGTACCAATGATTCTAGGTAGAGAAGGCAAATTTTTTGTTTTAGTGGGTGGATTTACAGATCTAAAGGAGTACTTATCTCCAAGTGGATGAGGATACAAAACAATCTCAACTTTTTTCGATGGACTTGGAAAATATTGAAACGCTTCTTTCAGAATCCGAACTACAGCTAGAGCTAACAGAAGAACATTTGTTACATTATCTGGATTTGGATATTGTCAGTGAATATCTGATATGCACACTTTGTGAATATTATTCAAGCAATTTTGCTCTTGTGAAGGAGCTTAAAATGTGTATAGAATATAATGCGCAGATCGACAGAGACGACAAGAAGGAATTGATTTTAACAGCGCAAAATATTAAAATTTTAGAAACAACTGCTCTAAGCAGGTACATTTTAATCAGACAATTGTCAGACTATAATATATCTACATATATGAATTGAGAAATGAAGAACGGAATTTTACTACTTGCAATTGGTAATGTATTGGCTTGGCTTCAGTTCAACTCCCAATTTGTCTGGGACTTTTGGAAAGACAAGCCGATATTATCAAACGTATTGTTTTCTATACCAATGGGGTTGTGCTTTTGGTATGCTATAAAAAGTATTGTAGAAGATACCGGTGAGTTATGGACATCGAAACTAGTTGGCTTTGGCGTCAGCAATGTTATTTTTGCTATCATGACTTATGCTTTAATGAAAGAAAGTATGCTTACTGCTAAAACCTTAATATGTCTTTCCTTGGGCATGTTAATAATAGCAATTCAGATTTTTTGGAAATAATTTATTTTTTTTCTTGACTGGCACTTAAGCGTGATTATTATATCTTTGTGGATGGTGCTTTTTGGCTTCATTTTGAGCAAAAGCGAGAGTGCAGGTAAAAAAAGTTTGCACTCTCGCTTTTTTATTGTACTTTTTACACAAAAGCTTAATAATTATTGTGAGAGGCGTGAAAAGCTTTACGCAGCACTCACGACGCATCCGTGTAACTTTTACACATGAGGGAATATGTAGATGCCAAAATTATCTAAGTTGGGTTACATAACAATTATGATGATCTTCGTGCTCGGCAGCTATATTTTGATTCAAACGGCAGTAATTACGCATAAGTTTGATTTTCTAACGCCGTATGACATGGCTATTCCTTTTATGCCTGAATTCATTTGGGTATACCACTCACTTATACCAGCTATAGTTTTCACCATGATGCTTCTAGTGAGATCCAGGCCGGTGTTTTTAAATACTTTTTGGGCTTGTCTCGTCGCGGCCCTGGTTTTAAATATATCTTATGTAGTTTTCCCATCCTTCTACCCTAGAATAGATTTTGAGGTAACAAACATTTCCGAAGCCATAGTTGAATGGACCAGACAGATTGACGGAGCAAATAATACTTTTCCATCTGGACATGTCACCTTCGCGTGGTTATTATTCTTAGGTGCAGTGAAATCGATAACAGCTAGAAAATTACCTTCGCTTAAACGGCTTTATTTGTTGTGGGCCATTGGAGTTTCTCTGTCAACGCTGGTTCTCAAACAACATTATATTATAGATGTTGTCTCAGGCATTTCATTAGCATATGCGAGTTTTTATTTGGCTAAACCGATCACAAGACTACATTTAAAACTAGTTAATATTAAAGAATGATAATTCCTATGGTGCCCTATGAAATACAATATTGTCAAAAACAAAGAGAGGCTTTCAAAGCCATGCAACCCGTGCAAAGATCTAGAGTTTGGTCTGAAAACAGGCGCAGATCTGTTAGGGGTTTTAGCTAAGTCGGGTGACGGCGTAGGTCTCGCAGCCAATCAGATTGGCATTAATTCTAGAGTCTGTGTTATACACGTGAATGAACCGATTATTTTGATAAATCCTAGTATTGTCGGAAAGTTTAGGAAAATTCTCTTTCAGGAGGGTTGTCTTTCCTTCCCAGGAGATTATATTATAACTGAGCGTTACGAAAACATTATGGTAAAAGCTGACAACTACCAGGAAACACTGTTTTTTGATAAGAAAAATATCCTAGAGTGTGTCTGCGTTCAACATGAGATTGATCACCTAGATGGTATTACAATGTTTGATCGAAAAGTAAAAGGAGATATTTATGAGCAAGTTTAATGGAAGCAAATCACCGATCCCGAAGAAAAAGACACGTCAAGGTCAGGGACTTTTTTCTAAGAAGTCACACCCCGGCGGTGAAAATTTTCTAAACGGCCATCGTTCGGGAAGCCCTCCAAGCAAGTTCCGGCGCAAAGGAAAACCACGGCGAGGGCAAGGAAGATGAGCTTTGAGAAGGGTTTGGCAGATCTGCAAGAGACTTATAATTTGCTGTTGGAGGCACTTCATGATATGAACGCCAAACTAGTCTCTCTTAAAAGAGAGAACGAAAAACTGATCAGTGAAGTTGATCGATTAGAGGGAGAATTAGAAAATGAATGAAGATCGTCCCTATTTGCAGCCTGAGTTGCCACCAGATTGGTGGATAGAACAGAGAAGGCTAGAAGAAGAAAAGAAAAAGAGAGAGGCCGAAGTCAATGAAGAAAGAGTCATCGTCATCGACCTTTGAAGAGGCAGAGATCTTAAGGAAGAAAAATGAATATCTGAAAAAGGAAATTTTGCTTCTTGAGACACTGGTACGCACTCTCGAAAGAGGGTGTGCCTGCTATCTTAATAATAATAAATTTAATGTTTAAAGCTCTATTTAACGTGTGGTAGTATTATGAAATGTTCGCGAACACGAAAAAGGAGCAGTAGTTATATGAGTGATGGAGGAGTAGGTTCAATTGGAGGAGCAGGAGCAGCCGCGATGCCAACGAGCGTCGACGCAGGTCGCGGAGTGGAACCCGTCTCGGGCTCTCCCGATTCAGGAGATTATAAAGCCAGTGATGTTACCGAGGCCACAAATAAGGATTCTGTTGCAGGAGGTTCAGATATCTCATCCGCAACAGATCACCATGCGTCAAGCCCATGTAATAACATGAGTACGGAAAGTTTTGTTGGTCTTCACAACAGTTCTGTCGACGTGTCGTCACAGAACCAAGATCAAGACTTTGATATGAAAAAGCTATTAGAAATGATAATGGCAATGAAGTTACTTGAAGAGTTAAAAAAAGAATGAAAGGTCTTTACTTTTCTTAGTGGGTTGTTACATTGATAGTATGCGGCCCTGTAGTTCAACGGTTAGAACACCGGCCTTTCAAGCCGGTAACAGGGGTTCAATTCCCCTCGGGGCTACCAAGTAGGAATTTGTAATGAAAAAGATTATTATTTTGACAACAATCGCCATGTTTATGACATTTTTTGTCGGCTGTTCGGCATATGTGCGCTACCCTAGCATCGGCGTCCGCGTCGCCCCCAAGTGGGTAACCAAATATGAATGTCATTGGGTTCGCTATAATCATTATCGTAAGGTTAAGCGTTGCCACCACATCCGCGTACGCGTACGCTAATTAAGCCCTTTTAGCTCAGTTGGTAGAGCATCGGACTCTTAATCCGCAGGTCGTAGGTTCGATCCCTACAAGGGGTACAAATAACAAAGGAAATAAAATGCACGCAGACGTAGTTTTGGGCCTCCAGCATGGCGATGAGGCCAAGGGTAAAGTAACACATTATTTATCGAAATACAAAGGCTATAGCCATGTACTGAGATTTAATGGTGGCTGTAATGCCGGCCATACTATATATCATGACGGGAAGAAATTTGTAACTCATCATATCCCAGCAGGCGTATTTTTTGGTGTTAAATCAATTATCGGCCCAGGATGTGTCGTAAATGTAACACAATTTTTTAAGGAGTTACAAGAACTTAAGGATGGAGGCATAGATGTTGAAGGGAAAGTTTTCATTGCCGAAAATGCTCATGTCATTACTGAGGAGCATCTTCAAGAAGAAGAAACAGAAACAAAAATCGGTACCACAAAGCAAGGCAACGGACCAGCCTATCGCGATAAGTATGCAAGAACTGGAGTACGAGCTAAACAAGTACCCGTTCTAAAAAATTATTTAATTGATATATACAAGGAGTTTCATAATAATGATAAACATATTAAAATTTTGTGTGAAGGAGCCCAGGGCTTTGGGCTTGATGTTGATTGGGGGGATTACCCTTACGTTACATCTAGCCATTGTACTGTCGCTGGTGCTATACTAAATGGAATTCCCCCTTCATGGATCAAAGATGTTTGGGGAGTAGCTAAGATATACGAAACGTACGTAGGTGCTAAGCAGTTCGAGCCATTGAATTCAGAATTTTTTGCCCGCGTACGCGAGGCGGGTGATGAGTTCGGCGCGACAACAGGACGACCAAGACAATGTAATTGGTTAAACGTCGATGAGCTTCAAAAAGCCATTAAAGTAAATGATGTTAACAAACTGGTTATCAATAAAATGGATGTTCTGCGCGAAATCGATGTCTGGGCACTAATTAGGGATGGAAAAGAAATATATTTTGATTCCGAAAAGGATATTATATCTTGGCTAAAGGCGAATTTGAAGGTCGATGAAATTCATTTTTCAGATAACAAACACAGATTGTAACGAAATCTGTGATGGAGGACGTTCTTGTGGACAAAGAAGTATTAAAAGAGCGCCTCGATTTGATAGTAGAAGTTAGATCTAAGATAGAGAAGATGAAGATCAGTTCGGTTTTTGTTACCGATTTCGGCGCCATGCGACTCCTTTCTTATCTTCTAGAGGGTTATCAAGAGTTGATGGCAGAAAATATTAAGCTGCAAAAACACATAAGAGTTCAAGAAGTTACGGACAAAATAAAAAGAAAGCGTCTAGACTCTAACAAGAACCGTTCTTAAGTTTACTTTAGCAATAGGAAACGTATGAAAGTTGGAGATCTGGTGGTACTCTCGAAGAGAGAGCTTGGTGACTTGGTGTCTGAGTGTGGCTTAGACTCAACCACTGATATAACAAAAGACTATGGTGTCGGCGTGGTTATCAAGTATCAGACGGATAACCTAAGCTATCCATGGATTGTTCATTGGTTCCCACTCAACGAATCACAGAATGAGAAGGCTAACCGCCTAGAAATTATAACTCAGGCTAGACTTTGAAAATTGTGTGCCTATAATAAAGATATATACGTAACTCAAAGAGGAGAAAATGAGTAACAAAGTTTTTGGTAAGAAAAGTAAATTTGAGGATGGCGGAGTCTCAATCTTGGGAAAGAAGCCGATGACGAGGTGTGTTGACCCCACCAAGATTAGGTCCTTCAAGAATCGACAAACCAAGCAGGAAAAGATAGACGAATATCTTGAATCTGGTGGCGGCGGTAAAAAAGGCGGGTTTAATTATAATCTGTGGAAGAACCCATCCATCGCGGTCTTGAATGGCAAAGAGTTACTATTTGATGGCGACCACCGTCGTCACATGTGGAACCAATGTATATATCAAGAGACCGGCGAGCCCATGCCTGCCGACTTCTATGAGGTTCAATCCGAAGAAGAAATTCACGAATTATTTGTAGCAGTTAATAAGAAGAATAGATCTGATATTAGTGCCGAGGAAGAATTTTTTCATCGATGTGGTGCCCAAGAACGCGAGGCTTTAGCTATCGCCCGTGATATAAGCAACGCCGGCCTTAAGGTATCTCTTGGCACCGGCGAGAAAGGTACAACCATTGGCGAAGAAAATTCACCCTCTATAAAAATTAAAGGATTTGAGAAAGCCCTGGCTAGATCTAGTTCTGATGCGGTTTACAGAGCTTCAGAACTGATGCAGTTAGCATGGCCCCGAGCCAAGACTATTCGTCCTGAAATGCTTGGTGCCATAGCAGTGGTATACGAACACACAGATTTCCTCTTAGAAGGACCGAAAAAGCATCCAAAAGGCGGAGTAAGAGATCGCTGGGAGGAATGGTTCCAAGCAGGTGTGCAGGGATTTTGGGGTACTCAATACAATGCGACCACCAAGTTTAAGGAAATGGGGTGCAAAGAAGTAACAAACAACGTGCACACTGAGCGTTCTATATATGCAATTGCTCTAGGAATTTTGATAGCCACCAAACAGGCTAACAAATTTGACCCTAGTTCATTCCGTAAAAAGTTTAAGTCCGCACGGGATATGTTCAAGGCCAGCCTAGAAAAGAAAGATAAATAATTTTGTATACTATTTAGAGATAGTGACACCTGGACCATCCAGCATAGCTATGTAATAAGAGGGTCTTTAATTGACACGAAGAGTTTATGTTCCGAGCAAAGCTCAGGAACCTCTCGACGAAGCAAAAAAGCTGTTATATTTATTGAAAACAGCGGTTACACAAGAGAAAGAAGATAAAATCTTGGACAGGATTGATAAGATCCGTGCGCTTTTGAGCGAGGCAACAAAAAATCTGAAAAACGACTGTTGACTTTCGTTCACCGGTAGCTATATTGTTATCAGGTGGAGGAAAATAATGAAGGTTGGTGATTTAGTTATACCTACAAGCTTCTCCAATTATCGCAACGTATACCCGGCGCGAATGATCGTCGAGGTTACCGAGATAGAGAGGAATGGAAAGCTCGTTAAGAAGTGTCGCCTCGAAGGCGATGAGAGTTTTTTGCGCGAAGAAACACTTGAGCTAGTGTCAGAAGCGTGAGGTCGTCCTAGTTACTAGTAGGGTATGAATAAGGAACAGATACAGATAGTCTGGTTGATATTATGTTATTTATTTAACTTTGTTGATGCGACTATGACTCTGATTGTTGTTTCCAAGGGAGTTGAGGAGGCCAACCCGGTGATGGCATATTTTTTATCTTTCGGCCCTGCCTTCTTCATCATAACGAAGTTTGTTTTTTTTGCGGCAGCTATTGATTTTATAGCCAAAAAGATACCAAGGATATTACCATTAATAGCAATCCTGTTTATGATGGTGGTATGTTGGCATTGCGCTTTTTGGTTTGCAGCTAATATATGAAATGTATAGAAATAGGTGACTTAGTAAAATTTGTAGGCCACACGATGAAATCAGGACCTCTCGGTATCATATTGCGCTTCAAGAATCTGACTGAGCCACCGCATCCTTCGCAGCCTCACCGCCGCAGTGCCTATATCGAATGGGCTTGCAAATACACGACGTCTGGTCACTACCAGTTGTCTATTTTAGAAGTAGTTAATGAAGAAACGTAAAGATCATAACCTCCCCCAGGTCGGCGATCTCGTAGCTTGTTGCGATGGTGATTTGGGTCTGGTCTTGAATCTTGAATATGGAGATGATTCGGAACTTCTGATTAGGGTTATGTGGAAGTCGGGTGATCAATTTCTTGATCCCTGGTCGTCACGGGATTTTATAGATGGCACAGGTATGTTTTCTATCGCCAGCGAGGTTGACTCGCTGCGAACGGTACCTACAATTATAGCATGAAGCCTGGAGACTTGGTTGTATTATCATCACGCAAAACACGCAAGGGATATGTTTTTGAGGATCAAGTTGGCTTGGTTCTAGAAATTAATCCATTGAAGAGTTTTGGCAACATCACGTCGATCATTACTGTAGATTTTGGAGGCGTTTCATATGACTTTGGAATTTTAGATTTGGAGTTGGTCAGTGAAGGTGGGTGATTTAGTAATGATTAGAGACGACTGGCGAACTTTGGGGATTTACTATGGTATCGGAGTCATTACTATGATGGACGAAGGCAATTATGACGACGCCGACGGGACCGAAGCCTGGAAGAGTTTTCGCGTTCAATGGAACGATGATTTTACATGGCACTCCCCTGAAGAGTTAGAGTTAATCAGCGAAGACTCTTGACTGGCTCAACTTGGTACTTATAATTTGGGTGTGAAAAGCGAAGAGAACACAATATGAAAGTAGGCGACCTAGTAAAACCCAAGCCGGCATACCTCGACGACGAGGCCTCACCGCCCGTTGGCATGATTATAGAAGAACATCATTGCGACGGAGGGGGCCACTTGGAGCCTGAGACTGAGTTTATCGTCCAGTGGCCCGCCGATGAGCCCTATCCCGCATGGCAAGATTTTGAACTGGAGTTGGTAAGTGAAAGCAGGTGATTTGGTAAAGTGTAGTGACACTGATTCATATGGTGTCATTACACGAATAAGTGTGCGCTCCCCTGACACACCTAGAGTTTACTGTGTTGTAGACCCCAGCATACCTCAATATGACTATAGGGTACTTTGGTCCTGGGGTTCAGAGAAGTGGGAGACCCCCGCCACAATCATCCCGGCTCCAAACGAAGAGAATACACTATGAAAGTCGGTGATCTGACCCTTGACCCAAGATTTTTTGTGCCTATATTTAGGACACACACAGCCCCGTGGTGGAATTGGCATACACAACAGACTTAAAATCTGTCGCCCGAAGGGCTTGCGAGTTCGAGTCTCGCCGGGGCTACCAAACATAATGAACAATGAATGAAATTAGTTAGAGATTTAATTCCCCGTATCATCGAAGATGCTGGAAAGACATGTAAATATCATGTTGCCGATCTTGACGAATACAAGAGTTTTTTGTACGAGAAGATGCGCGAGGAACTCGATGAGTTTATTGAGAACCCATCGTATGAAGAGGCAGCAGATATGTATGAGGTCTTGAGTACGATCTTGCGGTTACACAGCCTGACTATGTTCAGTGTCGACAGCACGGCAACAACTAAGCGTGAAAAGCACGGCGGCTTTAGGGATAGGATTATTCTAGAAGAGGTTAATGACAAACCATGATTTTTTGCTCGTGCATGTGACAACAATATGAAAGAAAAACAATCAGAACATGATCTAGTAAAGCTGGTTAGCCTTATAATGGGATCAGCGCCTGTATCACCCATACACGAAAAAGAAGATTTTGAGGCTGAGTTAATCAAAAGTATGGCCCTCCGAGATAGGATCGCATATCTCTTTGGGAAAGGCTATGAGATTTTTGAGGCTTGACTCTGATCTTCTTGTTCCTACTATTGTGGTGGAAGTAACTACTGACCCGTAGCTCAGGTGGTTAGAGCGCCATTCTTATAAAGTGGGTGTCGCGGGTTCAAGTCCCGCCGGGTCGACCAAACGGAGAAGGTTAATGAGTTTAGCAACTTACATTTTTAAGCCCAAGAACGGCATTGAAGTCGCCACAAAAGTGATCGATTGTTTTGTTGATTCATTTCTTGGATGGGGAGATTATGGAGCGGAGTGGCATATTGGCGAACTTAAGGACCGCGAAGGCTGGTATAAGTTGAACGCAGATCCATCATATGATGGCGGGTTTGAAGCATTTACTGAGGCTTGTTTTGTAAACCATCACATTACCGGGGAACAGATGACCGACGACATGATGATCTTGTTGGTAGAAGCTGGCCTCACAGTTGGCCCAGATGAAGCTGGATACAAGCCAGGTGAGGCTGAAGGTGAGCACTTCCTTATGGATGTTGAGCTATCTGAAGTAATCGCCGCCTTGAGTGATGAAAACTCCCATGTTTATTCTCCTTGGGATACTGACTGCTGGGTGCTTAACGTGAAGACCAGCGAATCGAAACGCTATGATATGACGGACCTTATCTTTTCTTTGGGCTCGACCTAGACTTGGCTCTTTCAGTGACTATAGTCTGTACATGGGATTGAACAAAACAATCGTCTGTTCTGACGGCTTCTCGATGAGCGTTCAAGCCAACGCGGGTGCTTACTGTACCCCCAGGATTGATAATGCTCAGAGATATGATGCCGTAGAGGTTGGCTTTCCTAGCGATTACGAGTCTCTGCTGGCTCCGTATGCGGAAGACAAAGAGGACTACACTGGCACAGTATATGCCTGGGTTCCTACTAACGTTGTGACTTTGGTTTGTGTAAAACACGGCGGAGTCGCGACGGGTGATATGCCACCCGGCGTACCCTATTTGAGAGGAGACAAGTGAAAGTAGGTGATCTCGTTGTAGCGACACTGCATACCAACACAACCATGATGGGTTTGATCACGGCGGTTAATGTTGATCCGTTAGCTAACCGTATTGATTCAATGTTCCCTTACCATGTTTGTTTTAATGATGGCAGTTTCAATGATTGGTTCGGGGTAAATACTTTGGAGCTTGTCAGTGAAAGTCGGTGACTTGGTAAGCGCTTTGGGTCTTCTTTGGGACCATCACCAGCTTGGATTGGTGGTAGAATCAGCGCCCGATGGCTACGGCATCGATGGTCATTGGATTCAGTTTTTTGAAGACCCCGATACGTGGAAGTGGTACGCCGATGATGAGCGCCACGAGGTAAAGGTAATCAGTGAAAGTCGGTAACTTGGTAGTTGTAATACTGCTCTTTATTTTTGCCGCGCCGCCGGCATATGCCCAACCGCCGAAGATGCTTAGAAAGTGTCAGACGTGCCATGGTAAGGAACTGACGGGCAAGAAGAAGAATCCGTCGATTGTGGGCCTCTCTTATGAAAAGTTGTATGCGTCGCTCACCACCGACACACCCAAAAAAATGAAACGTATAGCCAACAAACTCACCGACGAACAGAAGGTTGAGTTGTCAGAATATATTTTTGGTTTGGAGGCTCCCAAGGAGGATCCCAAGCCGGTGATCGGGTGCTGATCATGAAAGTCGGTGATTTAGTAAAAAGCCTCGACGCCTGGGGACCAGACGAGGATGGCGGCGAAGAATACTACCCTGTTGGTGTGATATACAGGCAGCACAAAACCCGTTTCCACCGCTGGTGGGTCCGCTGGGTTTCACCTGGCCATCTCACAGACATAGGCGAGGACCGAGCTTGTATGCTCGATGACTGGCTGGAGATTCTTAACGAGGCCTCTTGACTAGATTAATATGGTACCTATAGTTGTGATATGAAAGTCGGTGACTTAGTAAAATGGACACATCCACAGTCGATCGACTTTGGCCTTGTGCTCCAACTGGGAGAGGACACGACCGAGCCCTGGATTAACAGGGGCGGCGAAGTTTTGATTTCGTGGTTTGGCAACCCCGCGCACAGCGGTTTTTATCCTGCTAGCCATGAACTTTTGGAGCTAGTCAATGAAAGCCGGTGATTTGGTTTTCCATTGTCAGGATTTGGACGATCTCCCTGACCCTTCTCCTGGGTTAGTGACAGAGACGTATTTTGTTGGAGAACAAGAAGAAGCTATAGTATATTTCACGGATCGAACATTCGGAGAATATCATTTAGCCGAGGAACTAGTGAGGGTCAATGACCACCACACCGATAAAGAAAATGAAAGTAGGTGATTTGATTCAGGACTGCGACGACGGCGAGATAGGACTCGTGGTGTCTGTTGGCCCAGGATACCATGTCAAAGAGGATAATGATTATCCAGACGGTAATATGCCTTCATGGAGGGTAAGGTGGCCGAGCCTTCCCTACGCCTGTGATCTTGGCGAAGATTCCCTGACTGAAGGTCTAGTAAAAATAATCCACGCAGCCTAGACTTTGATTTCTTGGTTCTTATAGTTGTTTCAGATGAAGATCATACTGTCGACATTGAAAAAGGATTGCAGATGGGAACTTCTTGTAACATTTTTGTCGAGCTAGAGGGTAATAAACACATTGGTGTATACTGTCACTTCGATGGTTATCTTGACCACATGCTGCCAGAACTTCATGCCATTAAATATGACACTCTTTATGGGCTTGTTCTTGAAGCAGGCACACATGGTGGTATTCGTATTTTGAATGAGCGAAACACCAAGCCGGATCCGACCATGAGAACTGAGTTCCTCGATGATAACTGCACGGAATATGTCTTCGATCCCGATGACTTGAGTTATGCGAAGTTCGCCTATATCAAGAAGTTGAACGGTGAGGTACTGTATAGAAACCACCGCGAAGATGGCTGGCATAATGCTAGTTGGTCGATCCAATGCAAGTAGGCGATTTAGTAAAACACAATCCGTCGAATACGCTTGGGTTGATTGTCGAGCAGACAGCCCTCCACCGAGCCTTGGTAAAGTGGAACGATGATATTGGTGAGGTGGAAGACATCAGCTTTTATGCGGGTGAACTGGAGCTAGTCAGTGAAAGTCGGTGACCTCGTGCTTCCAAGAGATGATTGGAAGACCAAAGGTCTCGATTATGGTATTGGTATTATTCTTGATACTTATGATGACGACGACGGCATGGAATACTACGAAGTTAAGTGGGAACATGAGATCCAGTGGTGGAGAGGATACGAGATGATTTTATTCAATGAGTCTTGACCCTGATAATCTTGTTCTTATAGTTGATACACACCCAAGATAGAGAGGAAAAACTTGGCTTACATTACTGACAAAAACGGCAACTACAAACGCACCGTGACATGCAGTCATTGTTACGAGACCGGACACAATAAGTCGTCCTGTCCCAAACAAAAGAAAGACTTGGCTAATAGCATTGCTGAGTACGAAGATCAGATCGCTAAGGACAACTTTTCAGATGATTGGGACCGGTCTTACGCTACTCGTCGTCTAAGTGAGGCCAAGGCTCAACTGGATAAGGCTAAGAACAGAGGTAAAAACCGTAAGTGTTCTTACTGTCATGGGCTTGCCCACACTCGGCGTACATGCGCTGATCGCAAGTCAGACATCGAATGTGAGGCCCACAAGATTAAGGCCGGCCGCGAGATTTTGGCCCCAAGGCTGGAAGAGTACGGCATCGGAGTCGGCGCGCTGATTGAGCATGAGGGTGATATTTACACCGTTGAGAAGATCGACTGGAGTTACGTCACTCAAGGCAGCATTATCGGTATTAATGGTCATGCAGATAATGCTACACGACCGATTACTGCACGGTCCTTCCCGACTGAACATTACACTCGTGGTCGAGTGAGTAGCTTTGCTCTGCCTGACGAGGTGACAAATATCGAGGCAGTTGAAATATCGAGGTGGGCAATGTGTAAATGGAAGCTGCTTTCGCCAGCACCAAAATCTTGCCCGTCAGACTTCACCGACATCGATGGTTGTCGTATTGTTTCAAAGGGTTTAGAGATGTTCAACGACGGCAACGACCGACCCTACGGGTATTTGTACCCCAACGGTTGACGCTCACAATCCGGTGACTATAGTTAAGGTGTCGGAGGGACAGTGAACATTTATCTTCACTCAGATGAAATCGAGCCTGGTGTTTTGGTTAAAACCATGTCTCGTGATAACGAGATTGTCCCGGCCTTGGTCATGTCTTTCGCAGCCCGCGCTACGCATCAGGCGGCTACGTCGACCACTAAGTTCGTCCGCGTCTTGTCCACCGATGGCGAGATCTACGTGATGAACGCACTTTATTTGGAGCACTGGAGATGAAACACTCTAGCATAGACGCACGAGTGATGCACGCCGGTAAGTCCGGTGCCCATCACAAGCGAACCGATGACTTCCGCAAGGGTCGTCGGCGTAAACCCAAGAAGCAGGCTGCAAAGCACCTGCGATGGAGAAATGAATGAGAGACATAACTTTGTCTGCGACCACTGTTGAGATTCTGATCGACGCCGCTCGTTTGGGCGTTCAGTTTCTCCAAGATCAAATGATGGCAACAACAGAAGACCGCTACGAGCGAAGCAACATTCGCAGTCAGATTCGGCGTACAGAACACGTCATCGATAGTATTGATCGTTTAACTTTTGGAGTAGAGATCCAGCAGGTCGCTGCCGCCCAAAAGATGAGCGAGCGCGCTGAGACCCGTCGCGAGTACGAAGACATGAGTGATATGTCTGACTCCAAAATGAACTGGATTGAAGGTAAGCGATGAACCTTAAAGAAGCGAAGAGGCTGAAACCAGGCGCTATTGTTCGCGAAGCGTGGGGTTCGAAGAAGTCCGAAGGACTCGTTCTATCGACGACATACGTCAAAGAGGTGCATACGGCAAAGACTCTTTGTCAGGAAAAAAAGGAGCGATATGATATTGTTGTTCATTGGCTGAGAGACCCACCAACCCAATATGATCAGGCATATGGATCATCCGGCGCGAGTAAGCGCAATCCACAACTGCGCCAAAACTGGGAACTAATGGTAAAGATTCATGCAAGTTAGAGCCATGCTGGAAGGTACTTGGTTTATTCTCATGTGGGTGGGTTTACTTTACACCCTATCGTTCCTATAATCAGTGCATGAAAACAGGCGACATGGTTTGGTATAACAGCGCTGGATCCAAACAGACTGGACTTGTGCTGGAGATTATCACGGTTGAAAACCGATTCATCTCCGAGACTCCATGCAAGATGATAAGGATACATTGGAATGAAAACGGGTATGGTTATAAGCCTGCCGTATATGATTCCGAAATGAAGAGACAGTTCGGTGATATCCCTGACTGTTATGTTCGCCTCACGACCAAAACTGGCCTTTCCATGTTCAAAGTCATAAGCGAGGCTTGACCCTTGATAATCCGTTCCTATAGTTAGAGCATGAAGAAGCGATGCAAACCGCTTGTTGGCGATTTGGTCACGCTCGACCATGTGGCCGTCGACGAGTTCGACTATTGGGGCAACGGCACTAACGGCGAAGTTGGTGTAATCATTAGATGTTTTGGTATACGTTGTGTGGTCCAGTGGTCCGATGGCGCGACGACTTCACCTGAGCGATCCGTCTTGGAGATTGTAAATGCAGCCCGGTGATCTAGTAAGAATCAAACGAGCCAGTATTGGCATGTCTGCTGGAACTCTGGCATTGCTAATGGAATCGCATCCTTTCAGCGCTGGAGTACATGGCGAAGGTTCGAACATTTGGCGGGTCAGCATCATTGGGTCTGCTCGACGCTTGACTGGTCGTTATCTTGAGGGTGACTTGGAGACTGTCAGTGCAAGTAGGTGATTTGGTTCAGGTTTTGCCAGCAAAAGTAGGCTACTATATCATCGTTGAAGACTTTGCTTTCCACCGGGACAACGACAAGGCTTACTGGCAACTTTTGCCTGTAACTACAAGTATTTATAGCGGTTACGGACCTATGTCAGAAGAGTTCATCGAGGTAGTCAGTGAAAGTCGGTGACATTGTTAAGTTTAATGCGATCGGTCGATCAACCCCGTGGAGCGCGCCCCATCTTTACCCGCATAAATATGAGATTGGCATAGTGGTCGGCTACTTTCGTGGATTGTTCAACGATGGCGAACCCGTAGGCCCGAACGGAGACACGGCACTCAAAGTGATTTTCCCTAGTAAAATCGGAGAGTGGCGACGCTCGATTTTGGAGCTAGTCAGTGAAAGTCGGTGATTTGGTAAATAATACTCATGCCCTTGACCGCTGCGGTCTGGGGCTTATAGTTGATATAGATCAGACAGCGCTAGATGATTGGCGCTGTGGATACTTTGTTCGATGGCTTAATCCTCCGAAGGGTAGACCATCGGAAACTTGGAACAGCGACAGATGGCTGGAGAAAGTATGAACGTCGGTGATTTGGTAAAGATGAGGCCGGCCATGGCTGACCCGAAACTGTATGGTGTTGGCCTCGTCGTAAAGGTCGAAGGCTCGCAGCCCGCTGATCAGCGGTGTTTTATTCGCTGGCCCACGATGCCAGACCGTGAACCGCGCCGATGCGCTCGGTACGTTTTGGAGCTTGTCAGTGCAAGTCGGTGATTTAGTAATCCGAACTTATGGTGAAGGCAAACGCCCAACAGCGATTATTGTTGGCACGCCTCAGTCCTCCCACCGGACGTACCCTATAGTGGAGTTAATATGGTCCGGCCGCGACCGGGTTGTTCAGTTTGGTTCAGAACATTTGGAGGTCATCAGTGAAAGTCGGTGACTTGGTGAAATACCACGATGAACTTTATGCTGGTCTTGGTCTAGTGATCAACATTGCTAACCACCCACGCCCCGCCGCCGTGGATTTTGTTTGCGTGCAATACAATGATGTTACCGATTGGATTGACATTGAAGATTTGGAGATTGTAAATGCAAGTGGGTGATTTGGTAATCGCGACAGAGGACACTTATCGCTTTGACGAAGGTGATATTGGTCTCTTGGTACACATTGACCGAGGCCAGCCAGACAAGGAATATCGACCGTTGTATTACGTTCAGTGGAATGACAGGTCACATTGTGACCCATACGAACATTCTGTTAACGGAAAGCGCATCATCACCCTTTACTCGACGTAAGTCGTTCTTATAGTTGAAACATGATACGACTCAACATAGGTGATTTGGTATTCCACCGAGACCGGCTGTGGATGGAGCGTACGACAATGGGTATCATTACTGGAATCCATCCCCGCAGCCGCGAGTTCACTTTTGTCGATGTATTATGGTCCGATAAAGAACATTCGATTCTGGGTTACATGCCAAGTGAACTGAGGTTGGTTAATGAAAGCAGGTGATCTGGTACAGATGAAGAGATGGCCGCACTTTGAAGATTGGTGGGGTTTAACTGCTATTGTTCATGGCACACATCATACCGACGCGGAGCAACCTCTAATCGACGTGTGCTTTATAAAGACCGGCGAAACACGCTTAGGCATGTCGGCATCTTTATTTGAAATAATCAACGAGGCCTCTTGACCCATGAAAATCGGTACCTATACTTTGAGTAACTGGTGGTACATTTCTTCAACAAAGAGAAAGAAGATGGACCCAGAAGCAAAACAACGAAAGCAATCGGCGCTGAAAACCCTGCTTAGGCAGTTGGACGTTCCCGCCATGCGAACGGACGTGACCAGTGTGAGCAATCTCCGCTGGCTCATACGAAACCTCGCAGCCAGGAACAACGAGCATCGGATGCTTGACACTGTGTTCACTATGATTCGCGAACTTTTGCGTTCGTAGAACTATTTATTGCAGCAAGGAGTATGCAAAATGAAGAACCTTAGAACCCTTATTATGTGCTTGGTCGCCGTGACCATGCTAGCCGGATGTGAACTTCATCTGGGCCGAGGAGGTGGCGGCCATTCGCCCACCGGACCTACTGTTTCCACGGAGTATGTGGTCACTCCCGATGCTTCATATGTTGAAGTGGAAGTCGGGTCATCGAGCGGCTACTACGACGATTATTACTACGACGATGTGTGCTGGGAGGATCCCTATTGGCACGCCGAGGAGTGGTGTGACTACTACGACGATGGCTCACTGTGCTGCGTCTGGTACGACGATGGCTGGTACGAAGAATGGTGTCAGTGGGACTACGACTACTGTTGGGAATACAACGGTTCTTTTTAGCCTAGACTCTCGAAATCTCGTTCCTATGGTTTAAGCATGAAACGAAGAGACAGAATGAAGAATCGACGCGGCCAGATCCCCGCGACTGCTAAGGACAGAGCCGAATGGGCTCGCGAGCGACGAGCGCTGGTGGGCTCTATCATTTCTCAGCCAGACTTCGTAGGTGCCCTCGTCATGGAGCATATCCGAGGTTCACAATATCTTCTCAGGATGCCTGACGGCACCGAGGTCTTCGCATCTCACAAGAAGCCCAAGTATAAAACGTCAGCAGGTGTGCCTATAACTGACCAGGGCTGGCGTCGATGGGAAAACCGTCGATGACGGATAAGTGGAAGGTCAAGCCTGGAGATCTGCTCTATGTCGACGATAATAAGACTATCGGAATCGTCCACCGGGAAACACCCAAGAAGATTTGGTATTATGCTTTCGGTGAGAATGGCATAGGCGGCCCCTTTGGTGTGAACAAAGATACGCTTTATCAAAAAATCGATGAAGGTTATTGCCTTCATCAAATAGGCGAAACCAAATACCGCAGGAAGAGATAAGATGGGATACCGTTCACAAGTAGTATTCGCAATCGCACCAGAGGCAGCACATGCCTTCATGGCTTTGCAGGCAAAACACCCAGAACTGCTAGCGTTGTGCAACGACGCTGACGATTTCATGTCAGGCTACGGAGTCGAAGGCGACTGGTTCATGCACTGGAGTCATATCAAGTGGTATGAAAGCTACGAAGACGTGGGTCCGCTGATTAAGTTCATCGAGGCCCTCGATGCCGACGACCTGTCGGAGTTCGGAGAGCCTGAGAGCCCGAAGGACGACGACGGCAAGGAACAGGCGTGGCACAACTATTTCAAGTTCGTCAGGATAGGCGAAGACTATGACGACGTTGAAGACAAAGGCTGGGCCTTTGATAACATTCAGGTTATGCGCCAAGTCAACTTTTAGGTCTTTACTCTCAGAAGACCGTTCCTATAGTTTAGGCATGAAGATGAAGATCGGTGACATTTTAATACTTTCCGGCAAGACAAGGCATGGAAAGAACCGTGTGAGAGAACAGGGTAAGTTGTGGAGAGTGCTCAAAATCAAGGGTGCTATGCCCAATGGACCCTGGCCCGGTGGTACAGAGATCGCCGAGCTTGAAACGGTCGACGGCAAACACTGGCGCGTTATACCTGTGGCCGGCGATACAGATTTCGATTTTCGCCCTGCCCCTTGACCTTCAGAAAACCGTACCTATAGTTTAGACGTACCCAGCAACGGAGAGAAACATGGGATACTACGGAAGTTACACACAAGCCCGCCGCACTCGCCAAAACAACCCTGAGTTGGTTGCTCGAATCGAGAAAACTGCGAAGGGTGCCATCGCGACCATGACTGATTGGGAACGTAGCTTTCTGGGATCCCTGCTCGATTCTGCGAAGAAGTGGGGTCGACTGACTGCGAAGCAGCATGAGGTCTACCAGCGTATCGAGAAGAAGTCTGACCCTGCCTTTCAGAAGGCACGGAAGACGTGGAACGACAACTACACGCCGGCTATGCGTGAGCAGGCCACCTTCGCCGCTAACTATTATGAGGCGAACCCGCCCTACTTCAGTGATGCCGCCCATCGCATCCTGACCGACGAGAAGTTCATTCCGTCCGAGAAGCTATACCGTAAGATGGTCGAGAACAAGTACGTCCAGCGAGCGAAGGAGAACCACGCTGCGTCGCCCAAGTTCTCCGCCGGCTCGATGGCTATGGTTCGTGATTCGGCCCACGTACAAGGTCGCCTGTGCGCTTATCGAGGACAACTTGTCATGATCATCGAGGTCGAAGAAGATGTCAGAAGCGCAACCAAAGGGGCACGCAAGATGACTATTCTTCCCGTTGGTAGCACCGAGATGGTTGTCGTTGAAGAACGCTACCTCAAGAACGCGAAGGTCTAGCATGTTTGCGCCACCTAAGAAGAAGAAAACAGAATACAACTACTACTGTGGCTCATGTGGCTGCAAGTATCTCAACAAGCCAGGGTCGACCCGCTCCGCCTGTGATAGCAACTGCTATGCGTGCGGAAGCAGCCGTATCTGTGCTTGTGAATGGGCCACTGAGAACAAAAAGAAGGGTTGACCCTTTACTCTCTGAGCCCCGTTCCTATTATTCACTTGTTCAACCGATTCCCCCACCAACAGGAGGCCATCATGACTTTGGCGATTGCTTACGGTACAATGTGTATCGGTAGTTTGCTTTACACCGTGATTCGTTAATGATGAAGGGGGCTGAGAAAAAGATTCCAGCCCCCTTTACTCGCGACCATCGGTTCTTATCATTAGAGTGTCGGCGACGAAGCCGACAGAGTTCAACCCAGCCAACGACAGGAGTTCACAATGGCTGTTGATTTCAAGACATTTTCCCAGGTCGCCCCGCTTGTTCTGGCAGTTTACAAGCCAGTGCTGCTTCGTGGTCGCCATGGTGTTGGTAAGTCCGAGGTGGTATACCAGATCGCTCGTGACATGGATCTTCCCATCGTCGAGCGTAGAGCCTCGCAGATGACTGAAGGCGACCTCGTGGGTCTTCCGAAGACTGACGGAGACGTCACGTCCTTCTGTCCACCCGACTGGTTCCAGGCTGCATGTGACGGTGCCGTGGTCCTCTTCTTCGATGAGGTCGACCGCGCCGTCAACGAGGTCCGTCAGGGTCTCTTTGAGCTTACGGATTCACGTAAGTTGTTTGGCAAGCACCTGCACCCTGGCACTGTCATTCTCGCTGCCGTCAACGGTGGTGAGCATGGTTCGCAGTACCAAGTCGGTGAGATGGATCCCGCCGAGCTTGACCGTTGGACCGTCTTCGACGTGGAGCCAACGTGTGAGGATTGGCTCACTTGGGCCAAGGATAGTGTGAACGAGGTCGTCTGGGATTTCATTAACCAGAATCGCTCCCATCTGGAGCACACTAGTGACTACGAGCCCAATAAGGTTTACCCGTCGCGTCGTTCATGGGTGCGCCTGAGCGATTGTCTCGACAACGCTGGGATGCTGGGTGAGGAATACAACGACCTGACCTACCAGTTGGCATGTTCCTTCATTGGTTTTGAGGGTGCTGTTGCTTTCAATGACTTCGTTCAGAACTACGAGCGGCAGGTCACTGTCGAGATGGTTCTCGACCAGGGCAAAGTCGAAAAGACCAAGGATTTCGGTATCAACGAGCACTGTGCTCTCATCGACAAGATGGAAGCATCCGAGGTCTTCGCCGTCGAGCTTCCCGCCGAGCAGGTTCAGAACCTCTCCAACTACTTCGTCACCCTGCCTTCCGAAGCTGCGATGAAGTTGTGGACGGTTCTCGGCAAGGGTGAGAACGCAAACGTCATCGCCCTGCACAAGTCCGAGGCGTCCGATGGCACCAAGGTCTCTGGTCGCATGGTCGAAATGTTGACCGGTAAGAAGGACTAAATGGTATACCGCAGGGAGGCACGGGTTACAGGTGCCTCAAACTATAGAGGTAGGTTAGGACGATGCCTCACATTAAAGTAAAATGCGCTTTCGCCTGCTTTGCGCTTGTCTACAAGACAGAATAAAAAAAGTAGGATAGCAAGGCTGCTCTGCGAGAAAACAGCCCTCCTAACCGTTTTTTTGATTATGAGTATTTACTACCTTGGATCCGTTCCTATTGTTAGAGCGTGACAGGAGAAACACCTTGAGTGAAACGAAGTTCAACCTTAACGACCACATCTTCCGACTGCTTCAGTCGGAGCCTTTCTTCGCGGCGCTGTCGCGCAAGATTGAGAAGGCTGAGTCGAAGGCTATCCCAACTGCGGGCGTGCGGGTTAATCCCGACACCGGCTACTTCGAGATGCTCTACAACCCTGAGTTCTTCGAGGGCCTGACCGATGCCGAGCGCAGTGGTGTACTCGTGCATGAGTTCTACCACTTGGTGTTCGAGCATGTGACCGGGCGTCTGCCAGATGAGCTTTCAGCCGCGATGACCAAACCGACTCAGGCCGAAGCCGCGCTGTTCAAGTTGTGGAATATCGGAGCAGATCTTTCAATCAACTGCCTTATCGGCAAGGACAAACTGCCGGCGATGTGCTGCTTCCCTGGTGTCGGCCCATTCGAATCAATGCCAGAGGGCCAGACCGCTGAGTGGTATTACGATGAACTGAAGAAGATGCAGGACGAGAACGGATCCGGTGGCGAAGGAGGCGACCCAGGCGATGAGTCTGGCGAAGGCTCCGGTGGGGGTTTCAACCCCGACGACGCCGGCCAGTTCGACGACCATGCTGGCTGGGGAGGCGAAGAGTGCTCGGACGCCATCCGTGAGATTGCCAAGGAACGTCTCAA
>TARA_R110000824_G_scaffold19504_1_pt1 | contig 43607 bp, 35 predicted proteins | sample TARA_R110000824 | Tara Oceans TARA_R110000824 (sample SAMEA4397747) | marine metagenome | biome: Polar Biome; feature: [MES] marine water layer (ENVO:01000295) within the mesopelagic zone...; material: water (ENVO:00002006), including particulate matter (ENVO:01000060) such as......
TGATGCTCGCCGGCCTGGCCCGTGCCAGCAACGATGCAATGGTAGGTGACCGGCGTCACCCGCTGTTCGTGCCGGAACTGAATATCGCTCAGAATATCTTTCAGCCCAATGCCGATACAATTTACAAATCCTGTCTGATCGAGAAGGGTGGATCCTATCTGCTCCGCGGTGATCGCGGGACCGTCCGCATGATCATATTGGCGCAAATGGGACCGGATACATTGCGTACAGGCAAGCATCACCCTCTGTTGGCACAAATCGATTTTGATGATCTGACAGTGGATGAAGACGGGTCTTTCGAGATCGTAATTTCGCCGGAACGCCCGACTGGCCATGAAGGAGACTGGTTTCAACTCGATCCGGATTGTGAAAAGCTCATGGTTCGGATTGTTGGTTGCGACTGGGGAGTGGAACGGGAACCGCGTTTTGGTATAGCGCGATTGGACGTCAAAGAGGCAAAAGGCCGCCTCTCGGCCAAACAACTGAATGACGCTTTTGCCGAAATGCCGGGTATCGCAGCAGTCTGCGCGTTGGCATTTCCTACCCATGTCGAAGAGCTTCGCGACGAGGGCTATGTCAACAGATTCAAGATTTTCGATGTCTCGCAAATGTCGGGTCTGGCAGGGCAATTCTATTATGAAGGGGCCTATGATCTGGCGGACGACGAGGCGCTGATCAGCGAGGTCAGGGTGCCTGACAGCTATAAATATTGGTCTATCATCCTGACCAACGATCTATATGAAACCACTGACTGGTATAATAACCAGTCGAGTCTCAACGATATGCAGGGACTGGTCGATGACGACGGCATATTTCGAACGGTCATTTCAGCACGCGATCCCGGTGTCCACAACTGGCTCGACATTTCGGGCTATCCCACTGGTGCCATTCAGGGGCGCTGGTTCGAAGCGAGCGAAAAGCCCATGCCTACCTTAAGAAAGGTCCGCATGGCCGATGTATTGGAGCAACTGCCTAAGTCAACTAGGCATGTCAGTCCGGAGCAACGCGCCATTGCGCTTCGCAACCGCAGACTGGCGGCGCAAATGCGTATTATCTGGTAAGCAGAGAATATTTCAAATTCGGAGAATGATTATGGCTTCCGCACCGACCCAAGAACTCCCGGCTCACGTTCCGGCTGACAAAGCCGTTCGGCTAGAACTTTTTGCACGGGAAAATGTCGATGTCTGCCCGCAGGAGACTATGATTCCGGAGATTCACCGAACGCTTGGACCCATTACATGGTGCAGCAACATTTTCCCCGGCGATCATGGTGGCTGGCTGCTGACCAAGGTAGACGACATGCATACTGTTTTGCGGGATCCCGACAATTACACGAAAAACGGCATGGGCAAATTTGCCCAGTCGATAGGCGAAGACTGGCTGGTGATTCCTACCGAAACCGATCCGCCTATTCATGGTGAATATCGCAAGGCGCTCAATCCCTTTTTTGCGCCTCAGAAAATCGCAAAAATGCGCGATGAACTACACGAGCGTGCGATCCGACAAATTGAAGAATTCAAAGACCGCGGACATTGTGAATTTGTCGAGGATTTTTCCTCGAAATTCCCGATCTATATCGTACTTGACCTGCTAGACTTGCCACAGGAGCGGATGGCCGAATTCCTGCAGTGGGAGAAAGACATTTTCCACACCAATGATTTTGAGTTGCGCACCAGCGCAGTTCGCAAGGTTGTCGACTATCTCAAAGAGATGATTGCGGACCGCCGCGCCAATCCGGGTGACGACTATGTCAGCGGAATTTTCGACTATGAGGTTGAAGGCCGCAAATGGAATGACAAGGAAGTATTTGGTCATTGCTTCAACTTGTTCATTGGCGGGCTGGATACGGTGACGTCGATGCTCGGCAATATCTTTACTTATCTTGCCAAGAACCCGGACAAGCAGCAGGAACTGCGCGACGACCCGAAGAAAATTGTTTTGGCGGTTGAAGAATTTTTGCGGGCGTTCGCTCCGGTCAGTGTGTTTCGGATCGCGGCCAAGGAAATCGAGATTCACGGACAGAAAATCATGCCCGGTGACTATGTCGGTATTTCTACTCCGATTGCTGGCTATGATCCTGATTATTATGACAATCCCGAAGAAATCCGCTTTGACCGCAAGGCACCCCATATTTCTCTCGGGTTTGGCATCCACAAATGTCTGGGCATGCATCTGGCCCGGATGGAGATGCATACGGCGCTGGAACAATGGCTGAAACTTGTACCACCCTTCCGCGTTGCCGAGGGATTCCAAATCCAATATCACGCCGGCAATATCCTGCATGTGCCCAAGCTTGAGATGGAATGGGATGTCTGATTTGTTGCCGGTCTGAGCGTCTGGCCTGTTTCTCAGGCCGGATGCATGTCGACGTGAAATCGCGACAGACGTAGCGCAGCGATCTTCCAGACGTCTTCGTCGAGCCGGTAATTTTCGTGATACTGGCCGTAGCCGGTGATCGAGGCGATTCCTTCTATCGGTGATTTGCCCGTCTGCCAGACAACCCGGTCCTGCATGGCCCACACACCGTGCGCCTTAGCTGGCCCGTCCAAAGTGATTTCGGGTGTATGGACCTGATGACTGGATGCCGCATGATCGACCGCGAAACGGACCTGTGCCACGATCGCATCGACGCCGCTGATCGGCGGATTTCCTGTATCTTCTTGTACATCCATCACGGCGTCGGCGGTGAACAGGGAGGTGAAGCCGTCCCAGTCCTTGGTGTCGAGAAAGCGGCAATAGCGGGCTTTCACCAAGCGTATATCCTCCATCGCCTGAAAAATTTGTAATGCATCCATATCAATCTCCTGATTAGATGTTCTGCGTTGGTGGACCACTAACGTCACCCTGCCATCTGGCAGGTTGATTGCGTATCATGCTATCCGACTGTGGCTTCCAATGTTGATGAATAGGTGAAGGAAAAAGTGATAATGCAAGAGCCAGGCGCACAGGCACTGTTCGACAAGTTCGGAACCTATATTCTGCCAGGCCGGGTGGAAGATCCACGTCGCGGTATTGAAGAAGCGCTTGAGGCCGAGCGGATCGGGCTGGGCGCTGTGTGGATTTCGGAACGTTTTGCACTGAAGGAGCCGGCAGTATTGGCGGGTGCGGTGAGCGAGGCGACCTCGAAAATCCGTATTAACGGCACTTTTTACGCCACCATGCGGCACCCGTTGGTCACGGCGAGCATCGCCAACATGATGCAGGCTATGAGCGGTAATCGTTTCGGTGTGATGTTCGCCCGCGCGGTTCCGGCCTATATGAAAATGATGGGTGCGCCCGCGATCACGATGGAACGTCTTGCTGATTATATCAGTATTTTTCGGCGTTTATGGTCCGGTGAATCTGTCGAATATGAAGGAGTTTTGGGTAAGTTTCCCATGCTTAAGCTGACGGATTTTCACGATGGTCCGCGTCCGCCGATCATTTTCACCGCGATTGGCCCGAAGAGCCTTGCCTTTGCCGGATCGCATTGCGACGGCGTTTTGCTTCACCCTTTCATTTCACCCACCGGGGTCCGGAACAGCACCAAAATCGTCAGGGATGCCGCGGAAAAAGCCGGACGGGATCCGATGTCTGTGCGCATCTATCACAATATCATTGTCGCACCTGATTTGTCGAAAGATGAGGAAGATGCCGTGGTCCGCGGACGAGCGATCACCTATTTCGAATTACCCGGTTTCGGGGATCTGATCGTCGAGATCAACGAATGGGACAAGGGTGTTCTGGACAAGGTCCGCGCCCATCCAAAGATTGCGGGTCTGAATGGGAAACCGGCCGATCAGGCTTTTACCCGGCAAGAACTGGTCGATGTCGGACAGCTTCTGCCACAAAAATGGATTGATGAAGGGGCTGCAGTCGGGACTGCCGCCATCTGCGCTGACCAGTTGATGCATTATCTTGATGCTGGCGCTGACGAAATATTGCTGCACGGTGCATCGCCCTTTGACATGGGGCCGCTGACTACAGAACTGAAGCGCGCGCTGGCGGCAAGGGGGCTTCAGTGACACTGTCTGCCGCACAGGTGCAGGTCCGTCTGCGCGACTGGCTCGAGGCCAATGTCGAAGGTTGGTCTGATGTCCGGCTTCGGCCGCTCGAAGTTGCGCTGGGCTCGGGTTTTTCAGCCGAAATATTTTTCGTGGATGTCGATTTCAAGGGTGCGGATGGATCACAATCGCGTACTTTGGTTGTCCGCCGACAGCCGGGTGATCTGGAAGTTGTGCTCGGCTCAAGCCTCGAACTGCAGGGCCGAATGATGGCCGCGCTGGATCGATTGCAGGTAACACCCGTGCCGGAATGGGTCGGGATGGAGCTGGATTCATCGATACTGGATATGCCGTTTCTGGTGATGGGTCGGGTCGACGGTCAATCTGCGACGCAGAATCCCAATTATAATTCAAAAGGCTGGTTGGCTGAAATGAGTCCGGCCCAGCGGGGACAAAGTTGGAAGAACGCCATTACAGCCTATGCGAGGATGAGCAGGATCGACTGGCAGAGTGATGGATTTTCGTTTCTTGCGCGATCTGAATGGGGTGCGCCAGGACTGGACCAGTATCTCGGCCATATCGAGGCATGGTATCACGGCTGCCGCAAAGATCGGGTGATGCCCTATGTCGACAGGGCTATCGAATATATTCGCGCGCAACAGCCGGAAAGCACAGAGGTCAATGTGCTTTGGGGTGACAGTACGCCATCCAATGTGATGTTCGCTGATGATGGCAGCGTCAATGCGCTGATCGATTGGGAATTGGCCGCACTTGGCCCGTCGGAACTCGACCTTGCATGGTGGCTATATTTTGATGATTTGTTCAGCCGCCGATTTGGCGTTGAACGGCTGGAAGGCCTGCCATCGCGAGAAGAAACCATCCGCATTTGGGAAACTGAAGCCGGGCGCAGCGCCCAGCATCTGGAATATTACGACGTGGTCGTCGCGCTGCGTATGGCCCTGGTGGCCGTCGGTGCATTCGACCGGCAGGTCGGTATCGGTAATATTCCGCCGGAAAACAAATCACTCAACGCCAATTTCATGACACTTTATCTGGCCGAAAGACTGGAAATGGAGCTACCCGAACTGGGTCCGGATTTCTATGCCTTCATGAGCAATATGACGCCAGTCGATCAGAAAGACGACGGCTAAAAAACCCTATCCAATTCCGGCATTCAGTTCCGGCATGGAAAAAACAGGCCGGGGGGAGAAGCATGATGGCAAATATCGGATCGGAAGCAGTGCGCGATCCTGCGGCGGAAGAAGCGCGCATCGCAGCGTGGCTCGAACAGGAACTGGGCTGCACCGACATCACTATTCAGCGGATGCGCCGCTGGCGCCCGATACTTCAGGCTGATGTTACACGTCGAGGAAAACGCGAGCGATACTTCCTGAAGGGTGAGCGAACCTGGCCGACGCATCCTTATCCACTCGCATATGAAAGAGACGTGCAAAAAGTGCTTGGCGATAACGGGATTAGTGTGCCCGGTATAGTTGGCTGGGTGCCTGATCCGCCAACCATTGTGATGGAATGGGTAGAAGGCGGCCGCGATGCAGGCTTGATACAAGAGGCAATTGAGAGCGGCTCCACGATGAGCGAAGACCGCTGGCAGGCGACCCTGCGCTATATGGAGTTGCTGGCTAAGCTACATGCGATTCCCGTGGAACGTTTCGGGGAAGCGGGCGCCGTGATCCCGGGCGACAATAGCGCGTTGATGCTGGGCAATTTCGAGCGTTTTCACGCCATGTCTGACGATGTTGGTGTCACCGATCCGTTCATCACCTTCATGTCCGGCTGGTTGCGGCGAAACTGCCCGCAAAACCGCGCGCGGGCGGCATTTCTGACCGGAGATTGCGGCCAGTTTCTTGCCGATGGTCCCGATATTACTTGCCTGATGGATTTTGAAATCGGCCATATCGGCGACCCGATGCGTGATCTGGCTTGTTTTCGCGGGCGTCATCCCATCGAGAATATGGGTGATTTGCCGGCATTGTTTCGTCGATATGAAGCGGCATCAGGGACGCCGCTGGATTGGCACGCTATGGCATTTCACACCGTCGCCTTTCTGACCGAAGCTTATTATGGCCCGCTGATCGGTCTGCATGACAATGGTCCCGGCGGAGACTGGGTCGAAGGCTATGTACAGGTTGCCGTGATCGGTCGCCGCAGCCTTGAAGCATTGGCGGAGCTTTCCGGTATTGCGCTCGATGATCTGAAACTTCCGCCCGCTGAACAGACGCCGATCGAAGATCTCGCGCTCACGAGACTGGAATCAGAAATCGGGCGACTTCCTGACCATCCGCAAATGCAGGACTGGCAGCGCAATATCCTCGTTTCGCTTCCGTTAATGTTGCGACAAATTGGCCATTATCGCGACTGGCGCGATGATGCTTATTGCGCCGATGTCGCTGCATTAACGGACAGAGAATCAGTCGGGGTAGCGGAAAGTGATAAGGCTTTGATTGCATTTATTGAGGCAGCCGGTCCAGACGGGGATGCGGATATTGTGCGCGTGTTGCACCGCAAGCTGCTGCGCGATTGCCTGATTATTGCGGGAGAAAACCCACCGGCAGGCCATATTGCCCTTGCTCCGATGGAGCCGGTGCTACACCTAGCTAAGTAGGCATCGCGTCATAGGAACACAGGATTCTGAAGAGCGCGTCACGGAGGAAAATAATGGCGAAAACGCCGCGGGATATTATCGACGAAGGACGTTTGGGCAAATGGCAGATCGCTGCTTTGGCCATGACGATCGTGCTCAATGCGCTGGATGGCTTTGATGTGATGTCGATAAGCTTTGCGGCTCCCGGAATCGCCGAAGAATGGGCGGTCCCCAAGGATGTCCTTGGCTGGGTCCTTTCGATGGAATTGATCGGCATGGCTGCCGGTTCGATTCTGCTAGGCGGCATGGCTGATCGCTTTGGCCGCCGCCGGACTATCATGGGCTGTCTTATTGTGATGGCTACGGGAATGCTCCTGGCTCCGTCGTCCACCGATATTACGCAATTGTCGCTATGGCGGTTGCTGACAGGTGTAGGAATTGGCGGGATGCTTGCCGCGCTGAACGCCACAGTCGCAGAATTTGCCAATGCGCGGTACCGCAATCTGGTTTTGCCATTGATGGTGATCGGTTATCCGCTTGGTGCATTTTTTGGCGGGATGGTCGCGAGCATTTGGCTTACTGGCGGCGACTGGCGGGTAGTCTTCTACCTCGGGGCCGCCCTGACAATAGCATGCATACCGTTGACATTGTGGCTGGTTCCGGAAACGCCCGATTGGCTCAATGAAAAGCGGCCCGAACGAGCCCTTGAACGAATCAACAAGGTTTTGCAGCGGTTCGATTTGCCGCAAATGAAGCACTTACCAGATCCGCCTAAAAAACAGCCGCGCGCGCCACTTGTAGAAATTTTGCAACCGCCTTTGCTTGCGCGCACCATATTGTTGACGCTGGCCTATCTCACTCATGTCACAGCCTATTATTATTTCGTGAAATGGATTCCTAAACTGGTCGTCGACATGGGTTTCGATGCAAGCGCTGGCGGTGGCGTGCTTACACTGGCGATGCTTGGCGGAGCCATTGGCGGTGGGTTGCTCGGAGTCGTCTCGCTGAAAATCGGGATACGAAAGGCAACGGTGATTTCATTGGTCGGCGCCTTTGTGATGCTCAATATCTTTGGCCGTGCGCCTGCGGATATCGCGATGCTGGGCTGGATTGCCGGGGTCACTGCATTTTTCTCCAATGCTGCAGCGGTAGGCTTCTATGCGCTGCTGGCAATGGCATTCCCACCACGCGTTCGTGCGACAGGGACGGGCTTTGGTATCGGCTTTGGCCGTGCAGGCGCCGCGATGGGACCGGCACTAGCGGGAATCCTGTTTTCACGCGGCCTGAATGTGGGCGATGTTTCGACGATCATCTCGATCGGTTCACTCTTGTCAATTTTTGCAATCCTGCTGCTAAAAATGCCAAAACCGTTGAAGTCTGACTGATGGGAATCTTCACGCATAATTGTGTGGGCACCAACGACGTGGAGCGGGCGGAGAAATTTTACGATGCCACCCTGGCACCTCTGGGCATTAGAAGACTCGGCAAATTTCTCGATCAGGGGCTTTCCTATGGAGCGAGTGCTGCTGAGTTTCTCGTGCTCCAGCCGGTTGACGGGCAGGGGGCTTCTCCGGGCAACGGCGTAACGATTGGCTTCAAAGCGCCTGATCGTACGGCTGTGGCAGTATTTCATGCAGCCGGCTTGGCGGCGGGTGGCAGCGATGCTGGCGCACCCGGAGCCCGGGGTGCGGTGCCGCATGCCTATGGAGCTTATCTGTTTGATCCTGATGGAAACAAGATCTGCGCCTATTGCTTCAAACAGCCATAGAACTGATTTTCGCCAGTCCATTATCAACGACGGGCTGCTGGCGTTCGATCGCTTCAGCGCGGAATTGGATGATGTCGTTATCCTGCCAGATATGGGTTCGGATCGTATCTCCGGGATAGACGGGGGCGGTGAAACGCACGCCGATTTCATTTAGGTTTTTTGCGATACCCCCACAACAAGCATGGATAACCGCGCGTCCAACAAGGCCCAAGGTTGAAAGCCCGTGCAATATCGGGCGATCAAACCCCGCATTTTGCGCAATGTCTGGATCGATATGCAGCGGGTTTCGGTCGCCGGACAGGCGATATGTCGCTGCCTGCGAGAGCGATGTCGGGAGGACTACCTCGAAATCAGGGGCCCGGGGTGGAACAGAAGGCAGAGAATTACCTGGTAAGTTGCGTTCACCGCCAAATCCACCAGCGCCGCGAGCCACCCAGGTTTCGGTTGCTTCTGCAACGAGCAGGCCGCTGGGGGTCCGCAATTCCTTTACGGCCCTTACCAATGCAGCATTGCCGGCGCCTTTGTCGGCAATATCAGTGACTTTCGTCTCGCCGATCATTGTGCCGAAGGGATCAAGCGGATCGAAGATTTTCAGCCGCTGTTCGCCATGGAGAATATTCAGCCAATCCAGCCCTGATCCGGGATCCATCGGCCAGAAACCGGGCGTGCCCAGCACCAGTGCCATCGTCGGTAACACCTGAAGGTCACGTTCGAACAACAGACTCGTTTCGTCTATCTGATCGCTCAGGCCGGTGCCGACGCCGAGTGCATAGAGGATCGCGTCGCGTGGATCATAATCATCCTGTGCCTGCGGAATTTTATAGGCCCGCAATTTTTCGATATTCAAGACATCAGTCATTTGGTCAGTGCGTTCCTCAGCGCCAGCAAACTGTCTGCCTGCGAACGGCGGGTAATGGCAGTCTCGCCTGCCATTTGAAAGCCGTGAAAGCAACCCGGATAGACGATTAGCTCGGTCGATATACCCGAACGGATAAGGCGCGTGCCATATTCAAGGCATTCGTCGACAAAAAGATCGAGTGCACCAACTCCGATAAAAGCGGGCGGCAGGTTTGACAGGTCCTTCGCCCGGGCGGCCGATGCATAGGGCGAAGTTGAACCGTCGAGGAGATAGGCGTTCCAGCAAAAGTTACTCGCTTCACGCGTCCAGACGAATTCACCGGTAAACGGGTTTGCACCATATTGCTGTTGAATCTTGTCATCGAGTCGCGGGGCTTCGAGTAGCTGGAAGGCAATCCCATATTCATGCCGGTCGCGGGCCATAAGGCACAAGCAGGCAGCCATCGCTCCCCCTGCGCTTGCCCCTGCAACCGCGATCCGGGCAGGGTCGATGCCAAGCGATTCAGCCTGTTCATTCAACCAACGCAGTGCAGCATAGGCGTCATCCATAGGTCCGGGAAATGGCGTCTCCGGTGCCAGCCGATAGTCCACGGACAGGACCAGACAGCCAAGCTCAGCAGCCCAGTGCATCAATTCCGGCTGGTTCATTTCGGGCGCGCCCAACACATGGCCCCCACCGTGAAAATGCAGAATTGCCGCTGATGATGGAGCGCTGGATTCCGGTTGGATCATCAGGCAGCGAATTGTCCGACTTTCTTCACCCGATGGAATTTTTACTTCGGTGCATCGAACCGCCAAGTCGGGTAGTTTCTGTTCCGAAATCTGGGCGGCAAACATGGCCCGCATAGCTGGCAGCGATTCCGCGTTCATGTCTATTGCCGGCAAATTATCGATTAACGGGAGCAATTCAGGGTCGACCAAGTGACGCGTATCCAAGGCATATCCTTTTTTCTTTTTTCCGCAGATTTCTATAATTTCGTATGTCGGAGTGAACGTATCCTTTCTTGCGGCAGGCTAGGTCATGGACTGGCCAATGATTGTCGGGAAAACTGCTTGTCGGCTTCCTTTGGCTCTTGCTACAACAGGTTCATGCACCGAACCAGTCCTCTGTCCCACATGCGATCCAACCTGCATCCGGTCTGTGTGACCGCACTACGTTCAATTGCGTCGGATAAGCTCTGATGACAGATTCGGTTCGCCACTCTTCATCCGTGACGCTTGACCGTATCCTGAATGCCGCGCGTGACGCATTTTCCGTGCACGGGTTTGATGGCGCAAAACTGGACAGCATTGCCAAATCGGCGCGCGTCTCCAAGCAGCTTGTTTATCATTATTTCAAGACGAAGGAAGAGCTTTATGGGGTCGTGCTGGATCGCATTGGTGCAGATGTCCATGCCATGCTGGACACAGATGACTATGACAAACTGACGCCGCAAGACGCGATCGCTGCGCTGATCGACCGGATCATCCAGAATAACATCGAATCCCCCTTTCTGATCGGAATGACTGTGGATCAGGCACTGCATCAGGGTGAACATGTTACGCGCCGGTCGGAATATTTACCTGCAGTCCGCAAGATTATCGACGGCCGGATTGCGCCGATTCTCGACCGCGGCGTCGAGATGGGGGATTTTCGATCAGGGGTCGATCCCTGTTTATTCTACTGGTCTGTCTTTGCTCTCGCTACCGGGTCCTTTGCTCAGAATTGGTCTATGTCTCAAACCTGTGGCGTGGATTTTTCTTCTGAACGTGGAATTGCACTGTGGCGCGACCATGTGTTGGCGTTAACTCTTGGCGGATTGCGGATAACGGCTTTACCGGCATAAAAAGACCTCTCTTTCTCTTCCTACGGTTGCGCATAATATGCGGAACACCATCAACAAGAAACAAGAGGAGAGTGGAATGGCGTCCTATATGGTCGGTGTTGTTACCAAACATAATCTCGAAAAATATGCTGAATATGCAGCCGCGGGATTTGCCCTGATCGACGGAGTGAAGGTCGAAGTCGGTATCAGCGATAATCCAGAAACCCATGAAGGTGAATTTCCCGGAACCTCCATCATCATCATGAAATTTGCCGATGATGGTGCCGCGCGCGACTGGTATTTATCCGAAGGTTATCAGGAAGTCATTCCGCTCCGGCATGCCGCGGCGGATACAGCCTTTGTGATAACATTCGATAGTTGAGGGAGGACCATATGAACAAGTTCAAGCATCTTTTTAGCCCGTACAAGATCGGGAGTCTGGATATTCCGAACCGCGTTTTCATGTCTCCGCATGGCATGGTCGGACTGGGCATCGGCACAGACGCACAGGTCGGCTATTTCGAAGCACGCGCCAAAGGCGGTTGCGGCTTCATGGTGATTGCCAGTTGCCAGGTCGTGCCTGCGCCTATGGTGCCGCCGGGTTGGTTTATCGAAGCCTATAACCGCGATCATATCCCCGCGATCAAGCGAATCGTCGATGCGGCGCATAAACATGGCAGCAAAATTGCCGTGCAGGGCGTCTGGATGCAGGCCGATCCAGCCGTAGGGCAGGCGTCGGGTGCGTCACCCCACACGGTGCTGAGTGATACGCAGCCGCGTTCGATGACTGTCCCGGAGATCAAGGCACTAGCTGAAGCGCATATCGTCGCCGCACAGCATGCCGAGGAAGCCGGGGCCGACGGTTTTGAATTTCCGATTGGCGGAGGGGCCGGTATGCAGAGCTTCACGTCGCCGCTCTATAACAAGCGCACAGATGAATATGGCGGCAGCCTCGAAAACCGAATGCGGGTGGTTATGGAGATCATCGAAGGCATTCGCGAGCGCTGCCAACCCGACTTTGTCTTGGGCTTGGCGGTCAATGCCGACGATACAACGCTGGGCGGTGATGGGCTGAGCGAAGGTCTGGCAATGTGCAAATTGCTTTCCGATAGCGGCAAGGTTGATTGGCTGCGCATTACTGCGCGCGGGCAAAAGCCGCAGATGACACATTACCACTATCCCTCCTCCTATTTTGGTGAACAGGGGACACATGTCTATGCTGCGGCCGAGGTGAAGAAAGTCGTCGATATTCCGGTGGTCAGTGGCGGTCGCATTCTGGATGCCGCCTATGGCGACCAACTGATTGATGAAGGCAAGCTCGACATGATCTTCGTCGCACGCTCGGTTATAGCCGATGCAGACTGGCCCAACAAATCACGCGACGGGGAGAAAGACGAAATTCGAGCTTGTATCGGCGATTTGGAGGGGTGCTTCCTGCGTTCCTGCATCGGTCACCCGGTCGGCTGCACGGTCAATCCTGAGATCGGCACCGAATATCTGCCGGCACCGACAACAGTCGCCAATCCCAAGAGGGTGGTAATTGCGGGCGGAGGGCCTGCGGGGATGCAGGCAGCCTATGACGCCGCGCGACGCGGGCACATAGTCACCTTGCTGGAAAAATCGAACAGCCTGGGCGGCCATGTGATGCTGCAGGCCAAGCTGCCCGGGCTGGAGGATCGTAGCGACATCATCCGCTGGCTGGAACTGCAATTGCACAAGCTCGATGTCGACATTCGTCGCAACAGCGAGGCCACCCCCGAGCTGATCACTGAACTGGGAGCCGAGGCTGTGATTGTGACAACAGGCGCGCTCTACGCCAGGAATGGCGTCAGCAAGAACCAACTTGATGGTGTAGCGGGATCTGAACTCGAACATGTCTTGACACCGGAAGACGTGCTGCTCGATCATGCGCGGACGGGCAATCGCGTCGTGGTTTATGACAATACGGCGTACGAAGTAGGTCCGGGCATTGCCGAATTTCTTGCCGATCAGGGCAAGGAGGTTTTCTTTGTGACCATCGACAGTGGCATTGCCATGTCGGTCAGCGAAATCGGCATAAACAAGGTTCTCACCAAGCGACTGCTGCCCAAGGTGACATTCCTACCGCAAACCGCGATTAGCAAGATTGATCCTGCAAATGTTACCCTTGCAGACTATGCAACGGGTGATGAAACCGTTCTCGAAAATATCGACAATATTATCATGGTGACATCGAAGCCGCCGCAGGAAGCGCTCTATCATGCTTTGTGTGACAGCGGACTCGAAGTTCATGTCGCCGGCGATGCACGAGAAGCGCGCTGGAGCGTCTTTGCTACCGATGAAGCGATCAAGGATGGACGCCGGGCAGCAATGACGCTTTAGGTCTTGATCCGTCGAATGGACAAAAAAAGGCCGGGCAATTGCCCGGCCTTTTTTGTTTTGGGTTGCGCCAGTTGCACGAATGTCGCCGTGCCTACCAGCGGTAGCTAATGGTCGCACCGTAGGTTGCGGGCGCACCGGGATTATATGCGACAAAGCCGAGTTGCCTGTAACTATTGAACAGATTCTGATTATATTTGGCGTCCAACATGTTCCGCCCCCAGATTGCCAGTTCTAAGCCGGGTATACCCAATTCTGTCGTAACCCGGCCGTTCAGAATTCCGTATCCGGGCAGGGTGCCAAGCTCATTGGAGATCGCCACATCCGAAAGCGCCTGCGCTACCTGTGCCGGGGTCAGTGCCGGATTTGTCAGATCGGCAGTTTCCTGGCCAAAGTTGCGTGAGGAGATATAGGAATAGTCAAGGTGGAAAGACATTTCTCCCCAGCCTGCCTCAAGCGTTTGCGTGGCACCAATGTTAAGCGTCCATTTCGGCGTTTGCGCAACCGCTTCTGCGCTCCGATCAAAAGGACCATCGGTACCCAGATCGAGGAATGTGCCCGTTTCATAGTTGGCCCACATACGGGAAGCAGCACCACGAACTTCCATGCCTTCCCAAGGCAAGGCACGGACTTCGAGCTCGGCACCATAGGCCCGTATGTTGCCCGAGTTCTGTGCATATTGGCTCAGTCCACCGTTCACGATACCGTTCACGATGTTCTGCGCTCCTTTACGCCAGATGTGGTAAACCGCCAAGTTGGTCTGAAGCGTTCTGTTGAGAAACTCACCTTTGAAACCGGCCTCAACGTCACGAACATCTTCCGGAGAAAATGCTTCCGATCCGGGAGGAGACGGACGAGTATTGAAGCCACCGGAGAGCGATGCACCGCCGGTCTTGGCGTAAACCAGCATGTCGGAATTGAGCTGGTAGTCGAGACCAAATGTCCAAGCCGGATAGCTGAACGACGCATCGAAAGGCGCGTCGCACGCGGTCGGCGGATTGGTTCCCGCATTGGGGCCAACGCGGCAGGTGTCTGGTTGCACTACAACTACACCGACACCTGGAACGAACAATGCTTCAGGAACGCCGCGAATATTGTTTACGCCGTGGCCGTTGATGCTTCGCTTGTCCCAAGTGTAACGAAGGCCTGCGGTAACACGCAAGTCATCGGTAAGATTGTAGTTCGCCTGAGCAAAAATTGCAGTTGATTCAGATTTGAAATCGGTCAGGTTGCGGCCCGATGGCGCCAGGCTGAGTCCGCCCAATACAGGCACATCGTGCAGCGCATAGGAATCGGACCGTTCGAGGCCGCTTTCAGTGAAGTAGTAGCCGCCGAGAATCCACTCTAGCGCTCCGACCGATCCGGAAAGTTGCAGTTCTTCGCTGAACTGGTGCTGCTCGTATTGCGAATCAAATTCGATGCCTCCAGCTGGCGTACTGTCGAGGTCCAGCGTATTGCCGGAATTTGAGTCGCGGTAAGCAGTGATCGATTTGATCACAATGCTGTCGAGATCGACTTCTAAAGTACCCGTAAAACCATAGGCTTCATTATAGTTACGCGCCGTGTTGACGTTTGGCGAGGCTGTTACAGTATTTCCGAAATTGTCATAAAAATTCTGGCGTGTCTGAATGTAGGCCGGCGAATATTGTCCCGGGAATAAAGTCGCTAGCGGTCCGGTTGGATTAACCGCACCGAGCGCGTTCAGCGTGCCGTTGTCGTTTGATTTCAGATATTCACCGGATACCGTCAGAGTTATGGGCATGGACTCTGGTGCCCATCTGATCGTTCCGCGCGTCGATATATCTGAATCAATGTCGCCCAGTGGTGCGTTTGTGAAAATATTCCGACCATAGCCATCACGTTCCGTATACCGGCCCGCTAAGCGCACAGAGAGTTCATCGCCTGCTATTGGCAGGGTGACGGCACCCTCAATCAGATAATGATCGTAGTTGCCGACTTCGGCTTTAAGATGGCCGGTGAATTCGCCATCGGGTTGAACCGTCGTGAACTGGACAGCGCCACCGGTCGTGTTGCGACCGAACAATGTCCCCTGCGTGCCACGCACCACTTGGATGTTTGCGACGTCGAGAAAGCCAAGATTGCTAGCAATTGGCCGCGCGAGATAGACTCCGTCCAGATAAATGCCAACGGCAGAATCCGAAACCGAGTTAGGGCTGTTTTGAGCGTTCCCGCGAAGAGCATAAGTCACGATAGCCGAGGGACCGGTGCCAGCACCACGGGAGAGCAGGCCAGGCGCAATGCGCTGGACATCCGTGGCTATCTCAACTTGCAGGGCTTCGATGGCCTTTGCGTTAATCGCGGTGACCGCGACCGGTGTTTTCTGCAAATCTTCATCAGTCTTACGGGCAGTGACGACAATAATGTCAAATCCGCCCGCTTGTCCGGCGGCTTCTTCCGCTGTTTGCGCATATCCGGTTGATGGAAATAATGTAGCTGCGGCCACCGATGTAGCTAACGCCGCCTTAAATCGAAATGTACTCATTGATATATCCTCCCAAATTCGATCTTGAACCACACGAGCCCAAAAATCGCACATCATCCGCTTTTGCGAACTTACTTTCTTCGTTGTAGATCGCTGGAAAAATTAAATTCCTATCTAAGGGTAGGCTCAGCAGGCCGCGCATCAAGTTGTCTTCAGGCGTTGCCGAAATGACACAAAAGGAGTTTTGGTCCGGCGCGATAATTAGGGTCGTAGATGCGATATTCGATCATGTTCAAGGAACGCCAACTATCTCTTCCCTTATTTTTTGGAGCAAGAGCATAAGATCGCGATGGCTGGAGATAATCGATTTGCGCTATCTTAGAGTGCCTTGGTTGGAAGCTGAACAGAAAGTGGAGGCCCTACCACCAGATAGGTGTTGAGCCAGCATCCAATGTTGGAGGGGCCACCATATCAATCCGGTCGGTCATAGGCTGGTTCAAACTTTCTGGAGATGCACTGCAATGCAGGATGTATTTATTTACGACCATGTCCGTACCCCGCGTGGCCGGGGCAGGCCGGACGGTTCCTTGCACGAAATTCCGGCTATTCAACTGGTCACCCAGCTCCTCGAATCCATCCGGGATCGGAACGGGCTGGACACAAGACTGCTTGATGATGTCGCAATCGGCTGTGCTCAGCCAGTCGGCGAACAAGGCGGCGTACTTGCGCGCGGCGCGGTTTTAAATGCCAATTACGCAGAATCTGTTGGTGGCCAGCAGTTACACCGGTTCTGCGCATCCGGTCTCGAAGCCGTAAACAATATTGCGGCGCAGATCGGGACAGGCATGGCGAGTGCCGGGATCGGCGGCGGCGTCGAAAGCATGAGCCGGGTTCTCATGGGCTATGACAGTGGAGCCTGGGTTGCAGATCCTAGCGTAGCTCTACACAACTATTACACCCCTCAGGGGCTCGGCGCTGACCTCATTGCCACGTTGGAGGGGTATAGCCGCGAAGATGTCGACAAATATGCGGTGGAAAGCCAGCGCCGCGCTGCCGCTTCATGGGATGCGGGGAATTTCGGCAAGTCTATCGTCCCAGTTAAAGATGTGATGGGCGAAGTCATTCTCGACAATGACGAGTATCGCCGTCCACAGACAACGCTGGAATCTCTCTCAGGTCTGAAAGCGGCCTTCCCCGGATTGGCGGATTTGGGCTTTTCGCGGGTCGTCAAAGAACGATATCCTCAAGTCGACGAACTGACACATGTTCACACGGGCGGTAATTCCAGCGGCATTGTTGATGGTTCCGGGATTGTGATGCTCGGCAGTAGGGAATTCGGCAAAGCTGCCGGGCTAAAGCCTCGTGCGCGCATCAAGGCATGGGCCTCCATCGGGTCCGAGCCGACTATCATGCTCACCGCACCAGTTGCGGTAGCAAAAAAGGCATTGAAAAATGCTGGAATGTCGAAGGATGATATTGACCTATATGAACTGAACGAAGCCTTTGCGAGTGTGGTGCTGCGCTTCATGGATCATCTTGATGTGGATCATGCCAAGACAAATGTTGCGGGAGGCGCGATTGCGCTCGGCCATCCACTTGGGGCGACCGGGGCGATGATCCTGGGTACTGTGCTTGACGAGCTTGAACGCCGCGACCTGAATACTGCCATGACGCTACTTTGTGCCGGAAACGGGCTTGGCACTGCTACCATTATTGAACGGGTCTGACCCGATGAGCGAGACCATGAGACATATTAAACTGGACAAAGGCGCTGACGGCGTCGCAATTCTAACCCTCGATAATGCCGATGAAAGCATGAACGTGGTTTCCGATGACTGGCTGGCGGAAATGAATGTCGCCATCGCTGATCTGCGAGATGATGTTGCTGTCACGGGTGTGATCGTGACTTCCGGCAAGCCTGCATTCATGGCTGGCGCAGATTTGAAGCAAATGGTTGAAGGCTATGGCAGGTTAACACGAACCGAAGCCTATGCGTTTAGTCAAACAGCCACGGCGATGCACCGATCCCTGGAGACGATGGGTAAACCGGTCGCCTGCGCGATGAACGGTCTGGCGCTAGGCGGCGGCTTTGAATTGGCACTGGCCTGCCATCACCGTGTACTTGCAGATGATCCACGGGCGATCGTTGGTCTGCCCGAAGTCAACCTTGGCTTGCTGCCCGGTTCGGGCGGCACTCAACGCTTGGGACGCATGCTCGGTTCGCAGAAAGCACTAGACCTGTTATTGTCGGGCCGTTCGGTCGGTCCGCAAGAGGCCCTTGACCTTAAAATTGTCGATGCACTCGCTCCTGCGGATAAAGTCGTGGCCAAAGCCCGCGAATGGCTCGCCTCCGGCCCGTCCGCAACGCGCGCATGGGATGAAAAAGATTTTTTCATGCCCGAAATGCGCGGCATGATCATACCCGAGGTTTCATTGGGCTATTCTATTAATGTCGCAACCGTGGTCGGCAAAGCGGGATATAATCACCCTGCGCCAGCGGCGATTTTATCTTGTGTGTTTGAAGGCTTGCAATTGCCGTTTGACAAGGCGCTATCGGTGGAAAGCAAATATTTTGCCCGGTTGCTGACAGATCCTGTGGCGCGCAATATTATTCGCACGACCTTCATATCCAAACAGGCCGCTGAAAAAGGCGCAAGGCGTCCGGCGGGCGTGCCCAAATCCAAAATAGCCAAAGTGGGTGTACTTGGCGCGGGCATGATGGGAGCGGGAATCGCACTGGTTTCTGCAAAAGCCGGCGTCGAGGTGGTCCTGATCGACCGCGACATGGCTACTGCCGAAAAGGGCAAGGCTTATAGCGAGAAGAGCTTTGGCAAACTGGTTGTGAAGGGAAAGATGACGCAGGAGAAAGCGGATTCGACTCTTGCGCTGATTACCCCGACTGACGATTTCGCCAGGCTGGAAGGCTGCGACCTTGTGGTTGAGGCGGTGTTTGAGGATTTGGCTATCAAGGCTGAAACCACGAAAAAAGCGGAGGCGGTGATTCCGGCTTCCGCCACGTTTGCAACCAACACTTCAAGTCTGCCCATTTCCGAACTCGCAAAAGCGTCTGCGCGGCCCGAACAGTTCATTGGCATGCATTTCTTCTCGCCCGTTGACCGGATGGGTCTGGTGGAAGTGATCATGGGCAAGCAGACTTCGCCCGAAACGCTAGCCAAATCACTCGATTTTATTGCCCAGCTCCGGAAAACACCGATCGTGGTCAATGACGCGCGCGGATTTTATACCAGTCGCGTCTTCCGCATGTTCATCTTCGAAGGTGTGGCGATGCTGGAAGATGGGGTCGAGCCTGCCCGGATCGAAAATGCCGCTAAAGCGGCAGGCTTCCCCATCGGCCCGCTGGCGCTGCTTGACGAAGTCACCATGGAATTGCCGGTCAAGATTATTGCAGAAGGCGAGGGTCAGGAAGGCAATACGTACACGATCGAAAATGGCATGAAGGTTCTTTCGCGGATGATCGAACTCGGTCGCGGCAGCCGCAAGGCAGGCGGAGGATTTTATGATTATCCGGCCGAAGGCGGAAAACATGTTTGGGACGGATTGACGAAGGAATTTCCTTCGTCCGACGAACAGCCCGATCAGAACGAGCTCAAGAAGCGCTTTCTCTATTCGCAAGCGAATGAAACTGCACAATGCCTGGAAGAAGGTGTGCTCGAAACAGTCGAAGACGCTGATCTCGGATCTATTTTGGGATGGGGTTTTCCGGTCTGGACCGGCGGCACGCTGAGTTTTGTCGATACTGTCGGGATCGAGGAATTTGTTCGCGAATCTGATCGGTTAGCGCAAGCTTATGGCGCGCGCTTCGCTCCTTCCGCATGGCTGCGAGCCAAAGCGCAAAAGGGCGAACCCTTCTATCCTGCTCCAGCAAAGGTCTAAATTCTATGCAGCGCACAATCTTCGAACCGGAACATGAACAGTTTCGCGACAGCGTCCGGCGTTTCATGCAGGCCGAAGTGGCCCCACACGCTGATCGCTGGCGCAAGGAGGGAATGGTTGATCGCGAAACATTCCTCAAGGCGGGGGAGCAGGGTTTGCTGTGCGTCTTTGCTGAAGAAAAATATGGCGGCGCAGAAATCAAGGATGTGCGTTTCGACCAGATCATTATCGAAGAGAATATGCGGCACGGTGATATCGGCTTCTATATCCACCTCCACAGTGATCTGGTTGCACCCTATATTCACAAGCTGGGCAATGAGGAGCAAAAGGATCGCTTCATGCCGGGGATTGTGTCCGGTGAGACGATCTTGGCGGTAGCGATGACCGAACCGGGTACCGGAAGCGATCTCGCAGGAATGAAAACCCGTGCAGCGGACAAAGGTGATCACTGGCTGCTCAATGGAACTAAGACTTATATATCCAACGGCATTTTGGGTGATCTGATTGTGGTCGCAGCGCGAACCGATCCCGACCGGCCGCACGGTATCAGCCTGTTTCTGGTTGAGCGCGGGATGGAAGGGTTTGAGCGCGGTCGTAAACTCGAAAAAATGGGTCTGAAAAGCCAGGATACAGCAGAGCTGTTTTTCAATGACGTAAAAATACCCAAAGCAAATCTGCTTGGCGAAGCAGGGCAAGGCTTTAAATATCTCGCTCAGATGCTCGCGCAGGAACGACTCATCGCTGCAATCTGTTTCCTGGGAACGGCTCAGACTGCCTTCGACCTGACACTGGAATATGTGAAGGAACGGCGAGCATTCGGCAAACCGATCGGCGCTTTCCAAAACACGCGGTTCAAGATGGCGCAGATGCGTGCGGAGCTGGACATGGCGCAGACCTATGTCGATCAATGCGTGTTACTTTTGAACGACAATGCGCTTTCGGCAGAAGATGCATCCGCCGCCAAATTGCTGACCAGCGAACTCGAAGGCCGTGTCATGGACCAATGTGTCCAGTTTCATGGAGGCGCAGGCTATATGGAGGAATATCGGATCAGTCGCATGTATACCGATGCCCGAATCAGCCGGATTTTTGCCGGAACCAGCGAGATCATGCTTGAAATTATCGGACGCGGACTGGGCCTGGACGAACGCAAAATGAATTGAGCAGACCTTTTGCTCTTTAGTGTGCCGCGAACAAATTTCAGCAGCTGCCAATGGCATTTGCGTTAGCTTTTATGCAACTGATGGTTCGCTTGCCCTGACCCGGCACCCGAAATGTTGACAACCAGGGGAAAAATAAACTTCCGCGTTCCAGAAAATGAGAATGCGAGTGATCTGGAATATCGGATAGGAAATATTCCAACCGGTGCAACATTCTGAAACCCGTGAATTGCCGCCGTCTTGTTAATGAGGATCAATATTCATGGTCTTGATTTCATTATCTCCAACACGCCTTAGAAACCAGGAAAATCGCATTCGCCGTAACCGGACGCTCTGGTGAGTTGATGAGCCAGTCTTTCGCAAAATATTCGTATCCTGAAAGCAAAGCTAATTCGCCAGAGCAGCATTGGCCCATTGAACAATCGATCCGGCGGGCATCGCCCCGGCCGTGCGTGATATCTCTCTGCCTTTTGATATTAATATCAACGACGGAATCGATCGTATGTTGAATCGTGCGGCTATCTCCTGTTCTGCTTCAGTATCCAGCTTTGCGACACGCACATTCGGTTCAAGCCGCCCAGTTGCTGCGTCAATCGCCGGTGCCATCTGACGGCACGGGCCACACCAACTAGCCCAGAAATCAACAAGTAGCGGAATGTCGCTAATGCTAGCGTGCTTGTGGAAGTTGCCGGAATTCAGAATGACCGGCTTTCCCCCAAACAGGGGTTTGCCGCATTTCCCGCACTTACCTTTTCCCTTGAGCTTTTGTGCCGGAATCCGATTGGTTGTGCTGCAGGACGGGCAAATGATCATCATTGGTTCGGTCATGTGTCGGTCTCCCGTTCATTTTGTTGATTCAATATGCAGGCTATGAACCGATATCAGGTTCCGCATTATCGGGAACATTACCTATTTAGACAGCACAGTTGGTGGCCTTAGTCAGACGTTGATTTAAATATCCCCAAGTAGAGCAATCCTCTTTGGCTTGGTCGCCCTCTGCGCTTGGGGTTCACATAGTGGCCGATCCTGTCCCACCCGGCTTAAACTGGTCATAAAATCAATTCGCTGACGGCTTCGATCGGAAAGGATTTCTTTCACCATTTATCGACAAAGCAATTCCGGCGCACGTTTTTCAAAATTTTGAATGGTTTAATGGCGCATGGAAAGGACCGGCGATGGTCGAAGCCGGACATCGGCAATAACCGGAGCGGGAGCCGTCGTCGCGCTTGCGGCGAAATTTTGGGTTCGGCCCAGATTGTGGTTTCTCACGAGCCCATTATGATTTAGTAATAATGATAATAATAATAATAATATTAAAATATTGAATCACACCGGCAACTGTACCCCATCTTCAGAGAGCTACAATTTGCCTCCGTTTTTCACCGAGAAACCGCTATTCTATCCTGACAAGGCAGAAAGCGGCATTTCTCGCCGCCTTTGATGAGTGCCTGATGTTCGGCGGCAATCCCACATCGACTGGAACCATGATCTTTTCATGCAATTTCAAATATTGCTTCGTTCAGCATTAATGCTGAAGCTGCAGCAGTAGATATTCCACGGCACCTTTGAGCGTTAGCAGTTTAGCTGCATCCTTGTCCGGAATATCGATATTCAGCCTTTGATGGAGTGCTGCCAGAAGGTTATAGATATCCATGGAATCCAGATCGAAATATTCCTGGATATTGTCACTATCTGCAATGTTCGACAGATCTACTTCGGGAGCGATGGTTTCCAGTTCTTCGGCAAATATCTGTTTCAGTTCGTCGCGGGTCATAGGCTCTCCGGTGCATAAAGCTTCTCGGCGATTGCGTTCAGGAACAATCCTCCGCGATGGCCGTCGCTCACTCTGTGGTCGGCTGCCAATGTCATCTGAACGATGGGCCGAGGCGCAATCTCACCATCGATCACCCAAGGCTGGTCCATGATCTTGCCAAACCCGATTATCGCTACTTGCGGTGGATAGATAATCGGCAGCACGCCTTCCACGCCGCGGTCACCGAGACTGTTGATGGTAATCGTCGAGCTGGTCAGTTCCGACGCACGAAAACTACCCCGCCGCACTCGCCCGATCAGATCGCGCATCTGTACCATCAATTCTGGCAATGAAAGCTGATCGGCATTCTGAATAGCGGGAGCAGCGAGACCGCCACCTCGGATCGCGATCGCTATGCCGGCGTGAACCGATTGACTGGTCTTGAACCTGTCTTGTTCATAGAGACCGTTGAACTCGGGATAATCGAGGATTGCGAGCGCTGCGGCTTTGATCAGCAGTGCGCCAAATAGAATCCGTTGCGGGGGAGGGCGCTGCAAGTTATAGTTTTCGAGCCAGTTTTGTGCGCTGTACACGTCGATCCTGTGCGTCAGATAATAATGCGGAATTTCCCGTTTCGACCGTGACATCGCCGCTGCAATGGCGTGGCGCATTGCATCCAGATCTATACCGCGCTTTGATGGTGGAGGTTTCGCGTCTTCGACATCGCGCAGTTGAATGGCACCACCCGGTCCCGTGCCACTGATCCCGTTCAAATCGACGTGTTGCTCCTTGGCAAATAGCCGCGCGGCGGGCGAAGCGCGGACTTCCGAAATATCGTCCATGTTCGGACGAATACTGACAATTTCAGGTGCCGCTTCCGGTGCCGCCGGGGCTTCCACTGCAGCCGGCATGGCTTGCTCGACAGCTTCGGAAACCACTGCTTCGTCCGTTCCCGAGATGGTCGCCAAAGGCGAGCCGACCGGTACCTTGCGGCCCTCTGCTACCAGAATTTCTTCGATTTTTCCGTCTTCAAATATCTCTATTTCAATTGCGCCTTTTTCCGTTTCGACAACCGCAACGATATCGCCGCGGGTCACTATGTCACCTTGCGACTTTAGCCATTCGACAAGCGTACCGTCTTCCATATCGGCACCGAGCGACGGCATGGTAAATACGCCCATTGTTCAGGCACCCACCAGTTTACGGACCGCATCAACAATGCCGGCAACCTGTGGCAACGCTGCCTCTTCCATATGCTTTGCATAAGGAATTGGTACTTCAGCGCTGCAGAGCCGCATTGGCGGTGCATCCAGAGTCCAGAAACTCTGTTCCATGATGCGGGTCATGATCTCTGCCGACAGACTGCCCGAGCGCCAGCCTTCATCGACAATCAGAACCCGCCGGGTTTTCGCCGCCGACGCCATGATGGCTGCATCATCGAGCGGCCGCAATGTGCGCAGGTCAAGAACCTCGGCAGAAACGCCTATTCCCGATAGTTCTTCGGCAGCGTCCATGCATTTCCAGAGCGAACCGCCATAGGTTATCAGGCTGATATCGCTGCCTTCGCGCCGGATGCTGGCATGATCGATATCGATGTCAGCAAGATTATCGGGGACTTCGCCCTCCCGGTTATACAGCAAGGCATTTTCAAAAATCAGCACCGGATCGGGGTCCTCCAGCGCCTTGGCAAGCATGGCCCGCGCATCTACCACAGTCGCAGGCGCTAGGACGCGAAGACCGGGAATATGGGCGAACCAGCCTTCCAGACTGTGGGAATGTTGTGCTGCAAGTTGCCGTCCGGCCCCGGTGGCCATGCGGATAACAACAGGCACATGAAATTGCCCTCCCGACATGTGCCGCATGGTGGCCGCCGTATTCATGATCTGATCGAGCGCGAGCAGGGCAAAATTGCAGGTCATGATTTCCACGATCGGTAGCATGCCGCCCAGCGCTGCGCCAATGCCTGCGCCGGTGAAGCCGGACTCGGACAAGGGGGTGTCACGGATGCGATCCGGGCCGAATTCCTCCAGCAGACCTTTGCTCACCGCATAGCAGCCGCCATAATGACCGACATCCTCGCCCATCAGGAAGACTTTTTCGTCAGCGTTCATTGCCTCGCGGATCGCTTCGCGCATCGCCTCGCGATAGGTCATTTTCGTGCTCATGTGCGGGACTCCGCGCCGACATCCCTCAGCAGGTCGGCAACCGGCTCCCACGTTCCTGCCTCGGCAAAAGCGACGGCTTCGGAAACTTCCTCGGCAACCTCGTCCTCAATGGCATCGATATCGGTCTGGTTCAGTTCTCCCGCTTCCAGCGCCCAGCTCTGGAACCGCCGGATCGGTCCGCTTTCCGTCCATTTTTTCACTTCCTGCTTTTCCCGATAGAGTTCGGGATCGAACATTGAATGTGCGCGAAACCGGTAAGTTCGACATTCCAGAAAGACCGGACCATTGCCTTCGCGGATCGAGGCAACGGCCCGCCGCGCCGCCACTTCGACATCAACTACATTCATGCCATCGACGATCTCGGATGGCATCTTGTAGGACGCCGCCTTGGCGTGAATATCGGTCTCCGATTCAGAAAGGTCCAGCGCGGTGCCCATCGCGTAGAGATTATTCTCACACACAAAGAGCACCGGCAGGTTCCAGAGAGCGGCCAGGTTCAGGCTTTCGTGAAACTCGCCCTCAGCCGCCGCGCCCTCGCCAAAAAAGCAGACCGTGACATTGCTCTTGCCCTGCATCTTGTCCGCGAGCGCGAGGCCGACAGCCATCGGCAGTCCGCCACCGACAATCGCATTGCCACCATAAAAGCGGGTCGGTGCGTGGAACAGATGCATCGATCCGCCGCGCCCGCGGCTGCACCCTTCCTGCTTGCCATACATTTCCGCCATGATCTCACCCGCCGGCACGCCGCGCAGCAATGCATGGCCATGTTCTCGGTAGGTTGCGACCACAGCGTCTTCTTCGTCAAGCGCCTGCATGATACCGGTCGCGACCGCTTCCTCACCGATATAGAGATGCAGGAAGCCGCGAATTTTCTCCTTCGTGTAAAGCTCGGCGCATTTCTCCTCAAACCGCCGTACCCGCAGCATCTGTTTCAGAAGAAGCCGGCAATGTTCGTGATCAAGGCGCAATTTGGTTCCGGTCATGACGATGCCTTTTCCAGAGTTGAGAGGTCACCCTCGGGCAGACCCAGTTCCCGCGCTTTCAAGAGCCGGCGCATGATTTTTCCGGATTTTGTCCGCGGCAGGTCATCGACGATAACGATCTCGCGCGGCGCTATTGCGGAACCGAGCCGTTTGCGCGCGTGGCCGAGCAGCGATTTCCGTAAGGCATCATCCGCCACTTGATCCGGGTTGAGCAGGACATAGGCCTTCACAATCTCACCTGCGCGCTCGTCGGGAATGCCGATCACAGCCGCCTCGGCAACGGCAGGATGTTCCATCAGCGCGCTTTCGACTTCAAATGGCCCGATCAGATGTCCCGATGACTTGATCACATCGTCAGCGCGACCGACAAACCAGAAATAACCATCCCTGTCGCGCATCGCGAGATCACCGGACAGATACCAGCCATCCTTGAAACAGGCCTGATAACGCGCCTCTTCGTTGAGATAACCACGGAACATCGAAGGCCAGCCGGATTTCAGGGCAAGATGTCCGGTCTTCATCGGCGCGCCTAAGAACGTTAGACCGTCTTCATCGCCTCGATCATGGACCTCCACAATAGTGGCTTCGATACCGGGCAATGGTTTGCCCATGGATCCGGGCTTCACATCCATAGAGGCATAGTTTGAGATCATGATGCCGCCGGTCTCGGTCTGCCACCAGTTGTCGTGAAAGGGTTTGCTGAAAATACGGTTGCTCCAGATGACGGCTTCGGGATTGAGCGGCTCGCCGACGCTGGCTAGGAACCTGAGTGCCGAAAGGTCGCGCGCGCGCGGCAGGTCATCGCCGGCCATCATCAGCAACCGGATCGCGGTCGGGGCGGTGTACCAGACATTCACGCCTTCGGATTCCAGCAGATCATACCAGACTTCGGCATTAAACTCGCCGGCATCAATGAGCATTGTCACGCCATTGGTCAGCGGCGCGATGATACCATAGGACATGCCGGTGACCCAGCCGGGATCGGCGGTGCACCAGTAAATGTCACCGGGCTTCAGGTCGAGCGCGAGACGACCGGTTGTGTGATGGGCGATAACGGCCTCATGAGCATGCAACGCGCCCTTTGGCTTGCCGGTGGTCCCGCTGGTGAAATGCAGCAAGGCTATGTCATCCGGGCGGGTTTCTGCAATCTCAAAGTCTGCGGCCGTCTTGGCGAGCAAAGCGCGGAGATCCAAGGTATCCGAAGGCGCGGCATCGTCCGCATCGACGAGCAGAACGTGGTGCAAAGAGGGTAGGGCCGCCCGGACCGGAGCAACTTTGCGAAGAAAGTCCTTCTGGCGGGTAATCAGGACATTGGCCTCGCCAATTTCCATCCGCGCCCGTACTGGCTCGGGCCCGAATACCGAAAAAAGCGGACAGAATATCGCGCCGGCCTTCAGACTGCCGAGCGCGGCAAAATAGAGTTCCGGTACGCGGCCAAGCTGGGAAAAGACCTTGTCACCCGGTTTTACGCCGAGATCCTGCAACAACCTCGCAAAGCGGTCCGTCTCTGTCTTCATTTCCGAATAGCTATATTCTCGCCGGGTGCCATCCCGTGCGATCCAGCGAAGCGCTGTTACGCTGCCTCGCCCTTCGGCTACGTGCCGGTCGACTGCTTCATAGGCGATATTGAGCATGCCGGGAACAGGGCCGCCCATGGAATCGCGCGCCTTGGCCCATGAAAATTCTGCTGCAGCCTGATCATAATCGGGCATATTGGCCAGTTCGCGGATGGCTTGTGATTTATGCAGCGGTTGATCTTTCACTGGTGGGTCCCTTGCTGTCGAGCATCATGTAGCATCGGACATGGAAAACTCTCTCAATCGTCGAAGACGCATTCAACACGTTAACATTGAGATATTTTTCAGGGGCCAGAAATACGCAGATATACGGGTGCTCTTGCGATAGCTGGTCGGTCATGGGACTGTCTGGCAAAGACGAAACCGAATGGGGCAGGCTTCCAGCGGCGAGTTCAGGGAATATTATCGGCCTAGGGGATATTACTGGTCAGTATAATTCCGAATTTCCCTTGGTCGAACTTTCGGCGATTAATCTTTTGACTCGCCGGAACAGCACTCCCTGACCCCCCGTTAATGATCTGTTCCGGCGAGATTCATCCTAACATAATTTTCAAAGATGAACCCTGATCGTCAATCAAGCGATGTCGCGGACTGCATCCGGCGTTACCGCCTGCAATATCGAAGTCCCGATATGCCGAGCGGTAGCCCGTGTAGGTGCGACCACGAAAAAGGTAACATTCTGCTGAAATTGGTCCGTCGGCTCGAGAAACACGGCGCCTTCGCCTTTATCTCTGGAATAGATCCAGGTGCTGACATCCTTCAATAGCGCGTCAAAACCGGCAATATTGCTGTCGCGAAACACGCGCTGCACGACAAGCAATTCGGAGGAGTCATCGATTCCGGGCAAATTGCGTGCAGCAGTCATTGGAATGGAAACGCCGCCCCAACGGCCATTGCATTCAATCCAGTGCAGCGCCGCATTGCTCAAATCCGGGCCGGTCAACAAAGCATCCAAGCTCATGCGCCCGAAAAAGCCGAGGCACTGGAAATAATAAGCGATTTCTAGCGCTTGCTGATAGAAACGGGCTTCCAACGGTTGCGGCAAATCAATGGCAGTAGCACCGATAAATGACTGGTTCTCGCCAGCCAGAATTTGTCCGAAAATGCCTTCGATTATAGGAGGCCCATCCTCGGTCCTGGGTATCCAGACTTGTGCCGAGGGGCTGGCCAATGCGGCGACTTCCCAAACACCGATCAAGATGGGAAAGCGATCACGCCAGCCGATCGCGTGCAATCGCTCAAGCAATTCGTCCCTTAATTCCCTGGATGTGAGCGAGCGGACAAAATCACTCTCCAGTACCAGATTGCCCATCGAACCGGCGCTGGCCGGCAATTTAATGACAAGCCGATCATGACTGCGGGCAAGCTTGCTCAATATCGCTGCCGCTGCGATCGGACCATAGACGGAATAGGTCGGCGGAACGGATTCTTTTCCGAGGATCATTTTTATATGACTTGCAAACCATAGCTTGTCGTTAACAAGCCGGGAAAGCTGCGGGAGCGGCGCGCATATCTGAACCGGGCACCCGGATCGCCGGGCAATTTCAGCGCCCAGCAGCCAGTCATGGCCCGTCGACAAATAGGGACAGATATTGAATGTCCCGGCGCTGGCAGCCGCAGCACCAAGTTTTGACAAAGCCGCTTCATTGTTCAGGCAAGCAGCTGCAAGCGGAACACGCAAGCGGACGTCGCCTCGATCAACCTCGATTATGTTTGGCCCGTTGTGGCCGAAAGCCTCGCTAGAATATGTTTCGAAGGACCTGAACCTGGGCCGCGATATCAGCAGAAAATCGTTATCCCGCGCCAGTCCGAACATGCGATATTCGTGGCTCGCTACGCGGTCCTCCGGCATCAGTTCGATGCCCCGATGGTCCTCCAGCAGCAGCAGAGGACCTTCTTCATATCCGGCGCTGACATGTTCACCGAATATAGAGGCATCGTTTAGCCGTGGAAAATTTCTTAGCTGCTTGTTCGCAAGAATTTCGATCCGTTGTCTGGTTTCTGGCAAAAGTTCGAGTTCAACCGCGGTCTTTATTGGCCAAGGCGCAAGATGGTTTTTCTCTTTTGAAATCGGCGCCAGCATATCCATTATTCTGATTGCTTAGTCGCAAAACCGGTCCACGCCGGCGCAAGCTTCCGCCAATATTGTAGGCGCTTCATCAAATTGTCCTTGGCTGGATCATCCAGCCCTCCCATGGCGCCAAAAAGCTCTCCGCATTCCGATACATGCTGCTCCATCTCGTCAATACGGCCGAGAAGATGCTGCTTCTTGGTGGCTTGCAGTGGCATATTCGGATCAAGTTCGGCAATATTGGAGAGCGTCTCGGCGCCATGTGCATGTTCTGCATACATCTCCTCCACTTCCTCAGCCGAGAGGAACGTTTTGAGGGCAGGGTAAAAATCCTCTTCTTCAAAAGCGATATGACCGCCTGCCGCCTTGTCCAGATTTTGCGCTGCGGTTTTCAAGCCGCCAACATCGCCTGCCGTGACCAGTGAACGCAGCTCATGAAGCCCGCGCCCGAGAACTGCGTGATCCTCGCGAAAGGCGTTAAATAGTCCGTGATTGATCTTGGTCATGATAGCCACCTGTTTAGGCTGCTATCATAGCGTAATATCTTCTCTGGAAATTGACGCTGATCATCTAATGTGCAGACTCTATGGATTTTACGCTACCGAGCCGACCAAGGTTGAATGCACACTTGTGCATGCGCAAAATGCTCTTATCGCCCAGAGCCTCTCCGATCTTTCCGGCTATGACCATGCGCATGGATGGGGGGTTGCCACATTTGACGAGGACGGACCTGACATAGAGCGTCAGGCCTGGGCTGCCTATCATGGAGAACATTTTGCACGTGCCGCAGCGAAGGCCTATTCCCGCCTTGTCATTGCTCATGTTCGCCGGGCAACCGTGGGCGGTGCGGCTATTGAAAACACCCATCCGTTCAGCGACGGAAAATGGGTGTTTGCACATAATGGCACAGTTCCTGGCTTTGCCGACATACGACCGGTTCTGCTTGATCATATGGGGGCCAAGCATCGCAAAGCGGTGAAGGGCGAAACAGATAGCGAGCATGTTTTTCACTATTTCCTTAGCCTCATCGACGATGGATCCATCGATGCCGAACATGACCTATTAGGCGCGATGGAAAGATTGGTGGCTGATGTCGTTGCGCTCGCCGAGACCCATGCACCGGGCAAGAAGGTCGGCCTGAACATCATGTTGTCAGACGGGGAGCGGCTCGTCGGCACCCGTTTCAACCGCAGTCTCTATTTTGTAGACCGCAAGGGCGTATATGACTGCGAGATTTGCGGCTTTCCCCATATTCATCACGATCCCAACACCGAGTATCGCGCGATCGTAGTCGCGTCAGAACCACTGACCCATGAAGACTGGATAGAAATTCCCAACCATTCGATTTGGCAACTCAGCATGGACAGCGGAATAAATATTCACAACCTGAGGGAATATGTCTGATCATCGCGCGAACATTGCCGTGAAAAATGTAGAAACACCGCGGCGCTCATCAGCGCGGCGAAAAAGCACCAAACCGAAGCAAACCAGTGCATATAAGCTATCCGGGTCACAATCAGGGCAATAACGATGACAGTCCCGAATAACCGAACGGTTTTATAACTGGACAGCAGGGGTGTGAGGCACGTGCCGATAATATATAGTGTCAAAATGAAGGCGTCGTGACGATGCGGCAGATGATAGGCAATATGTTTTCCTTCAATCAGAGCTGAGACCGGCTCCGTCAGAAGTGCGTACAGGAAATAAAGACCCGCTACGGCACCCGCCGCCATTGGAAGCAATAGCAGCTTTCGGCGAGCAATCAGGGGCTCAATCATCAACACAGCTAATGGTACAAAAATTGGCCAAAGCACGTGAGAAAACAGTAAATATATTGTCGTAACCATTTCGGTCATTTGGGATTGCGTCGGCAAAGTCTTCCACAAATATCCCTCAACCAGTTGCTGCATCCCGAATGCCAGCGGTATCGATGCATATGGCAACTGCGCCAATCTATCCGTACGACGAACGGTCACAATGCCGGTCGCAATCAGAGCGACACCGGCCAGAATGCTGGCATTTGCAGAAAAGCAGATGGTCATCGCTCCTGGTGATTGGGTTGGACGCCAGATCGGCGTTGTTCCGAAATTATAATTTCTCTTCATGGGCTTAAATGCGAAGGGCAGAGATACGCAATGTCCCTTACGCTCAGCTGTTCGATGATCATCTCGGTTGGGGTCGGGAGCGGAAGCTCAACCCGGAGCCTTCATTTAAGAATTATGAATTCTGGAGCACTCTATCTTATGCGGCATTGTAACGCCTGAACAATTTAACGATATATCGGTGAGTTCACGTATTTTTTTATGCTCTCCGCATCCCAGTCTTCTAGAAACAGCAAAGCATCACACGGAGCCTTTGCCGACAAATTAACCGCTGAAGGAGATTGTGGACGCGATGCTTCGTGATCAAATTGTCTCAATCATTGATGCAATCGATGACATGACGATAGCGACTGTATCAATATTTCAGTTGGGACATCAATGAGATCACCTCGCTGTCATCGGTCTGGTTAAAATCGCGATAGAAGGCTCCAACGGCTCCAAATGGAGAGGGCGTGTGGAGGCAAATGATTTCGTCGCATTGATCGCTCAATTCTACCAAGGTGGATCGCGGGGCAACCGGTACCGCCAGGATGATCTTCCGCGGTTGGTTTTTACGCACGCCCTTCAGCACGGCCTTGACCGTTCCGCCGGTTGCAATGCCGTCGTCCACAATGATCACTGTCCTGTCCTTCAGGTCGATCGGTTGCCTCTCGCCAAGATAGGTCAACCGGCGCCGGGCTATTTCCTCCAGCTGCCGTTGCATCTCGGCCTCGATATATTCCTCGCTGGGCTGCAGCTGACGAACGATCTCTTCCGTGAGCACTATTTGCGGATTGGCACCATCGACAACGGCACCCATGCCATATTCGGGCCAGCCGGGCGCACCTATTTTCTTGACGAACAGAAGATCCATCTGCGCCCCAAGGGCATTGGCGACTTCGTAAGCCACCGGCACACCGCCACGGGGGAGGGCCAATATCAAAGGGTTTTCAAAATCTTTCTCACTCAGCTTCTTTGCCAACTGCCGGCCCGCATCCCGCCTGTTTTCGAAAGGAAATGTCATCTGATCCACATGCTTTCTCCGCTTCATCTTATTCGAGATGTGAACTGAACCATGCGCTGGCGTGCACGATCACTTCTTCCAGAGTTCCTGGCTCCTCGAACAAATGTCTCGCACCGTTGATGATGGCCATTCGCTTCGGACATTGCAGCGCATCATAAGCCTGTTTGTTGAGATCGATCACCGGCCCGTCGAGACTGCCGACAATCAGCAAGGTGGGCGCCTGCACCTTTTCCAGCCAGCGCCCGGCCAGATCGGGCCGTCCGCCACGAGAGACGATCGCGGCGACGCGCGGTTCATCACGCGCGGCCGCCACCAGCGCTGCACCGGCACCGGTGCTGGCGCCGAAATAGGAAATGGGAATGTCAGAAAAAGTCGGCTGCGCTCGAACCCAGCGCGCGGCCATCGACAGGCGCTCTGCCAGCAGTTCGATATCAAACACATTGGCCCGGTCCCGCTCTTCCTCGGGAGTGAGCAGGTCGAGCAACAGCGTTGCAAATCCGTCTTCGCGCAGCGCCGCCGCGACATAATTGTTGCGCGGACTCAGCCGGCCACTGCCGCTGCCATGCGCGAAGATGATCATCGCGGATGCGTTCGCCGGTACGGTCAGTATCGCCTTCAGCCCGGCTGGTGGTATCTCGACTTCCCTTGCGGGAATTTCATTGGAAATATCATCGGCCACTGCTGTTTCCTCACAGACCAAAGGGATAGGTTTCTGGCGCTCCACGCGGTTTCTCATGACCCAGCGGGGTGATTGCCTTGGTGGTTTCGAACCAGACATAGGCATCAAACTGATCCGCCAATATCGCTTCGAAATAATGGCTGAGCAGTTCGGTTTCGGGCCGGTAGACCACACCAATGGCCCGCTCCAGCAAAGGCTCTCGCAAAATATGGGCGAGCTTCTGGCGATCGCGACCGCGCCAGTCGGTAAGCGACCGGGCATAGCCGGTCAGGCGGAAAGCGGATTCATAGCTGTCGGGGCGGGCGGGACGAACGGTCTTGATTTGCATGTCCGCACCCCAGTCGCTTGCCGCTGCCACCGTGCCATTGTCGGTGCCAAAGCCGATGCAGACCGCGTCATCACCATAAGCGATGCGGCACAGCTGACCGATATTGAATTCGCCGCGCCAGCCCATTGCTGTTGCTGAGGCATCTCCGATATGGGAATTGTGGGCCCAGACGACCGCCTTGGTTCCAACACCGCGGTGAGCAATGATCGCCTGCAGGGTGTCGAACATATGGCGATCACGCAGATTCCAAGAGGCTGGACCGCCTTCGTAAATGGAACGATAATAGCGCTCTGCCGCTGCAACGATCTTCGCATTCTGGGCCGCATCAAACCATTTTTCACCATCTTCATTCAAATAGTCGAGCCGGTTTTCGAACAGGCGGCGAAGCTGATCCAGCACAGCTTCCTCACAGTCAGCAAGCTCTTCATGTACCACTGCCTTGCCATAGTCGGTCGGATGATCCTGCCACGGTGTCAGACAGCCATAGCGCCAGCGGGCCTTGGCGGCTTCATCGGGGTCAACAGAATCGAGATATTCCAGAACCGAGGCAATGGACTCGCTCAGACTGTAGACATCAAGCCCGTGGAAACTGACCTGACGCTCCTCCGATTTATGCTCGTTGTAATCCCTCAACCAGTCGGCGAAACCCAGCACTTCATGATTGCGCCACATCCAGGTCGGGAAGCGGGCAAAACTGTCCCCGCGTCTCGGTCGCGGATCATGATGACGGACATAGCCGTCTATGCGGGCCGCATCGGGCCAGTCAGCCTCGACCGCGACGACAGTGAAGCCATGTTCTTCGATGAGCCGCCGTGTGATTGCTGCTCGTGCACTGTAAAATTCGGATGTCCCATGCGTTGCCTCGCCGAGCAGCACAACCTGAGCGTCACCGAAGCGGTCGAAAAACTTCCCGAAATCCGACTGGTTTTCCGGTCTGGGAAGCAGCTCGGCATGATCCCGCAAGGCCTTGACCAACTTCTCGGAAGGGGATCGCGGCGGCTTGTTCCAGTTGATCGGTTTGTTCATAGCCGTTTAATACCACAAGTCCCGGATTTCCTTGGGCAAGCTCGCCTTTACGTCATCCATCTCACCTTCCGAAATATGGTCGGCGATGACGTCGAGCGCGGCGCCGACGATCGTTGCAGGATTGTCTTTCGGCGCATCATTGAAAGCTGCCATGACAGCATCAACAAATTCGTCCTTGTGCCGGATAAGCGGCGCTGATCTGGAAGGCTGGTATCCTTCGTAAAATACGCCGCGCATCAGGGTTGGCAACTGTGCTGCAAAATGGGCGCTCTCATTGACCTGCAAACGGTCGCGGAGGACATGAAGCGTGGAACGAAGCAGCGTGAAGGCACGATGCTTGTCCTCCCAGTCCAGTTCATCCATGACGTCGTTCACCCAGCGATTGGCATCCTGAATGGCTTTGTCGAATATTGGTAATCCCAAACCGGTCATCTTCTTCATCCTTTGTATTGCAGGCGTTGAGACGCACGCCAAACTAAGGCAGACTAGACACAAATGATTCCGCATATGGCGGTCATATTCGCTTTGTGCCTTTTACATATCGTACATCGAACGCTGCCGCAGTCGTGGATTCTACGTAGCTCTCCGAAGTCCGTGGATATGTCGCTCTTACCAAAAGAAACATTTTTATTTGCAGCAATATGGCAATGGGCTTTTCAGAAGCCTGTGACGCTGGATATGCCCGAACATCAGGGAGCTTACGTATGCCGGGTTATCCCGGAAGATCGTAACCGGAAAACATAGGGGTTGATCGGGAGCAATCTGTGCCTTCTGCGCGACCGGCCCCGAATGCGTGAAAGTCCATGGTGAACGTCAGGTGGTGAAGGTTGCCCAGATTGAACCGCAAAAATTTGAACGAAAGGGCAGGGTAATGGCGGGTCTCGGCTCCATCCGTTCAATCAAGCGCATCGGGATATACTTCTGGATATTGCTGTGGTCGTTGGGAACAGGATCTGTGAATAGGGGCCCAGCCTTACCGGGGAATTCTAGATGCACATAGCTCCTGCACCGGCCGATGACATGCAAATGGGTCTCACCAGCGAGCAGGTCCGGGAGCGCTTTGCGCATTATGGACCCAATGAATTGCCCCATCATGACGAGCGTTCAATCCTCCGGATAGTCGGCGAGGTTCTGCGCGAACCCATGCTGGCATTGTTGCTGGCGGCAGGCTTTGCCTATTTGCTGCTCGGAGACCGGATCGAAGCCATACTTCTGCTCTGCTTTGCAACATTCTCAGTCGCGATCTCGGTCATCCAGGAAACTCGCAGCGAGCGGGTTCTGGCAGCCTTGCGGGACTTGTCGAGCCCGCGCGCGCTTGTCATTCGCGATGGCAAAAGACTGCGCATTCCCGGGCGCGAGGTGGTGGTGGGAGATATCATCATATTGGAACAGGGAGACCGGGTCGCCGCTGATGCCCTGCTGTTATCTGCCACAGAGCTGGAAATCGACGAATCGCTTCTGACAGGAGAGTCTCTAGCGGTACTGAAAGATGTTGAGGCGGAAGTATTCTCGGGGACTTTGGTCGTTCGGGGAACAGGCATTGGGGAGATAGTCGCGATTGGCGGACAAACGCAGATCGGTCTGATCGGCGGGCATCTTGCCGACATCAAGCCCGATGCGCCGCGATTGCGCCGGGAGACCAGCTTTATCGTAAAACTGGCAGGCATTGGCGGTATCCTGATCGCAGCTTCGGTAACCTTGCTCTATGGCTTCTTTCGCGGTGGATGGCTCGATGCCGTGCTGGCTGGCATTGCCATCGGAATGGCGATGCTACCCGAGGAATTTCCGGTCGTCCTCGTCACCTTCATGGCCATGGGGGCATGGCGCATTTCCAAGGCCAATGTGCTGACCCGAAGGTCATCGGCGATAGAAACCCTGGGTTCCGTCACGATATTATGTACAGACAAGACAGGAACCCTGACCGAAAACAAGATGGCAGTAGCCACATTGTGGTTGCCGGACGGACTCCATCTGACGGTCGATAGAAGCCAGAACATACCTGAATCCTTTCAGCTTTTGCTGAAGGCAAGCCTGTGGGCCAGCGAGGTCGAGCCTTCGGATCCGATGGATATTGCGATCCACTCGGCTGCATCCGCTTTGTTGTCGGGGCAGGACAATTCGAATGAACAGCATTGGCAACTGGAACGGCATTTCGGCATCCGGCCGGATTTGCTGGCCACAACAAATATGTGGCTTGATGGGCCGTCGCACGAAGACAGGCTTCTTGCAGCCAAGGGCGCGCCGGAAGCCATAGCGCAACTATGCCGCCTGTCGGATTCTGAGCAGAAGGAGATGATGCAAGCTGTAGAAGATATGGCTGCGAAGGGCATCCGCGTTCTGGGTGTGGCAACTGTCAGGGCAAAAGAGGTGGATGATTATGCCGATCTGCTTGACTACCGCTTTGCGCTTGCCGGGCTGATCGGCCTTGCAGATCCTCTCCGCGCCAGCGTCCCCGAGACGATCGGACATTGTCGTGATGCTGGCATTCGCGTCCTGATGATCACCGGCGATCATGCCGCAACGGCCCGTTCCATAGCCACCGATGCCGGGATCGAAAGCGATAATCTGATAACCGGTAGTGAACTTGCCGCACTGGACGATGATGAACTGGGCATAAGGCTCCGGACGACAAATATTTTTGCCCGCATCATGCCCGAACAGAAGCTGCGACTAGTGCGGGCATTGAAAAGCGACGGCGAGGTTGTCGCGATGACCGGGGACGGGGTGAATGACGCCCCTTCGCTAAAGGCCGCCCATGTCGGTATCGCCATGGGCGGACGCGGAACCGATGTGGCAAGGGAAGCGTCCTCGCTGGTACTCCTGGATGACGAATTCAACGCCATTGTCAGCGCGATCAGGCTCGGGCGCCGTATTTATGACAATATCCGCAAGGCGATGGAGTTTATTTTTGCTGCCCATGTACCAATTGCCGGTCTGGCGCTCCTGCCGCTGATGTTCGGATTGCCGATGCTGATTGGCCCGATCCATATCGCGTTGCTCGAGATGGTGATTGATCCGGCTTGTGCTCTGGTCTTCGAAGCCGAAGAGGAAGATGATGAAATCATGCATCGACCTCCGCGCCATCCCGAAGCACGACTATTTTCCCTGCCGATGGTCATCTGGAGCATATTCCAAGGAGCGCTCGCGCTAAGCGCGTTGACGCTGGGGATCGTCATTGCAGTTCAGCAAGGCATGCCGGTCACCGAACTCCGTGCGCTGGCTTTCCTGACCCTTATTGCCAGTCTTCTGGCCCTGATTCTGGCCAACCGGAGCAGCAGTTCGTCGCTGCGATCCTTATTCGACTATCGCAACAAGGCGTTGCTGGCGATATTTGGTGCAGTGATGGTGGTTATGATGGTGATTTATCTATTCGAACCAGCCCGTTCCATTCTGGGTTTTGCGAAGCTATCCATCTTCGAAATTGTCGCCGTTATCGGCTATGGTTTCATATTGCTGTCCGTGCTGCAAATTCTGAAGCCGCTGGTCAATCGCATTTTACAGGAGGCCGGTTCATCGGACAGGAATTGATCATTTTCCCGGGGCGGGGAGCATGATGGCCCTGGTCATTCAGTGGGTGTTATTTGGCGCCTGCGCACTGCTGATCTTGGCCGCCGGACCAAAACTTACCAAAAATGCGGAAATTATCGCTGCCAAAAAGGGACTGTCGGACGACTGGATCGGCCTCATCCTGCTGGCTTCGATCACCTCCTTGCCGGAACTTGCTGCCGGCATATCCTCGGTAAGCATTGCCAACGCGCCCGAAATAGCCGTCGGCGCGGTATTCGGCAGCTGCGTATTCAATCTGGTCATGCTGGTGGTTCTGGATTTTGCGATACGCGGAGAATCGGTTTACCGCCGGGCGCGACAGGCCCATATTTTGTCGGCCGGCTTTGGGATCATGCTGATCGGTTTTGCCGGCCTTACGATCATGAGTGGCGGCCTTGGTATCAGTCCGACAATAGGGCATTTCAGCGCAGCATCCCTGGTGATCGTTCTGCTCTATATTATCGCGACCCGTGCCATTTATAATTATGAAGCCAAGATACGGGAAAGTGCCGCAGAGGAGGCAGTAAAGGCCCCGACTGCGGTTTCACTTTCCGAGGCACAAATGTGGGTGTTGGGGGCGGCGGTCGCCATCCTGATCGGAGGATTGCTGCTGCCGGTTTTCGGAGCCAATATTGCGGACAAAATGGGAATTGGCCGGGGTTTTGTCGGCACCGTGCTGGTTGCGGCCGCAACGTCCTTGCCGGAACTGGCGGTGTCAATGGCGGCGCTTCGGCAGGGATCGGTGAACATGGCGATTGCCAACCTCCTGGGCAGCAACCTGTTCAACATATTGATACTCGCCATCGAAGACGGGCTATATTTTGACGGTCCGCTGCTCGATTCCGCGTCACCGATACACGGTGCCACCGCGATGGCGGCAATGGTGATGAGCGGCGTTGTCATCATTGGATTGCTATACCGCCCGCAAACGAGACTGTTTCGAACGGTCGGATGGATCAGTATCGCCTTGTTTACCGTCTATCTGGTGAACGTCTACATCATGTACATCAGCTCGACCTAGATCTGACGACCCTGTAATCCGGCACCAGCACCGCAGCTCCTTTCAGTTGACCGTCGCGAAGTTTTTCCAGCACTTCATTCGCGTCGGTCAGCGGAAATCTTTCGACAACAGGTGTGATGCCTGAACTGTCAGCCGCTTCAAGAAACTCTGTGCCATCCGCCCGGGTCAGATTGGCGACGGACATGATCGCTCTTTCACCCCAGAGATCAGCATAGGGAAAGCTCGGGATGTCGCTCATGTGGATACCTGCGCAGATCACCCGGCCACCCTTGTGAACCGAGCGCAGTGCCGCTGGAACGAGCGAGCCGACCGGCGCGAAGATGATGGCGGCGTCGAGCTCGACTGGCGGAAGTTCATCAGACCCGCCCGCCCATGTGCAGCCGAGTTTTCGCGCAAACTCCTGACCGGGCAAATCACCGGGTTTTGTAAAGGCATAGATTCGACGTCCTTGCCAGACAGCGATCTGCGCGAGAATATGGGCGGCAGCACCAAAGCCGTAAAAGCCTATGGCCTTCGCGCGATCCGCCATTCTCAAAGAACGCCATCCGATCAGCCCGGCGCAAAGCAGCGGTGCCGCTTCAACATGGGAAAATCGTTCCGGAATCGCAAAGCAATATTGGGCGCTTGCGACAACATGGCTGGCATATCCACCATCACGCGTGCAACCGGTAAAGACGGGTTCATCGCAGAGATTTTCGTGATGGGTCACGCAATATCTGCAATGGCCACAGCTTGAACCCAGCCAGGGGACGCCGACCCGGTCACCGACAGCGAAGCCCTTCACATTTTCGCCAATCTGTACGATCCGGCCGACGATTTCGTGGCCAGGAACGACGGGATAATTCGCCTCCGGAATTTCGCCGTCGACGATATGCAGATCGGTGCGGCAAACGCCGCATGCGAGAATCTTGATCAGCATTTCATCACTATCCGGCACGGGCATATCGCGCTCGACGAGTTGAAGCGACCGACCGGGACCATCCAGCTGCATCGCATGAAATTTGCCGAGCTTCGCCGTCATGTTCCTGATCCGATCAATCTGTCTGCCTTGATGCAATCATGCTGCTTTTATTCCTTCTGGCGGGAAACCCGTAATGGTCCGTATTCCGGTCCCGTTCTTCCCAGCGCTCCGAAACATTACGTAAAGACAGCGGTTCATGATTGGTGCCAGACGGCAAAAGGTTGATCATAATCAACTTGCAAAATCAATTCCGTGACGTTCGAGGGTGCTGGGGATTGTTCTGGAGATGCATATGTCCGAGAATAACTATGTTCGCTGGCTTGACACCGTAACGCTGGATGACCTGCCGCTTGTTGGTGGCAAAAATGCTTCGCTGGGGGAACTGGCTGGCGTTCTGCCCGCGGTGATCAAGGTACCTGAAGGTTTCGCTGTCACTGCTGTGGCCTATCGGGATCTTCTGGAGAGCAATCAGCTATGGCCCAGGATGGACGATATTCTCGAGAATACGGACTGGTCAGACCTGAAAGCCGGAGCGCGAATGTCTGCGCAGCTGCGCGAAATGGTTGCGACTGCAAAACTGCCACAGGGCCTTGATGAGGAAATCCGGCAGGCATATCAAAAGCTCTGTCAGGATCACGGTCGCAAAGTTGCGGTTGCCGTGCGCAGCAGCGCCACCGCCGAAGATTTGCCCGGCGCATCCTTTGCCGGCCAGCACGAGACATATCTGAATATTCACGGCGCCCAGAATTTGATCGATTCCGTCCGCCATTGCTTTGCCTCGCTGTTCACCCAGCGCGCAATCTCCTACCGGATTAACAAGGGATTTGATCACAAGGACGTGGCTTTGTCGGTCGGCATTCAGCGGATGATCCGGGCTGACAAGGCTTCTTCCGGAGTGATCTTCACGCTGGATACCGAAAGCGGAAACCGTGACGTCGTGATGATAACCGGTCTCTGGGGGCTGGGGGAGGCGATCGTGCAGGGGATCGCCGATCCGGACGAGTTTCTTGTCCACAAACCGACCCTGAAACTCGGCTACGAATATGTTCTAAGGCGCCGGATCGGCAGCAAGAAAGCCAAGCTCATCTATGCTGCGGCCAAGGCTGACGAGCCAACAGTCTGGCGCAATGTACGTCGTTCGGATCAGGTGAAGCCTTGCTTGACAGATCCCGAAATCATCGAACTCGCAAAACAGTCCGTGGTGATTGAAGCACATTATAGCGAGAAGCACGGGCGCCCGACCCCGATGGATATCGAATGGGCCAAGGACGGACCCGATGGCGCGCTTTATATCCTGCAGGCCCGACCCGAAACCATTCACGCTTCCGCCGATGCCGGTCTTTTGACGCAATATCAAATGACCGGTGATGGTAAAGTGATTGCCGAGGGGCAGGCTGTCGGCGATCGGATCGGCAGCGGGCCGGTGCGGCTGGTGAAGGACAGCGATGAACTGGAAACGGTCCGGTCGGGCGATATATTGGTGGCCACAGCCACTACGCCCGATTGGGAGCCGGCAATGAAAAGGGCATCGGCGATCATCACCGAACATGGCGGGCGAACCTGTCATGCCGCTATCGTGGCCCGTGAACTGGGCATTCCGGTAATCGTCGGAGCGACGAACGCGCAGCAACTGTTAATCCCGGGTCAGGAAGTTACAGTCGACTGTTCGCAGGGGATGACGGGAAGGGTGCTGGACGGGATCATTCCCTTTTCCGTTGAAACGGTTGATATCGGCAAGCTGAAGCGCCCCGAAACCGATCTGATGGTCAATATTGCCGATCCGGGCGCGGCCTTCCGTGTTGCCGCCTTGCCGGTGGCCGGCGTCGGCTTGGCACGCAGCGAATTTATCATTGCCAACGAAATCAAGGCCCATCCGATCGCCTTGCTGTCTCCCGAGCGTATCGGAAGCCAACGGATCCGGAAACAGATTGATATTCTGACGTCCGGTTATGCAAGCGGTGCAGACTATTTTGTATCGCGCCTCGCCGAGGGGATCGCGACCATCGCGGCAGCCTTCTATCCCCGTCCGGTCATCTTCCGGACATCGGATTTCAAATCGAATGAATATGCCTCACTCCTCGGCGGGCATGATTTTGAAGAACCGGAAAACAATCCGATGATCGGGTTTCGAGGCGCATCCCGCTATATCCATCCCGCCTATCAAGCCGCTTTTGCATTGGAATGTGAAGCCTTGAAACGTGTTCGGGATGATATGGGCCTTTCCAATGTCATCGTGATGATCCCATTTTGCCGCAGGATCGACGAGGCAAAGCGGGTTCTGGCAGTAATGGCGGAGAACGGTCTTGAACGGGGACGAAATGACCTTGAAATTTACATCATGTGTGAAATTCCCAGTAATGTCATTTTGATCGACGAGTTTGCAGCGCTATTTGACGGTTTTTCAATTGGCTCCAATGACCTGACTCAGCTCGTGCTTGGCGTGGACCGGGATTCAGAAATCCTAGCAGCCGATTTTGACGAAGAGGACCCTGCGGTTTTGACTATGATCGAGCAGGCGATTACAGGCGCGCATCGAAATGGTTTGAAATGTGGTATTTGCGGGCAGGCTCCTTCTGACCGCCCCGGTTTTGCTGATTGGTTGGTTGCCCGGAAAATCGACAGCATTAGCCTGAGTCCTGACAGCGTGCTTGGTGTGATGCAGGGGCTTGCCGAGAAGCAGAAACCTGACGGGGACGTGACACTGCCAAACGGCAATCAGACCCTCTCGATATCGAGTGCATAAATGAGTGATATGGGGCAAAAACCAAGCGTAGGGACAGCTATCCCCCGGCAAACGATGCTCGTCGATGAGTTGATCGAGAGTTCAACCAACTTTTGTCACTGGCCATATGATATGCATGACCGAAAGGCGTATAATGTCGCTGCCGGTCATGTGGTTCTCCGGCAAGGCGCTAAGCCGGATTGTTTTTTCGAGATTACCAGCGGAACTTTGAAATTATCACAGGTCACCGAGGACGGCCGGCAAATCATACTCGGCTTTGCAACATCTGGTGATTTTGTTGGCCTGACCGGAGGCAAGGAATATCGTTATGCGGCAGAAACGTTAACGATGACGCGATTGCATCCGATCAACTGCAAGGTATTTTACGAGCAAATGCTGCAGAACCGTTCTGCCCGTGAAACGTTTCTTGGCTGGTTAGACACCCAGGAAAAAATGGTGCAGGACCATATTGCAACGCTATCGCTGCAAAGCCCTTTGGCAAAGCTGGCAGCTTTTTTGCTGAAGCAAATTTCACAGCAAACCAAAAGTGTCGGATTTGATGATGCCATCATTGATTTACCCATGACCCAGAGGGATATTGCCACTTATCTTGCTATCGCGCCAGAGACCTGCAGCCGGGCGATGAAGAAATTGCGGCAAGGTAAAATCATTGAAGCTACAGGTCGCAGCGGTGAGGGTAAGTTGCTCAAAATCCTTGACTTTGACCAACTGAATGAAGTGGCAAATGGACCATTTATTTGATGCGTCAGTGATATTCTCAAACGACGGAATTCTAGGA
>TARA_R110000824_G_scaffold2936_10_pt1 | contig 43607 bp, 36 predicted proteins | sample TARA_R110000824 | Tara Oceans TARA_R110000824 (sample SAMEA4397747) | marine metagenome | biome: Polar Biome; feature: [MES] marine water layer (ENVO:01000295) within the mesopelagic zone...; material: water (ENVO:00002006), including particulate matter (ENVO:01000060) such as......
ACCATCAGTGGCAACCAAATTCACCTTGTCTCCGGCATTGAGTTCGGTGTAGGCCGTGATGGTTATTGTCGCAGTGGCGGCAGTATCGGGGAGCGGCGCGTGGCCAAATTTCCAATTATATTTTAATTCTTCAATTGCCTTTAAAGAAGAAATTGGTTCTCTATTTTTTATCTCTAAAGTTGGAAACTTGGTCCAATACTTATTTCTTTCTAGAATGTGACTTTCAACCATATTTCTTAATAATTCTGTTGAATTAGAGGAAACTGGGATAAGTTGAGAGATCATAATTGAAACGGCGTCGTCGATCCATTTGAAATATTCGATAAACTTGTCTAAATCTAATATATCACTTTCAACACTTTCGAAAAACAATTCTCGTAATTTTTCTAATCTCTTATAATGTGACCTATATCTATTAACAGGTTCACCAACTAAATTATTAAAATCTACAATTGTAGCAAACATTCTCAACATTTCTTCAGAAATTATCTGATACATGCTTTTTTCTACAGATAACACGTGCTGAACATATGTCGTATCTCTAGTAAAAACAACGTCATCTTGCTTGTTGAGGATTTTTACCATGTCGTCGCTGTTGGCAATTTCTGGCAATTTAAGCTTACCAGACTGAACAAATTCTACGTCTACAGCCTGGTCTTTGTAAGAATTATTAGCAACAAATTTGTCGCCGAGTCCAGAATAATTGTATTTGCTTAGTGATTGTGCCCAAGAATCTCCAAACTTCAGCTTGTTATCCATAGAACCCGATGCAAAATCTTCAATTAAAAACTGGCCGGCCGCTGTCGAACCAGTAACATTGTCCATCGTCCAATTTAAAATTAAAGTTGAAATTTGCGGCACGTAATACGTGTTTAAAGAATCATTTGCATTTCTATATGGTTGTAAAGCTCCATAACTATTAGCATCGCGCGCGTGGGCGCGGATGGTTTCATTAGAAAGGTAGTCTAGCCAAACTCTCGTAGAAGATACTTTGACATCAGAATAACGCTCGATCGAACCAGTAAAGTTGGTTCTTGCGGCGCCGAGAAAAATTCTTTTTGGTTTAGTGAAAAAAGTTTCCGCTTCAGCGAGACTCATTGTGCCAGACAAAGTAAATTCATTTTGTAAAATATGAGATAAATAATTAACGCCATATAGTTCATATGTGTATGCAGATGCGGCTGGCTCTAAGTAACCAGAGCCTGTGTTGGCCTGCAATCCAGTATCTGTTTTTGCTTTAGTTGGCCGCAATCTAAAGGCAAAGTTCCATTTTTCATTATCGTATACATTTAAAAATGAAGAAGTGTTTTCATTGTCGGAAAAAACTGAACTTCCAGAAGAATTAATTGCAAAACGGACATTTCTTAAATCGTTATCTGGCTTTATCGCAACAATATTAAAATTGATTGTGTCACTAGAATCGAAAGTCAGATCTGTGTTAGACTCTTCAACCGCATGGAGGCCAAATATAGAAGACGTTAAAGCCGGAAACATTTGATAGTTTGCGTCTCCCACTATCGAACGTTTTGGAAAAATAACTTCTGTTTCTATAGTCATCATCGCGCCGGCGCCGGACGCGTTTGACGCAGGAGGAATATACGATAACGAATTAGCAGAATCGTTAGCAGAGTCATAATATTGATATGCTGTTGCTGTATAAGAATTACTAATATCGCTAGCTGCTTGCCTAGTTTCGAAATCATCGAAATCTAAATATTTCTTTCTTATGGCGGTATGTGTAACATTGTCTTTAAATTCGTATACGTCATTGTTAGAGTATATATTTAATTTTATTAACTCCTCGTCGACGCCAAAACACCTTAAAAAATTTCTCAAAGACTTAAATGTGCCTTTAGATTTTTGTATAAAAGAGAGATTATTATAAATGTTTTGATATATTATATTCTTTACTTCATATAGCTTTTTTTCAAAAAGAATTTTTTCATCGCGTTCCAAATATTTTGCCAAATCACTAACGTCAGCAAAAAGTTCTGGAGGATCGTATCCTGCTGAACTTAAAAGTCTTTCAGCAAATGGCAAGGGCTTTTCATAGCTTGTATCATCGGGATAATTTATATCTTTTAAGCGCGGCAGTTTTTGTATTTGTAAAAATAAATCATCAAAATAACTTGCAATAATTTGTGATAAATATTTTAAATTATTCGATTCTTTTTCATCATTTTCGGCTATCCAACCAGGGAATGTTTTGTAAATAGAGGAAACGTTTTCATGGTCATAGACTGATCCTGACAATTGTTTTGCTTCGGCAAGAGCGATAACGGACGGGTGATAAGAATATATAATTGGATCTTTGAATTCTCTTGTTGCTGCTTCAGATAGAACAATTGCAGAGCCAACATTTCTAGATTCAGAAGAACTGTAGTTTACAAACGTACCATTTGTAATTCTGCCAGAATAATCTAATATTGTAGCGTCTGTTGTAGTGTCTCCCGTTATTCCCTCATTAAATTTGTAATATACGCCTAAATCTACATAATTTGATACATCATCATGTTTTACATTATCAGTGTTTGTGCCTCCACCAATTTGATCTCTATAAAATCTTCCTATTTGTTGTGCATTTCGAGCCGTCTTCCAATATCTAAATTCGTCAAAAGAGGCAGATTTTATGTTACCCCAACCTTCAGCAGCATGCGAGCCCGCCGCGGTGCCGGCATGGGCGCCTAAAGCAGCTACCATAGTTCCTGAAGCTGCTGGATATGTAGCGCCAAAGACATCAGTATCTTTGTGCACACCGTTTAAATATAACTTAGCTTTAGAGTCGCTTCCTTCGTTTTTAAGAGTGATAGCATAATGTTTCCAATTTCCGTCTGTAATGCTTTCTCCTGTTTCCAAAGTAAAAAGATTACCAGCGGCTGCGGATCCAACAAATCCCGCTTGTGTATAAAGAAACACGCCTATCGACTGCTCAGTAGTACCGCCGCTATCATTAATTAGTCTGATAGTAAGGTAGTCCGTTGTAACTCCTAATGAGTCTAGAGAAACATTATCAAATATAGTCTCAAACGATGTCGCGGTCCCCGGGCCATCTTTTTTCATCCAAAATTCTACAGTAACCCCTTTGTCCAAATCAAGTTCTAAATTATTAGTTCTTTGGCTGCCAGTATGATATATGTTAGCTTTAGAAACACCTTTTTTTGAGGGGCCGGCCGAAAATTCACTTTTGTAGTCGCCCCCCGGGTCGGCATGGGGGCCCCCTTTAAAAGAAATGTATTGTGGGGCGCTACTTGAATATGAAAAAGAGGTTACTGTCGAAGTGTAAGTATCAGATCCACTATTAAAAGTTACGAAACCATTAGTTCTCGGATATTCGTTTTCAAATAAGAAAAGGTCTAGATAGGTACTGTTATTTTCCCATTCAATTTTCTCAGCCTGAGATCCGTCGTAAGGGTACGTTTGGTATATACGCTTAATCGCAGTGTCATAGTATTCTTCCGCAAGACCGAAGCGCGCGAAGTTAGATGCAGTTGCAAAATCAACATCTGGAATAAAACGGTTGCGACGGACGGCGTAAGCGTCAACATACCTAGATGACTCAACATTTTCGGCAAGATCATTTTGAGTTTTATTTTTAACGAATTTTAATGAATGACCCTTGTCAAATAATTCTTTTATACTCATAAAATTAACCCAGCCGTAGCATCATATAATTAATTATCTTCAACTCTAAATTTAAACACTTCTTCTTGTTCTCTCCACTGGCCAGCACAGTAATAAAAAAGTTTTAAGCCATACATGTATCCTGGCTCTAGCAAAGACATGTCTAAATCAAAATAACTTCCTGAATTATCATATGATAGATGTGTATGATAGGTTGAACTACCTGTCGAGTTATTAATAACTGTAAATTCATCAACCATTCTTAAAACCTCGAAGGAGGCGCTTGGTATAATAGAATTGTCAATTTCCGAACTTGCAACTGTATAAATAGTGGGACTAAAATTTCGAGGTCTAGTAAAAACTCTGAGCCTGGCATCTTCGTTTTTCGTATATTTTGGCTTTAAGTTTGTTATTTTTGTTGTAAATTGAGGATACTGATTCCAATCAGGCGACTCTAGAGTTTTTGGTTTAACAGAACCTGTGTTGTATTCAATGCTCGCGCTATGCCAAACATCATAAACTGTTTTTAATGTCGTCGAACCGGTAAATGCAAAAGAAGCAGAGTAAATTCCAGTTGATACCCAACCGCCAGTTATATTATATTGGTTTTGTTCATTTACTCCATCAGCGTTTTCTCCATCAACACTAAGTTTAAGTTTTGAGCCTTCGGGTTCAGTATCGTCACTAGAACCAGAATATATACTTACAGAAATATGTCCGGTCTCGACATTTGGTATATTTTTAAGTTCGCCGCGGACATAATTATAGAGATACAAAGTGTTCAGGTTGTCCGCTGCGGGAGCGAGAGAGCTGCTGTAATAAAAACTGCCTCTCTGGTCTTCTATTCTTGAATCCCATCGCGCTTCGAGGCACGGTTTTTTAAAGAAAAACTCACTCGATCTCGAAAAAAATCTTTTTGTATAGTAGCTTCTAGTTGCGCCGTCGGCGTTGTGTAAAACATCGCTGTCGGATCCTGTTGTATAAGCTTCCTGGCTTGATGTGATAAGGATACCGAAGCCATAATTTGGCTGTGTGCTAGCAATCCACTCTTCTATGGCCTCAGTAACATCTAATTCAAGATTTTCGTACCCCTCACTAAAAGTATAAGTGTAGTTTGGCATTGTCTTATTAGTTGCTGTATACGAAGATGAATGGTAGTCCCCTCCGATTGTTACCCATCTTCCATTTCCGCCAGAAAACTGACTACTTATAGTTACAACACTGTCGCTAACTCCAGTACCAGATATATCTGCGACTTCGTTACCAGCCAAGCCTTTAGTAGTTTGTTCCAGTGTCACTGTCGCGGTTGATACAGAAGCAGTTACGTTCAGCGTTGAAGCCGCTTCAGCTAGATTTATAGCTGCAGCTATGTTTGTTGCAAATTGATTTGCATTGCTATTTGCATTTCCAAATGCAATGTTCGTTGCTGTAGAAGTAGAGATACCATTATCAATTAAAAAATTAACAGAGTTACCAGTTATATCTTCAATAAGAATTCTTCGTGTGTTGGCCTGGCCGGCTGTTTTGCTTAATGCGACGAGTGTTGCAGTCGCTGCAGCTATAGTGCCGTTAGCGTTACGCCAATTAGAGCCTTCGTTGTCTTTTGTTTTGTCTTTATATGATTCCATGTCTAAGCCAGTTCCTTCCTCCCACGAAGAAGAAATAGCAAAAACACTTACTGTGAAATCTTTAGCCAACTGTTCTGAGTGTCTTGCATTAAACAGTCTTAAATAAAAATTAACGCTTCCGGAGCCGGGAATTGAGCCAGCAGTACGATCTGAGCTTATTGTATCAACTGGGAACTGTGTTAACACACGAGACAACTCTGCGGATGATGTTGTCTGTTGACCATATATTGAAAAAACTTCAAGAATATCTGCAGAACCCATGTTAGATCCCGTGGCGCGAGTGGCAAGATCTAATTTGTATGCGTTAGTTATTGTGTTGTCTTTATTCGCGATATATTTTTTAATGGCCATTATTTAATAGTCCCCTTGATGTCCAAGTTGGGGTATTTTAACTCATACACGGCATTTTCCGGAGCATATAATATCCTTCCATCTGCAGACACATAATGTTTTATATCTACAGAATCATCAGAATACAAGCCGCCTGTCTCATTTGTTATTTCTACATTCGTTACATCAACGATTTCATCTAGATTATTTAATTTATCGTAAATGCTCGTAATATAAATTGGCTGTCCTATGTCCAGCTGCTCTTCAAACATGTTTTGTATTTCTGTGATAGCAACATTCAAAGCTTCTAACTTATCTTGAGAATAGTCGACGACTGCTACAAAATTGATTTTTATACTAAATATTTTTGGGTCTAATATGTCTATCGTGTCATTAATCATTTTGTATTGGTTAAGCCATGTCTTAACATTGTTTTTAAGCGCTTGGCTACAATTTATAAATTTTTTGTCTGAATCTTCTGACAGAAGATACAAATTTAAATTTCTTTTAAAAGAATCATGGTCTCTGATTATTTTTGCTCTTTTTATACCTCCAAAATGAGAAGGCATTCTGTATATTAACGCCTCATAATCACTAGAAGTAACAGCTCTGTTCTGCGAAGCAAAAACATCATTAACTCTCTGTTTAAGCTCCGAAGTCGTTGGTATACTAATATCGCCAGTTATTGGTCTTTCGTTCAGAACTTCTAAACTATCTCTGACAAAAGTAATTTTTGTTTCATTTGTAGCGCTACCTTTAAAAATAAACAGAGGACCGACTATATTTGATAGTTCTCTCGTGGCTGCGTTAACATTGTCAACTGTATTTGTTCTATAGGTAACTGTAAGCGTGGTGTTTGCAGGCGCAATTCCAAACTTATCAGTTTCTAAAAGTTTAGAGGGATCAAAAGTTACATCGTTCTCATAATCTCTACCGTGCATTTTTAATATTACGTTTGAGGGGTGTGTAGTATTATCGGTTTTTAAAGAAGATTCAGACCCATATCCAAATTTTACATTGATAACTCCGTTTCTGTTAAACACAACATACCTTCTTGGAACAGAAGTTGTTACCATTATATTTGGTGTGTACCTTCTAGTTTCAGGATCCTTGTTTACGACAGATCTAAAAATTGTATCTTGTGACAGATAATCAACTTGAAAATATTCATGTCCTTCGGAGTCCACAACTGACACTATCTCTGTTATGTTTGGATCTGCCAGAGAAACTGTTAAGAATCTTGTGAAGTCACCAATATTAAATGATTGTTGGTCTAGTTCGCCAGAAATAACCCGGCCCATTGCTTTGACAGCATAAGAAGTGGCTTTTCCGTCTTGAGCATTCGTCGTCGCGACGACTATTTCATTATTTGGGTTGGCAAAATCAATATCATCCACCAGACCAAAAATTTGTCCAGAATTAGTAGAAAATTTACTATCTTTTGCCAAAACAGGCAAATAATCTGCATCGGGCCCGGTGCCGTTGGCCTCAACTGGTGCTAGAACATACAAAGAAACGGTGCCAAACGAATTAGATCTTAAAGGCCTATGATATCCAGCCTGCTCTCCCAGCCTCAAAATATTGTCGTATTCTACAGCTGTGTCCAAAAAAGATTCGTTTGCTTGATAATCCAAATAAAAAGATAAAACGTCACCCACATAAGAAACTGTGTCTAGCATCAAAGAACCAAAAGAAGCTTCTGAAAAGTCTTTATGTATATCTGGATAATATCTTTTAGTATACTCTACCAGTCCTTCCTTAATCGTATTGAATTCTCTATTTGTATATTTTATTATTTTTTTGTCTTTTTTAGGCATTTAATTGAGATCCTCGGATTGAATCAGAATAGAAGAAACCAAGTTGATACCTGGCACTTCATATTCTATAAGAATTGACAAAATATTTGTGTCGTCAATCAACGCAGCATCAACATTGTGGTTAAATTGTAGTTTTGTTATTTTGATAAAAGGCATATATCTGGCAACCTGGCCATCGATACGCTGTCTTATTTTTGGAATCGCATGTTTCCTAGGCTCAAAAAGAAAGTTTCTCAAGCCGACACCAAAATTTGGAATCATGACCCTCTCTCCGGGAGATGTTAACAGAAGATTTTTAAAATTTTGTTTTATCTCTTCTAGATATGTTGTCGTTAAACCAAAAGTTCCGAATTTGGGATCTCTTTGTAAGGGTATTTTTGGACCTAAACCATTCATTTTTTTCCCCCTTCGTTTTACAGTTGCTCTTCACAATTTGCATCATCAGTTTTCTGCATATCGTCGTGTGTTTTTTCTTCTATCGCATCTATAAGTAGTAACGCAAGATAAATCATACCAGGAACTGTGCTGTGGAAAGGGCCTCCTGGGAATGGTGGCGGGACGATCCCGCCGCCCATGGGTATCATCGACGGAAAAAGGGCCGCCCACATGCCCGGCAACAAATAAGGAGATTTAAAAAATACTTTAAGATCTTCTTCAGCTTTCTTTACCTTTTTTTCAAGACCATTTTCAAGTTCTATTTTCTCTGCTTGCAGTTTTTTTAATTTGTTTTGTGCTTTTATATAATCTTTTTGTAATTCTTGTAATTCTTTAAACTGTTCTTCAAAATCTTCCCATAGTTCTTTTATATCTTCGTCAACTTCCTCTAAAACTTCGTCGCGACGTTCTTCGTCTATTTCAAATTTCCAATCTTCAAGTGGCCCGTCTTTGGTTATCGTCACTGCCGGCGGTTCTTCTTTAAACGGCGGTGGGATAGCCATATCGACAAAACCGACTGAAATGCCTATTTGTATTTCTAATTGCATCATCATTTGTTTGGCCAAATCTATTCCAATCTGTATTGTTTGTTTTGCAATTTGAACTCCTGTTTTTATTGCGGCGATGGTGGTGAAAATAATCATGTTAGCAATATCAATAACAAGCTTTGCTACTATAATAGCAGGATCAGTAACTTCTACAAAGCCTTTCAAAATCAGTAAAGGAGTTTTATACAAAATTTTCAATATTTCTTTTGTGAGATCAGGTTCTTTTCCTGTTGTGCCGCCTTCACTTCTCATCGCAAGATCTTGCAAAAAATTAGCAATTGGATCTGGTGAGTGCTGATAATCTCCGCCGGCTAAGAGACCCCTCATAATCATTTTTAAGGTTCTTTTAGTTTCTTCTAAAACAAGAGTCGGCTCAGGAATAAACTTTGTTAGCGCGTCTGAAGAAACTATAAATGGTAGCGCCATATATCTCGTCATCGGAAAGAAGTATTCAAACATCATTTTGAATTCAGAAGAATTTTTTAAATCGTCTAGCATATCATTTGCTAAATTTTTATAAAAATATTGATTCCAATCTTTCGTCAAATGCCACGCGGATTCTGTTCGGCCATTTAGCAATTGCATATATGGCATTTCTAAAGGGTCCCCTCCCGCTTCTGGTAAGATTGTTTCTGTAGATAAGGTACTGGTTTCTTCTGACCACCAACCAAGTTCTTGTAACGGATGAAGATCGCCGCGGTGGCCTCCTTCAACAGAGAAAAAGGGCATGCCACCATCTTTACGAGTATAGAAGTTTACTTCTTTTTCTATTTCTACAATAGGAATTTGCAGTTCTTTTAAAACAAAAGAATGCTTAGAGGGTGAAAGATGCTCGAAGCTATGGCCGGTGGGAGCGTCCCACTCCACGACGTTGCCATGTAAATAATTTGCTCTTTGAGAAAAAAGACATTTTTCTTCTTTCAACGGATTAATGCCGGTACCAGCGTGGATCGAGCCGAGATCATCATCAGAGTTTTGTCCGGATCTAAAAGCGTTTTCTTTGAATTCTGACAAGCCAAGACCAGGCATGCCAAACGGTGCACCTGTGGTATAAACCATTCTTAAGCCATAACTTATTTTTTTAAAGAACGGCTTAAGACCATGTTCTTTATACAACTCATAAAGTGGTTTTACTCCATTTTCTAATTCATAAGATAATATTTTTTTCATAAATCGTTCAGTATAAAAATAACTCCAAATTTCAGTAGGGACAACACCATATATATGACAGTTGAACATATTATTATCTGCGCGTCGTTCGGACATAACTCCGGCCAACTCTGCTAGAAAATCATCTAAATGAATATTTTGAAACAAAGTAGATCCTTCACATGGTTCCGTGAAAGCACCCTGGGGATCTACGTAAATAGGGGCAACAAAATCTCGTTCTTCACCTGGTTCGTAGTCTATGATTCTTATATATGGCTGAAAAATAACATTTCCTAACTTAATATTTAAATTGGTGCCAGGCGTTACCTCTTGGTAATTTTGTAATTCAATGTTTTCTTTAAACCCTAATACTTTATGTTTTAAATCGCCAATTTTAATGTATTCTTCAAGCCTAGATTCTAGTGCTGCGGTATCGAAGAATGGGCCTTGATAGACTGCCACTCTAGTTTCAGGTATTGTTTGTCTTTGCCAATCAACATATTGCATATCTTCTTGAGATATTGATGCATTTTCGTAAAATCTAAAATCATGTGCTTCTTGGCCAGTGTATACAATATCGTTCGTAGGGTATGTGACAATTGCCGGCGTTTGTTTATGATAATAATTTAGCAATGGAGAATGAAGGTAATTTTTATTTCCTTTTCTATTAACTATGGATGGGCCATCACGGTTACCTGGTTCGCCGGCTGGCAATGGCTGTGGATATTCGCCAAAAATATCGAACTCCGTTCCGTTATTAACAGGCAAATCTGGTGAAGGATAAGAAAACGCGTTTTTAGGGGACGGGCCATAATTCATTGTGTATATATTATTTTTAAAAGAGCCGTCTAACACATATTCAAAACCACCACTAGAATGCAAAGCAGCATATTGCCAAGATGGAAAGCTTCCTGTATTATCAATTATTTCTTGCTTATATAATTCAACAAAGTCGGCATCTGAATTTTTTAATATATCTAATTGTAAGCTTGTGTTCAGTGGATAACTGTTGCTAAACATCCCTTTAATAGTAGAGGAAATTTGTTTTGCTTCTTCTGAAATTATATATTTTAAACTACTTCGAGTGGTGAGATTTTTTATTAGGTCAACTGCTGTTTGGTCCTCTTGTTTTTTAATAATATCATTCGCAAAAAACGATAAGTCATCAATATCAAAGTCTTCAGATATATTTTGTATGATTATATTAACTAATATGTCATCTTTTAGGACGTCTTCAATTTCAAAGCTGTCCCAGGATATCAAAGCCGCCATACACATTTCTAATGTGTAAATCTTTGCAAGAAGCATTACCATACCCTCAATTAAAGACAATCTAGACGAGTTTTCTTGATCACTTGATTTTTCATACAAATCTGCACATAAAGAATTTTTATAAAATTCCATAATTTTTGGTTTAATTTTATCAAGTTCAAAAAAGTCTGTTTCTGTTTTTTTCAAGTCTCTTGTTGATGGGGCGCCTAACTCATCGAATATTTGTTGGCACCGAGGATCTATATCGCTAGTCAAGGGACTCTTAAGAATTTTCTTCCATAATTTTTTCATAAAGCCGCGTTCATGAAGCCTAGAGTGTTTTAGTTTAGAAAACATTTGTGATGAATAAGCATATTGTAAACCAGAATAAGCGTATGTACTCATAAAATATTGTAGATTTTCTTTAAAAACATCTTTGTTTTCAGTAATCCAAGTACTTGATCCCGCACAATTAATTTTATAAATATCTTCAAATTTTTCGAAAAATTTGTCAGTTATAAACTTACCAAAAATTTGAGCTTTAAAATTAATTCCGTCTAGTTTATAAGGATTCTGGGCTCCTTTTCCTTGGAGTATGCTTGCGGCGATTCCTGTGAAATCCGGAAGATCAACTGGAACACCGAAGCCCTGGTCCGCGGCGTTGGAGGACATTACGCTGTTCTTATATTCTTTTAGAATACGATCGACTAAATTTTCTTCGTTAGAAGAAGGATACAAACTATCTATTATATTTTTTATTTCTGAACTGTGTTTGTCAATGAAGCCAAAATTATAAGTTGGTTCTGACACTCTGTTTTCGTCAGGTACAATAGCTGGAGGAATTCCCCCCGCGATATCTCCGGCAGCTGTATTGATCTTTCCTTTTAAAAAGTGAGACGTATCAAAGATCTCGTTGGCTTGAGCATGCAGACTATTCAATTGTGGCAAAGCAACATGCTGGTTAACCATGCTAATTACTTTTTGAGTAACATCTAAGGCAGAGGCTAAGCCGGCTATTTGGTCCGCGCCATTCGCATCTGAAAAAATCTTAGTTATTTCTTGTGTCAAGTTTTTTCCAATATATCCTTTTCCAACAAGATTAAATTCACTAAACGGCATATCATATCTTAAAATATTTGGATTGAAGTTAGAAAGTCTGTCTATGTTGTGTCCGTACCAGAGTAGGAGATCACTCTGGCGGCTGGGGCTATCGCCCGTGAAGCCGGCGACACTAGAACTAGTTAAAAAGCTGTACAATTCTTTATTGACTAAATCTTTGTCCATTGAGAAATAATCAATCATTGAGTTAGGATCTTTGTTAAAAATTAAATCCGGATCTCTAAAAGGCTTTTCATGTACCAAATAAAAAGGATGTATACCATATCTTGCAGGATGTCCTCCAACTATAATGTTGTCGGGGTCATCACCGTCGACATCTTGTTCGAATCCCACTCCGGAGTGTATAATATCCTGCGGGACCTCTGTAATATTTCCAAATTCGTCGACCTGTATATTTTGAAAACTTTCAACCTTCTTAATTACTTCTGTTTGATAGGCCTGCGAGACAGAAAATATCATAGATGTCTCTTCTAAAGAAAATATATCAGTCATACCTGGAAATATATTTTTTATTCTTTCTATTTCCAGACCAGTTGCTTCTGCAATTGTTAAATCCATAAAAGCAAAAGCAATATTATGGCTAGTGCATGGTGGATCGGCGCACTCCGGATACGTGTCGTTGAAACCCTCTAATTGTCTTTTATACATAATCGGCATTAAATTTCGAAGGCCAGGAGACATTCTTATCCAATTATACCAATATGACGAGTTTGCCTCTGGCCGAGATGGGTCTATGTAATCGGCCATGTTGTTGACCTGAGTCCATATGGGTGAAGAACCCGTATCTTCATCAACCAATAATTGTGTGATAGTATCATAAAAACTATCCGGATCATTAGGATCAAAACCACGCTCAAAAAGTGACGTATGCAATATTTCCTTTGGAAAAACACGCGAACCTCCGCCCTCATACTCCTTTGGAGATAAATCTAAGCCAGTGTAATTTCTAAGCATTACATACCAATGCATAGGGGAATTGGAAATGTCTTTTAGTTTAGTTGTTAGTGGCCATGCCTTGCGTAAAAACGGAAATCTTTTGTTATAGGGCGTTACATTGCCAGGAAAATTAAATTTAGTGTTGGTGGTGAACGAGCCGTCAAAAAGACCGCCTTTACTATCACCATATTTCGAAAAAAGTTGTTCTGGTGTTACTATTAGCTTATCAAGATATATTGATTTTGTTTCTTTAGTAAATTCTTCATCTATTTTTGTATTTATTTCTTGTACAGTTGTCCACGCGTCGCCGTCGAAGTCAGCAGAATCCCAAAAGCTAGTAAAATATTCATTTGTAACAAAATCTCTTACTTCTTGATGAGGAGTACTGCGTTGCAGCTGCAGCTGAGCAGTAGATAGACTATTATATTGGCGAATACAAAGACCCAAGTGCAATGGAAGAAGTTCTTTTCGATCAAAAAAATCAATCGGTTTTTTTAATCCTACTGTGTCGTTCCAATAATTTTTTACATCTTCAGAATATTTTTCATCTGTTAAGATAAGTTCACCAAGATCTTCACCACTTAGCGCTCCGTTTACTAATTTTTCGGCGGATACTACTTGTTCTTCTAGCTCTTCGTTAACATAATCTTGGATAACTCCGTTATATTGTTCTGTCCAGCAATCGTCAGAGTGTTCCCACGAGTTAGCCAATTCGTTAGTGATCCAATTGTGTGCAATTTCGCCGTAGGCGCCTGGGCCATTCCACAACTGTTTGGAAAATTCAAATTCCCAAAGGTCCAAAGTGTCTTGAGAGATTGGCCCATCTTCTAAAATTTTGTCAACAAACTCCTGGAACTTGGTTAGACGCTCCAGGGCTTCATTTTCTTTTTGTTCGAGCCATTGGTCGGCAGTTCCCGTTCCAATTTGAGTTGGACTCGGGCAACCCGCATTGTCCCAACTGCTGCTATCTGGATTAATTCCCTTACAGTCTTTTCTTAGCTTAACGGCGTCTGCGTAGAGTTGCTCGAATACGAGTATGGGTCCCTTTTTTTGGTAGGACGGAGAGCTCGAAGCGGACATAGCATCGGCGATACTAGATTCTTTTTCATTTATGAGAAAAAGTTGTCTTTCGTCTGCGAATTCCTGCGCGCGGGAATCAGCTATTGCGAAGGCAGCTTCTTGCTGTTCTTTAGAAAGACCTTCGAGATCAAAATCTTTATCTGAGGAGCGGAATGTAGAAAGGTTTCCATAATGAGAATATATGTTATAAGTTATTGGATAAATTTCATGTAGACCCTCGCTCAACGCTTGTATGTTTTCGACTCCAGTGTAGGCTGCAGCATTGGTCGCTGTTATATAATAATCAACAAATTCTTTTGGATCACATACCAGAGAAAGACATTTTCTTTTATACGGGTCAGTGATGGCCGTTGCAAACATACTGTGTACTTTTTCTAACTCAGATGGGTCGCTCATAGCTAGCAAGGCGCGCGGTGGAGTTGAAAAAAACTTCAAACCATTCATGTCTATCATCAAAGAACCCTTGAGAGTTGTCAACATGTTGTTTGTAATCCGCTCCATTGTGTCTCGTACACCAGGAGGCATGTTGAAACTTCCATTTTCTCCACAAATTGCTGGAGAGGCATTAGCAAAAGGATTTATGTTAAACAAACTTAGTGTTGTTAGACCAACAACTTGGTTTCTTAAACCTTCTATTTCTCTGTCAATTTGCTCTTGGCACTCTTCTTCAGATAAGCCAGCTTTTTGTAGTTCCAAGCACCTAGAGTCTACATCAAAAGTAGCAGCACATAAGTCGTCTATTAAGGGGACAGGTATTGAAGAAGCTACAAAATCACAAATATCTAAATCTAAACTTCTTCCTATTTTTTCAAAAGCGGCTCTAATCTCATATATTGTATCAACGCCGTTCTCATAAACAACGGGCCATTTTTCTTTGGTAAATGCCAAACATTGTCGTAACGTTTCACCGGTGGCATCACCCCTCAATAGCGCACACAGCTTTGCATTATTATTAAGTTCGTCTATTAAAGCTTTCATCCAAGCTACAATATCTGGCGCTAACATGTTTCCAATGTTTGGCAAATCAGAAGCCTCTAGGACAGGCAAAGGTATATCATCTGGTCTGTTAGCGGGTCGTCCAGCGGGGCCCATGTCCTCATCTTCTTCTAAACACCGCTCTAAAGCTTGCTTTATCAAGAGATTCATAATTTGTGCTAGAATCAAAGCAACTATAGTCAAGATAGCCTTTGCTAATTCTTTTTCATAATTTCCCATGTGGGAGTCTGTCATTAAATTATCAGGAAATTTAAATGTCATACTCGGCGGTGAAAAAGCTCTCTTAAGCTTATTAACAAAATCTTCCCACCAGCCCTCGGCGCCTCCATCAAAAAATGCGCCGGGATCTCTAATCAAATCTTTTAAGCCGTCGAGGAGATCTCCTACTAATAATTCACATATTCCTTGTATCCCAAGGAGATTTTTCATATAAAGAAGCCACTCATCGACGCTGTCGAGTACTTCATCTAATCCACCTGGCATGGCGGGGTCAGCTTTGACTGTTTCGTCGAAAGTACGTGCTTTAGAAATTTTGTCTAATGGTGTAGAAAAATCATCACCGGAAACATGAGGTTCATACTGATTAGGGTCAGCAGACAAAAAGTTCATTTGTATTAATAGGGCAGCTGCTTCTTTTTCTGAATATCCTTTGTCCATAAATCTTTGTTTTTCTAAGCTTATTTCTTTTTCAGTGTATGTTTCCGGCAAATCCGTTGATGTGCCTTGTTGCTGATATAAAGAAGAACCTGGGGGTATATTTATCGTTTGTCCTACAACAGCTCTAGGGTTGCGCACCAATTTTATAGTTACACCCGCTTTTTCCATATTGTGTACAGTCTTAGTTACCATCCCTAATTCGCCTCTCATGGCTAAAGACGCAGCGATTGGAGTTTCATTGTAACTTGAATCTAAATTTATTCCTTCCGCGTCAGTTGGGACGTCTTCAAGATCTGGAGCAAAAGGTGGCGCGCCTTGGTAAGCAGCTAAAAAGTCAATTGAGGCTACAGACTCTGGATCCATTAAGGCGTTTACATACATCGCTGTCTCAATAGCGTCTGTGCCTAAACTCTTTGCTAGCTCTTTTATCGCGGCCTCGCAGATCCCCTCTGCTGTAAATTTTATTCCTAAAGCCTTGCCAAGGCAAGCCATAATCATAGCAATCAATGATTCAGTATCTAAAACATTAAAAAACTGAGTATAAAGAACTCGTACGAATTCATTATTCATTATTTTGCCTTTCGCCTCTCCTAATTCACTTTTTGCTTCAAGTTGTTTTTTACCTAAATCCGGACTTCCAGCGTGAGTAGGTTTAGAAAACTGTTCGTAATACATTTCCATGCATTCTGGGCTGCTATACAGTTTTTCTTGTAAAATCTTTTCTTCTTGTCCAACATTTGGACCAGATTTGTTTAATTTTTCAATTAGCTCTTTGCAGTCTAACTCTTCTGGTTCAATTAAAGAAGGGTTCTTCGAAAGATAAATTTTGACTGGTGGTACTAAGAACTTGCTCATGAAGTCCATAAACGAATTTTCTAAGTCTGTCTCTCCTTCTATTAATTTTTTCTTTATTTTGTCGTGAGCTAAAAATAAATGCAACGTTCTGCTGCCATAAACACCCTCAAACTCTTCCCTAAGCTTGGGTAGGGCCACTTTTAAAGGTATGCCACTTCTTCTAAACAATTTATCGCCACGAGTTTCTTCTGGTGTTATATAAGGATCAAAATAAAATAAATTAGAATCTTGAGTCGCAGAATCTTTTAATAATTCAGGATCAGGAGAAAATATTACATAAGATATAGTTTCTCTGACTTCACCACCTATTTGTTTGTTATCTTTTATGCCAATTTGTATAAGATGGTCAGCGGAAGTAGAAGTTCCTTCAAGAATCATATCATGGAGAAAACTTTGGTTTGTAGAAGATGGAAAAGACTGCCTAGCGAGAAAATTGTCCAAAAAAACAGGAAATTTATTCATTAAATCAATTTGTATGTCTATCTCATAAGCCAATCCACTTGAATTCTGTATATTAGTGTCAGACGAATCAATTTTTGTTTTTAATTTCTTTAACTTATCAGCTAACGCGTCGCAGCGACTTTTAACATCTTTTAATTTTAATGCAACAGCGTAATTTTTACCATTATAAAATGGAGAATCTTGATTAAACGCGTTAGAATAAGGTCTCTCATCATCAGGAAGCGAATCAATATAAGAGGCGCGGACTGCATAGAGCGCTTTTTGATTATTTGGATTAAATTTATCTGTTGTCAGTTTTTTATCAACCAAAACAAAATTATTTTTGTATATTTGATTGCGTATGTTGGTATTGCCGCCTGTCGTATTCTTTCCAAAATAAGATAAAAGATTGTTCCACGCTTCTTGTTTTATTGTTTCTAGAGATGCCGTAGCCTCGGCTAACTTGGCTAAATTGATTTGTTCCTGGGAATCTTTGATATCTGATGAACTTTCTTGAATTATTTCTTCTTCTGATTTCCTTGGTGTCTCTCCGGTAATAAAATAGAAATATCCTTCAGAAAGTTTTAATGTCGGTACCTGATTTAATGTATCAGTATTGTAAAATAAATTTTCTTTTTTCTTGTCTTTCGCTACTTTTTCGACATTAAACTTATCAAAAGAAAAATATCTCATTCTAACATCGTTTGGTCTAATCTTTACCCATTCTTGGCCTTCAAGAGGATTAACTGGATCCATACCTTTAATGCTAATTGCTGATTCGACAGATTGGCCGACAGCAGACGAACGAACGCCTACTATGGCTTTTTCTGATATATACGGATCTGGCTTAGAATATATGGCCCCCTCTTTAATCCGCACATATTCAGCTTTTGTATATAAAAGTCTTCTTTGCCCTTGGGTTATCTTTTCCCATGGGATCACGTACGTACCCGGTGTCGCTCCGACACCGGGCTCGGATGTAGGGACATAGGTCACCGGTTGATCTAACAACTTTGGATCTTCCGAAACAAACCCCACCCACATTCCGGTTTCGCTAGGAACTATTTCTACGACTGTTATTTCCAAACCAAGAGGAATTTCAATTCCATCTAAACTTTTATTTTTGTTAGAAGGATTTGAAAATTCGCCTTTTTGATTTATTAAAGAATATTTTGGATCTGCCCACCCTAGAGCAAGTTTTTGAGGGTCGTTTCCAGGAGAAAGACGGACTGGAAGATAACTGTTTTCTCTTTTTCCATTGGATTTTTTAGGATCTAAAAGAAAACCAATATAGTGGTTAGTATTGCCAATAGAAAAATTAATAGAATTTTCTAAATTGATATCACTGAAAATTGGCGCTGGGCCGAGGGCTGTCGTATCTGGCAAAGGTGGTATATCTTTTGCTAAAGATATATTAATTCCAAAAAGCTTTAAAAATCCTGGTGCTGAATCGATAACTCCGTCTATTAACTGACCAATATTTTCAGGTGGGCCCTGGCCCATACCGAACCAGTCCCATGGCGGAGGGTAACCTCCAAAATATTTATCCATTTCGTTAGGAGCCATTGAATAAAAGATATTTTCTTGCATCACCTTAAGATCTTCTATTATTTGCACAAACACAGGCACGACTTCAGCTTTATAATATGCATAATCATACACTATTGGTTCGTCCTCGGTCGGAGTTCCTCCGAGATAGGTTCCTGGCCAAGACGAATCAGCTAAATTTAAGCCTTTCGGCGTCCTTTCTTTATCAAATATTTCAGTATTTAAAAAATTTAACTTTGCTGCAAAATTATGAGCTGCAGTATAATATTTTAGTTCTTCTGAAGTAGCATCGTCCGGCAAATCTTCTGCAACAGCAAGGCCAAAGTCATCCTTTCCAAAGAATGGATAAAAAGCGTCGCCCATCCAATCCCAATATTGTTGTAGTCCCTCAGAATAAAGTTTAGAAAGTGACTCTTGCGGGCCATTATTTTTATTCCATTCTACGAGCAAGACCTGTGGTGATACAATAGCCATGTTTAATTAACCTTGTTGAGCCGGCTCAAAACAAAGTTTTCTCCTGACTCTGTCAAATAGTTTGCTTTAATCCCAGTACAGTTTGTTAGTTCTTTTAAAACAGAGAATTCTGTTCTTGATGCGGTTTCGATATCACTTTGAATACCGCCGGCTATAGCTTGTTGAGACGGTAATGTCGGTAAAGCAAAGAATGGCGTGATGTGCACATGATTTGCTACCGCCTGGTTCATCTTCATTTGATATTTTGTGTACCCATGCATCATTTTTGTAACCGATGATATATTATCAACTAACAAATCTAGTAATTTAAGTAAGTTATCTCCTAAAACCATTGGCTGCAGAGCTTTTGTATCGTTCATTGCAATAATTTCTATTCCGCTCTTGGCCAAACAATCTCCTCCTTGAGAATTTTTGTCGTCTGTGCCCGTCACCAAACGAATACTTTCTCTTCCAATCATACGAATATTATCTGCTTTCGCAGCGATGGCTGATTTTCCTCCAAACTTTCCAATACTGTCGTCATCTTTGTTATCATCTGAGTCTTTTTCTCTTTTTCCAAATTCACCAATACCAAAGTTTTTGTCGATATCTGTTTTTTGAGAAATATAAATTCTTGCTGAATCTACAAAGAAATTAGGATTTGTATATACGTCTTCTTCATCCGAGTTTATTTCTCTTGGTTCATGGCCGCCTAGGCCGGCGACTATGTCAATTGCGTCACACTGCGTGTGGCCTTTGCCTCCATAACCAGTATGAGGCTTGCTAACTCTATCGTTGCCAATAACAATAAAAGCATTGTTATCTGGTCCACTTCCTAAAATAAGCTCACAGTCGACATCATCACGTTTGCATTTCGCCTGTACTCTTTTATTTCCAAAGACACCATTGATTTTTTTTTCTGCTTTTTGTTTTTCTGTTAACGCCTCGTACTTTTCTCTTTTTTCTTTTTTTACACCAGTAAGATCCCTGGCTTTTTTCTTTAATTTTGAAGTTGGAATAATGCTCATCTTATTTACCTAGTTTTTCTTTGATTTTTTGTATGCCCTTTGGGCCATTCCATGGAATAAAACTACCTGCGCCCCAATATTGAAAGTGCATGTGATCTTCAATCATCGAATTCCATGAAATTGCTTGAATTCTATCTACAATTTCGCTAACACCATAAATATCTGATAATAAAGCTTTTTCTGGTTTAGTCCAAGATTCTCCTCCGCGAAAACGTTTTTTTAGGAATAACCCGTTTCCCCACTTCATACCAGTTTTTTCACAAAACGTTATCGCCCAAAGTGTTGGATTAGCGTCTATTGGTACTATTGGCTGGTTTGCTGCTGGTTTCATTATCTTGTCATATCTATCTTTAATATATGCGCCGGGGGCATCTCGCCAATCTTGTACCATTCTAGGTATGTTTTCTCCTTCTATTTCAAGAGCGTTGCTCATCAAAATATCTAATTCATTAGTTTGAAAAACACCTAATTCAATTAATTTATTAACATGATTCATATTAGACATAATTTTGTAAGTCCAAGCACCAGTAAATATACTAAGACGTTGTTTTCCATCGGAACTATAACCAGTAATCGGTGGGTCGACGTCTATTGCTAACCCGTATGCATGTAAAGACACTCCTTCTTGATAAGCAGATATGCCATTTTTCTTAGGCTCCTCTGAAGCCCTAATGCCTGTTACCATCTCAAAAGGATAATATCTTGATGCTTCACAAGCCTCTTTCCACGCTGTTTGTATATTTTGACTTATGCATGCCCATACCGGTGGGCTAGTTTTGTAGGTTTGTTTTGGGGCCGCGGCTGGGTTGCCTGTCGAGCCTCTTGCAGGGTATTTAAACGTTTTTGTTTTAAACCCAGCGACTTCGTGGATTTTTGTTTTTGTTTGTGATTCTCTCCCGCTGAATTCAAAATCTGATTTTTCTGGATAATATGGTATCATTTTTTGCAAATCTTCAAAATTATTAGGTACAGATATGGAAATTTCAGAACAGTTGTTATCTGTTCCAGATGATTTTCCTATTGTTGGTACCGTTCCAATTCGTTCAGTCAGCGTGCCAAGTTTTTTTGGCTGGTCAGCACAGTCTGCTGGTTTTTCAACGGCCGGCGCAGTTACATTTTTTATGGCGCCTTCAAGCTTATTGAACAACTTTTTATAAGCATCGGAGGCGACTACAGCTTGAGAGACTTCAGAGATCCAGCCCTCTGCTGGGTGGCCTGGCTTATACATCACATCCGTGCCGGCGTTATCAAACATTACATAAGTAAATTTTGACCTCAGAAAATCCCATGAAGCCAAATACGTAGTGGGGCCAGGAGGTTCACCTATTTGTTGTTGCGCTGTAGCTTCGCTAGCCAATTGTTTTTTTTGTACATCATTTTTTTGTTTTAGGAGTGCGTCTTTGTCATTAATAATGTCTATTGTTTTTAACTCTTCTTCTGCCAATATGGCTAACTCCATATAATCTTTTTTATTCGTTAGATAATCTGTGTACCTTTTAAAAAATTTGCTTGATGCGTGAGTTTGAAACCAACCTAACTTGCAATAAAATGGGTGTGTCACACAAATTGGCTTAAGAACTGCATCGCCTTCTGCTTCTTGTAAGCTTAAAGAAATAATTTCTTCGAATTCCTTGATTCTTGGCTTTAATTCTTCTTGTTTCTTTTTGATTTTTTCTAAATCTCCAACAGATGGTTTAGACGCTAGCGTATACGCATGGTCAGGAACAGCATGTAAGGCCGGTTTCACAGAACTATCCGCATCTGATTTTACAGGATATTGTAGAAAAGTGTCTGCACCTTCATTTTCGTTGACCATAGTAAATGCATAATTTGTTTTATTTTCTCCTGGAGATACATGCATGTTTATAAACACATTGTTGTTAGGAAAGACTTGATCCCCGGGGGTTCGCGCTTCTTGAGCTGTAATAACAAAGTTTCTTTTTCCTATGCCAGATGTGGAATTTCTTTTGCTAGCATATTCCGTCTCTTTCCCTATGAAGTTAAAAAGACTGTTTTCTCTCTGGTTAGGCTCGGTTATGTAATTAAATTCAGTATAACCGTGTTCTACACCTGATGCTCTCACTTTCACAAAATTATTCCAGAAAGATAAAGAAGGAGAGTTCAGTACTAGTTGATTTTGACCATTGTCCGCTATTTTTTCTGATGTGCCAAAAAAGTAACCATAAAAGTCGATAGAATCCAAGTCTGCGTCCGTTACAAAATCTATTCTTAGTTTTTTACCCATAAATGCATTAATAAAAGAAGTTTTTCCGGCTGATCTTGGGCCGCTGGTTAATACATCAACTGTTATAGAAGACAATGCAATTGCCCCCATACCATCTGCTAAAATAGAGATATATTCTACTTTATCGTAAATTGTCCCTATATGTTCTTCTATTGTGTCTATAATCTCATTATGAAAATCTCCAAATTTTCCTCCAGAAAACGATCCATCAAAAGTGGCAAACTCTCGCTCTCTTAACGGAGTTATAGAAAGAACATTTTTAGTAGTTTCTACAGGTAAAGCATTCAAATATTGTTTAACGAGCGGGCGCACTGTTGGAGAAACTTTAGTTCTTATGGTCTCACGTACAGAATTTCCTAGGCCCGGGTCGGCGCCGGCTATCATGTCTTTAATTCTTGAAGAAGCTTGGCTAGTTGTTCCAAAACCCCTAGAATACGACATTTCTGGTATCACTAAAATATAGTTTCTTCCATCTCTATTCAAATCTTTTATACTAGGGGCTATTTTTAATTTAAAATCATTGTTGTCAAAACTTGCAGCTTCAATAGCATTTTTTACTGTTGTCCCTGGACCGTTAAGGTGGGCATGCCCGAAGCCAGCCTTATCGTGAAAATAATATTTTATTTCAATTGGTGCATTCAAATCTAAAGTCATTGGTGCATATATAATTGTTTCTCTGCCCTGGTTAAGAGGCCTGTCTAAAACGTCCATATAACCGTTATTTTTTAAACTTCCTATCCATATAAATGCATTTTTTGAGTCTGGTGCTGGGCCGGGAATTTCATGTTTAGGAGATTTAGGTACAAAAGGATGGCTGAGCGCTGCCTCAAAATGAGCTTTCGTTTGGGGTGTACCATTTCCGTATATACCAGTTTTTATATTACCTTTTATCTTCCTAATTGGAACTGCGCCTATCTCTTCTGTTGGATCTGGATCAGTATGGCCAACATAAAAACCGCCGGGGGGCGCGGATAGATTTCTTGCTGCTTGGCACTTTGGATTGTGAGAATCGCGAGGGGAATCACGTGTTACTATATCTGCCTCAACACCAATTGTGTGGACTCCAACAATTTTTCCAGCTGGTCGGCCGTTGATTGCAACTTTGTCCTTGGCATTGTTAAACGCAACCCAAATAATCGAACCAACTTTTATTTTTTCTAAAGTTGGGTCTTCTCTAAACTGAAAATATTCTCCATGGGCGTCGATGCGCGCCAGATCTTTTACACTTTTTGGCCAATCTATATCAACATCAAATTCTGGTATTTTGGCTCTGACAACAACTGCGCGTTTTTTGTTAGCTGCAGCGCGTTCTTTATGAAAAGGGTAAGGATAGTTGTCTAGACTATTTGGAGAACGGCCGTCGGTTGTTGCTTGATTTTTAACTTGTGGGCCAGACTTTACGCTAAGAACCACAGCAGCCCATGGGCCTTGGCCAGACGCAACTTCATAGCTATATTTATCAGCAAATATTTGTTTTAAATTTTGTAATGCGCCTGCGTCGCCGTCATATCTCGCTTCATGAACATCATGATTAAGATCATTAAGCTCACCAATATCTAGACTTTTAAGACGCTCCCACGCTGGCGCTGTGCTCTTTGCCATGTAATTTCCACCCCGATTTCACTTTATTCTTCGTCTTTTATCATATCATAGATATCAGATCTTTCTAAATCAGAAAGGCCAGACGGCCCACTTTCTTTTTTGTTCAATAAAGAAGCCAGTTTTACTAGTTGCTCATTTGATCTTTGCAGCGTTTCTAAATATTTAGCTGCCACTGGGCCAGAATGTTGATGTTTTGTTTCGTCTTGTTTCAAGATTTTTACAAGTTCTATTAATAAAGTTGAAGCCAGGGCCCTGTCTTTTCTGACGTTGTCTATGGCTTCTTCTATAAAACTATCTGATTTTAAAGCTTTCCTTTTTCCCATTCTTTTTTAAAGTTCCTATATCTCTTTCTAATTTTGTTAAGATTATTAACTATTTGTTTTGTATTTAGACCTGTGATTTCTCTCATATACAAGTAAATAGCTTTTTTATTAAAAATTTCTATTTCATCTATGCTACTAAAAAGAATACGGATAGCTTCTAAAACTTTTTTTTCATTTTCTTTTAATTTGAGATTTTCCCACTTATCAATTTCTCCAAAGAGATGCAACCAAAATTCTTTGTATTCTCTGTCTTTTTCATAAGTATTGTAAGCAACTAATATTTCGTTTGCTTCTTCTCCGTTGAGATCTTCGTATTGTACATCTCTCTTGAGACGTTTTGAGTTTTGTTTAACTTTATGAATAAACCAATTTTTTGTGATCACACTGAAATAAGAAAATGCTTTTGATTTTCTTTCAGGATCATATTTGTCCAATATTGTTATTAACCATAATTTGCAATCATCTCTTAAATAATCGATATTTGGCAGTGTATTGAATTTATATGTGTAAACAATCTTGTCTACTAATTCATCAAAAGCGGGGCCAATTAACTCAACATACAAATGTGATCTTTCTGCCCGGTCATCAGTTAATGCATATTGAATTATGGCGTTTTCATGAACTTTTGTAAAATATTGGTTACTCTTCTTCGGGCGTCGCTTCCTGACTACTTTGCTCATCTTCTACCTCCACATCAAAATATTTTTCTTGAAAATCAACAAAGTCGTTTATAAGCTCTCTAGAGTGTGTTAACAAACTTTCTAAATTTTCATCGCCATAATACATTTCTAATTCGTAAACATTTTCTATATGATCCGTAAAAACATTTAGCTTCTCCATAACGTCATCGACATCAGTTTCTAAAGCTTGATTGTTGTTTAGTGCCTTTTTAATATACCAGATCAATCCTAAATTTATCAATATGCTTAAATACAAGAAAAAAGGAGTGATGCCAAACAAAAACATTAATAAAATTGCGTTTAAAACAACTGATATGCCTATTATAATATTATTCATTTTTTTCGCTATACTCACTTCTTAATTCGTCTTTTTGATTTTTCAAATCTTCTCTAAACTCTTCAATGGACTCTTTAACAATTTGTCCAGTTTTAACCGAAACTTCTTTTGCAGTCTCAAAAGAGAAAGAAGACGGAATTTTTTTTAAACTACCCGTGGTATTACACCCTTCACAGCTTTCTACAACTTCTGTCATAGAATGATAAATGCTTTTTTTAACTTTACATTCGCTACAGATATAGAAATATTTAGGCATTATTCTCTAGAACAAGTCTTAGTTTATTTCTTATAACCTTCATTTCTTTTAGGTTATAGGTGTCTTCCCAAAAATTTTCTTCTGTCGGGGTTGTTTCAAAATACTTAAGAAACTTGTTTAAGTGATTATAAACAAGCTTAGTTTCTTCTTTGCTGAAATCATTCATTAGAACCTGCCGGAAAGTTTTCATCTTCACTTTCGAGCTTAAAAATGGGTGGATTCATAACAAAAAGTTCCTCTTTTTCGTTTATTTTGAAATCAAGCCCTTTTAAAACAGGAACAATATCACTTTGTTCCATTAACGATTTTTGCAGGGCCATCATAATTGCCCCTAGGGCCTCATCTGATAGTTTTAACATTGTTTTCTCCTTTATTTTACAACACTCATCCAGTGTTCTATCATTTCATCTAACATTGTTTCAAATGTGTACTCTGGGCGCCAACCTAAAATCTCTCTAGTTTTAGATGCATCGCCTTTAAGATATTTAAGCTCTTCTGGTCTCATAAATTTTGGATTTTGTACAACGTAATCTTTGTAATTCATTCCCAATCTATTGAAAACATGCTCAACAAGATCTCCGACCGAGCGAGTTTCGCCTGTAGCGACTATAAATTCATCTGCGAACTCATGATTGATAATCATGTGCATTGCTTTCACATAATCTTTAGAATGGCCCCAATCTCTTTTTGAATCTAGGTTTCCAAGTTCTAGTTTGTCTCTTAAACCCTTCTTAATTTCAACTGCTCCTTTTACAACTTTGTTTGTAACAAAATTGCTGCCGCGGCGGGGAGATTCATGGTTGAACAAAATACCATTGCACGCGTGTAGTTTATAGGCATGTCTGTAATGTCTAACCAAGTTGTATCCAATAACCTTGGCGCAACCATAAGGACTAACAGGATTCATCGGTGTTGTAAGTCTTTGACTGCCATCCTCGTCGACTGAATTTCCAAACATTTCTGACGAACTAGCCTGATAGAATTTAGCTTCTGGCGCTAAAGTTCTATAAGTTTCTAGCATGTTTAACACGCCTAAACCATTTGTCTGAATTGTGAATGATGGTACATCAAAACTAATTCTTACGTGACTCATCGCAGCTAGATTGTAAATCTCATCTGGTTGGCTCTTTGATATTATTCTTGTTAGTGACGGCACGTCTAACAAATCACCGTAATGTGTCTCAATATTCTTTGTTACGTGTGAAATACGACTGTCTTGATTTTCTGCAACTGAGTGTCTTCTAACGACACCATGTACTTTGTACCCTAAGTTAAGAAGGTGTTCCGATAAATAGCTGCCATCCTGGCCACCAATTCCTGTAATTAACGCTGTTTTAGACATTTTCTCTCCTTGTGCCTTTTATTATACATGCAGCTTGATTCCCTCTCGGCGTGTAGGAAAAAAACTCATATTCTATATTATTTTCTTTTGTGTATTCTAGAAATGCTCTTGCTTCTTGATTGTCGTCGACAGATTCGTTTTTTATGTACCCGTGTAGTTCATCAAATACTATAATTGTACCAGGCACAATTCTATCTTTTAAATATTTAAATACCGTTTTTGTAGAAGAATATAAATCACAGTCAATATGTAAAAATGCTATATTTTCCTTATGTTCTTCCACAAAAACAGGTAGTGTGTCTTCGAAAAGGCCTGCAATAATTTCTGCTTTATCAAAATCTAATTGGGGGGCGTCTTGCGCAAAGTCATGTTTTTTATATATTGACCAATCCTCCGGTAAACCTGTAAAACAATCAAAAGTATATAATTTTTTATCTTTTGGTAAAAAACGAATTATACTTCTTGCCGTCCTTCCGGAACCTGTCCCCATTTCTAGCCACAAGCCGTCTATTTTTTCGAAAATTTTAGCAATCATAGCAGAATTTTTCAAGAGAATGAGGTCGGTAATATCATCATCGAAAGCCATTATCGATTGTCCAGAAAAATCAATACTACCCTTCACTGTTTTCTCTTTTCTTATTCAAAAAAATAACACAAGGTCTTTCTTTGCTAAGAGTTCTATATTTTGAATATATTTCTGAAAAATCTTCTGATTTTTCAATTAATGTGAATGGTATTGGCGGCTCTCCCTGGCCATAGGATATCACATCCCAAATTTCATACTGCATTTTAGTCTCCTTGACTTATAAATGTTTTATCTTTTTCTACGCCGTAGTATGGGCCCGTTTTTACTTCGTACAACATAGTCTCTTCTTCTAAAACCTCGAAACTATGGCCGGCCCTAAAAACAACAGCGCAGTCGCCTGAATTTAAAGTTGTTTCTAATATAATTTTGTCATCAACGTCCCAGAAAGTTGCGTGGACCTTTCCTTTTAATATAACCCAAGCTTCTTGGGTCCTATCTGTCGTGCGAAGTAGTTCGTTGTGTTTGTGCGGCTTGAAAGTTGTACCCTTTTCCATTATTTTGGTGGATATTTGCAAATATTCATTTTCAGGGCACATGTCGGTTCTGTTTTTAGTGATATCAGCAAATCGATTGATAGCTAACAAAAGAAGCCCGGGTTCTGAGTGTGAATAAACTAATTCAGACATTTTTTGGCCTCCAGGCGACAATTGAGTAACCATTAATATACTGACTTCCAATAAAGCTTGGCTTTGACATCAATATTTCAATTTTATCTTTTGATTCCAAATCTAAAAGATAATCATAAAAAGAACTTAAATAGCCTCTAGCTTTAAAGTATTGAACACTTAAATAATCATTTAAATTTTCATCGTCGATCATTTCAGCGATTGGTTCGACATGCAAACAAACTGATGGCTTTTGTTCAATCAAATAGTTTATAAAATTCCTATGGTTTGCTCCAACCTGTTCTAACGCGGCGAAAGTATAGACACCTGAATTTTCGTTTAAATTAAAATTTTGATCTATATTAAAAAAATCAAATTTATGCGAATTAAAATGTAAATTTAAATTTTCATTAATAAAATTTATTGTCTCTTGAGAAGATGTAGCCCAATCTAGACCCCAAATTTCTGCTTTAGGATTAGTTTGATTGGCTCTAAATAGGTTGTGCGATGTACCACAACCGAATTCGTATATTGTCCCAACAGAAGAAAGAAATTTTTCAAAAAGCCAGTATTGCAAAACTTGAACCATATTATACTCAAAATTTTCTGAGGCGGGTTTTACAAAATTCTGTTTCCATCTAACATATGGCAGTTTTCCAAAATATTTTGGGATTAAAGACTCAAAAGAAAGATCTTTTTTTAACTGATCTCTATTTTCTCCCCAGCCGTTGTTCCAAGCATTTAATCTATGTTCTCCTGAACATTCAAGTCCATTTTTTAGCTTTTTTAAAATAGACAATACTAATTTATCTTTTTCGGTGCTTGAAAGATTTTCATAACTAAAATTGTACGATAATATTTTACTTCGTACAAAATCACTAGCCTTTTCGCCAAAGGCCTTTTCAAAATCTCTTATTTCAATGAATTTTGTTTTCATGAGCCTCTATATTAAACCAATTAATCAATTTTTTTAAGCCTTGATCTAAAGATACGATATTTTTTTGATATGAACTAAATTCTTTTCTATATCTTGTCATGTCTAAAGCAACGCGCGTCGGTGCAAAAACAATATGTTTTGAAATATCATTTCCTTCTTTAGGAGTCGTAACTTTTACATTAACAATTTTGCCTATTTTTTTAGCTAATTGTAAAATAGTAATTTCCTCCGTATCACCTCCAACATTATAGACATCGTTACTACCATTGTAAAGTATATTTATTAATATTTCTGCAGAATTAGTAATATATAAATAATTTCTAATACTATTTCCTTGATCTAATAAATTAATGCTGTTGTTCTTTTCAGCTTTAAAAATAAAATTTTGTAAGGCGCGTTGGTCATCTCTAAAAACTCCTGGCCCATATGTTAAAGCAACTCTTGCAACTTTAACATTCATATTTTTTTCTTGATTATACAGCCGACAAAGAAGCTCTCCAGTCTTTTTAGATTGTATATAACAGTCTCTATTGTTCTCTGGTAAAGACAAACCAACATAATCTTCAGGAGTCGGTATATTTTTGTTGTCAGGAGAGCCGTAAACCTCACTACTGCTTAAAAACATAAAGTTTCCTCCTCCATTTTTTTGCATATGCTCCAAAAGGCTATTAACACCAACAATATTGATTAATGTTGTCTTAACTGCGTCTTTCAAAAATTTACCGGGTTGTCCATACCCAGCACAAAAGAAAACATCATCTATTTCACCAATATCGTCAGAATTAGCCGGAAGAGAACAATCCCAGGAGAAATACCTCGTATCCTGCCTTTTAAGCAGGTGTTTTACGCGATTTGCGCTGTTTTTTGCGCTATAAGACGTTAAAACGACCTCTATATTGGCAGAGAAGCTATCATTCAAAAAACAGCAAAAATCAGCCAAAAAACCACCAATTAGGCCATTTGCGCCGACAATCAAGATTTTCTTGTCTTTAAAATTAGATATATCAACGTTTTGAGCCAAAATTCTACAATCTTCCTTTATTACGCCAATATTGTACTCTTTCATGTTACATGCTCTCTATTTTTGCAGATATGCCTTCTGTTGTAAGGCCAAGATCTTCTCTATGTTGTTCTCTTTTTCCATATTCTTCCAAAAACTGGTTTTTTACACCAATTTTATGAATTTTTACATTTAGTCCAGTTTTACTAGCAACATCGAAGACCAGATCGCCCAATCCACCGATCACACAGTTTTCTTCAACCGTTAACACAGATTCGCTACAGCTTAATATGCTAGCTATTTTCTCAATGTTTCTTTTTTTCAAGCAAGAAAGTTCTGGTATATAAACGATACTTTCAAATTTTTCTTTATTTTCTAAAACAACGTCTAGCAAGTGGCCACTAACAAATGCTGTTTTTTGTGATTTTCCTGTGTGTTTGACAATATTAACTTGATCTAAAATTAAGAGATTTTGTGAGTGTTGATCCGTAGTTAATTTAAAATATTTTGGAGAGCCGTTGGACCAGTTTTTTTCAAACAAAGTCTCGAATTCTTCGCTAGTACCTGGCGCTATAACATGCATATTTGGCAAAGATCTTAAAATAGAAACATCATTATACGAATGATGTGTGCAGCCTAAATGTGCATAATCAAATGAGGCGCCAACAGAAACAATTGTAACGTCTAAATTTTGGTAGCACAAATCAACTTTGATTTGTTCGTACGCTCTTTCAACACAGAAAGGAGCTATAGTGTGTACTATTGGCTTAAAACCCTGCATCGCTAGGCCGGCGGCCATTCCTACGATCGTTTGTTCACATATTCCAACATTATAAAATCTATCAGGAAATTTTTTCTCAAAATCTCTTAATAAGTGATGACTAATATCTCCTATAAGAACAACAAGCTTATCATCGTTTTGAGCCATTTCTAAAACTTTTTCAGCAAAGGCTCTACGCATTTAATTCCTCACAAAACTCTAGATATTGTGTTTCATTCGGAGGGCCGTGGTGCCAGGCAAACATGTTGTTTTCCATATCGGCGATACCTTTGCCTTTTTTAGTATTGCATATAATACAGGTTGGGCCTTTTTGGTTTTTTAACAAATCAAAAGCTTTTTTTATTTCGTCTATGCTATTTCCATTTTGCACGGAAATAATGTTCCAACCAAAAGCTTTAAATTTTTCAGAAAGCTTGTTTGTTGGCAGCGATCTGATCTGTGAACTGTTATTGTCAACAACACATACCAAGTTTTCTAAGTTTAAATTATCTGCTACCATAAGAGATTCCCAAGTAGTACCTTCGTTACACTCTCCGTCCCCAACTAAACATATAACTTTTCCTTTTTGGTTGTTTATCTTTTTGGCCAAAGCAGTTCCAACACAAATTGGAAGACCGTGACCAAGAGACCCAGTAGAAGCATAAATTTTTTCATGCTTGCCTCTATGTGGGTGCCCTCCTAGTTTGCTATCATATTGTGAAAAAGAAAGAAATTCTTCCTCCGTTATATAACCCATCTCTAAAAATACAGCATAGAGAGCTAAACATCCGTGACCCTTGCTAAGAAGAAAAATGTCTTCGTCAGATAAAAACTCAGAATATATAAAATAAACAATTTCTAAAATAGAAAATGCACTAGGAATATGGCCGGCTTGATTTTTGAAGGACGTCTCCAATATTTTCTTTCGAAGGTTCTTCGTTGCACTGTTCATTTTTAAAAACCATATTTTCTATTAAGAAATCGTACTTTCATATCCGGATTCATAAATATAGCAGCTGCCGAAACATTAGAATCAGTACAAACAAGATAATCAGACTTAGCCAATAAATTTGTTTCTACTAAAACCTCTTCGCCATGTTCTGGTCCTGTTGCACCAGTTAAGCATATTGGATCTTTAGAAAAATATTTTGGCATGCGAACAGCTGGATACACAATGATTTTTTTAACTTTTTCTTTAAAATTTTTAATTATTTCTCCTATTGCTTCGTTATTGTCAGAAGCAATATACAAATTTCCGATTTCCTTATCATCGTCTAATATCGTTTGTATAGAAGCAATATAGTCTTGTAAGGGCAGTGCTTTATGAGGATATTCTAATTTTTTGTCTGTCCCCCTGACATGCACTGCTAAAGTTTTAAAACCTTTTAAGAAATTAGAATTATAAAAATCATTTATCTTGTTTGTTGGTCCATGTTTTAATTTTATGTTTTCTTTTATAGTTTTGTAAACATCTTTTCTATGAGAAGCTTCATGTTCTGTGTCTAAAAGATTCCACAACTTTAAAGGCTCATAAGAATGAATATTAGCAATTAAAAATTTATTCTGTAAATCGAAATCTAATTCTCCAGACATAAAAATGTCTGATATATCATGTTTTCCCTCAAGTGCCTGTTGAACTGTATACTCGTTTAGTGGCTCAAAATAGTATTCCCATGGATTTTTAGAATCATTCCAGCCTTCTTCAGACCAGTAAAGACATTGACAATGTTTCATACCCGGTGTATTATTCCAAGAACTTGGTTTTTCTTCTGTTAAAAAATTTGTTTTGTCAACAACATGCTTAGGGTGTCCGTTCATTGAGGCTTCTCGGGCACCTTCGCGGCCCAAATTTGGATCTCGACGGCCTGGGCCCCAGCGAACTACCGGTATATATCCGTTATCTTTAGCCCATTTGATATTATCAAGTGTGTGCAAAAAAATAGAAAAAAGGCCATAAGGTCTTGAATCAATTATTAAAAACTTCTTTTCACTCATCCGAAATACCCTTTAAAATTATTAAACATCTTTTCTCCAAATACATTTTTATATTTATAAAATAATAACCGCTCTTCTAGAAATCTAACATTTTTATATGAATCAGAAGTAGAAAGCCCAGAAGGGTTAAAATAATACAACCCCATTATACCATATGCTTTTTTAAATTTAAAACCTTGGTGTACACACCGAAGCCACATATCCCAATCTCCAGCAAATTTTAAACCTTCGTCGAATTCACCGATTTTGTCTGTCATTTCTTTTTTCCACATAGGCATGGGGCCGGGCAAACATTTAATCATATTCTCTTTTGAAAACTCAAATGTAGAATGTTCATACAATTGATTTGCAGAATTCTTTTCAAAAGTTTCATTATCTTTTTCTGTCTGAAGAGAGTCTGCGTATACTAAATGCACGGTGGAATCTACAGCTAAATTCTTTGCTAGCAGTTCGAGCGCGTTGTGTTTTCTAGTATCATCAGTGTTCCACAGGGTAATAAAGTCTCCAGATGCTTTTTTAAGACCCAAATTCATCGTAGACTGCACAGATGGTGTAAAATCGAGTCTTTCGTAAATGATATTTGGATATTTTTCACAATAAGACTGAATTACTTCATACTCTTTGTCAGGTGAATTCGCATCTAAAATAATAAGCTCGCACTTATCAAAAATAGTCTGTTTTGTGACCTCTTCCATAAAATGTTTTATATGCTTGCCACCTTTATACAGCGAGGTGATTATGGATATTTTAGGTATTTTTACCTCATCTATAAATTTTACTTGGTTATTTTCCGCTAAGTTAACAAAAACATTAAATATTTCTTTTCTTTTTTCTTTTAAAAACTCGACTAATTCTAGACCATCTTTTTCTTTAAACCAAGGTTCAGATGTCGCTCCAATTAACTTGTTGGTGACCAATTTGCATCCTAATATCCTTGCTTCAATCGAAACCCGATTAAAAGATTCCAGCCATTGAGGAAAAAAGATCAACCTTTCTGTTTTTGCTATTTCTTCTGCAAAGTTCTCCCACTTAGTGGGCTTTATAAATTCAAAATCGATTTTATTTTTTTTGCAATATTCAACTGTGAAAGGCATGCCTTTGTTTTTGTTATTGGAATGCATAACAGCGTTCTTGCGCGTCTTTTTAGTACCAATTAAGCTTGACAGATGCTCTAATTTTGTATCAGACCAAAGATTGCCGCCTAGGTTAACAACGTGGTTAATCAATAGATTTTTTTGCAATGTTTCAGCATGAATTTTGCTTTGGCACAACACAGCAGCTGCCTTCTCATAAAAAGATCGATTTATTATCTTTGAATTCGGTGCAAGCATGTTAACAAATTTAGATGGATCATTGGTAGAAACATATTTGTGATCATGTTCTAGAATTACATATCGCGCTTGTTCGAAGGCTTTCTTATTTGTCTCTGAAAGATTCATAAAGTTTGCAACTATATAAAACTTATCACTCTGGATTTGTTCCAAGTTCAATAAGTGAGAATTAATCTTTTCAACAGAATGACCGTTATCGATGAAGAGGCCAATCAACTCATCGTTACAAACCTCTGCTCCGCCAGTAACACCCTGCTCTAGAAAAAAATCGGCCACAAAAACCAGATTTTTCATTAGAATTCCTGTGGTGCTTGTACTTCGCTCATCCAGTCGATTAACTCTGGTTCATGATCGATTCCATCTGCGATTGTGTCGGAAAGATTTTTGTATATGCTTTCTTCAGAGAACTCTTTGCATATCCACTTTTGAAGTTCTTTTGCTCTTTTTTTAAATCTGCCATAATCTTTATGTACTTCAGACATATTCAATTTTATAGAACCTTCTTCTGGGAATGCCCATTTAGAATCAGCCATTAACACGCCATCCCAAACAGCCTCTTTTTGTATTTGTTGTAAAGTATAAGTTATTCTGCCAAACATATGTTTGTTTTTTACTTTACCATTTTTTTGTTTTTGTGGCTTGTAAAGAAAATCTAGCTGACCTGACCAGTCTGTAGCAATAACAGGTAAACCATAATAAGCTGATTCAAAAAGTGGCAATCCGTAGCCTTCTCCATGAGTAGCAGAAATGAATGCTTTAACTTTTGGATGAGTGTACAGGCCGGCCATTTCTTCGTCGCTTAAAAAACCATGCAATAAGTAAATTTTACATTTTCTATCTTCGAACTGAGACAAAAAGCTTTTAAAATTTCTTAAAGTGTTAATTTTATCAATCAAAGAATTTTTTGCCATATTTGATTTTATGATTAAGCCTACGTTATCATTGTCTTTAAAATTTTCTACAAAACACTTTACTAATTGTTTAAGATTTTTTCTAGGACTAATTTGTGCAACTGTTAAAAAGTTAAAGTCAGTTGTAAGCTCCAAGTCTATTTTCTTAGGCTCGAAACTACGAACTGGATAACCAACGTACTTAATTGGTGTTTCACATTTAAAAGGAATTTTTTCACCAGTGTCTTCTCTAGCTGCCTCATAAACTGTGTTTGCAAAAGAGTCTGCTGAGTGTTTGCTAATAGTGATAATTTTGTCCATTAAGAAAGATTTTTTGATCCATTCTGGTGAAACCTTTGTTGTTTCGATGCCAGCAGTAACTCCGATATTGATTGGAGCTAATTTTTCCCACTCATTGGGAATTGTAACTTGTACAGATGCATCAAATTGGCCGCCAGAGTTTAAATAAGAAATAGTTTTAGCCAACAAAGAATCGAATTTCTGTCGTTCTTCATTATTTTCCCACAGCCAACTAGTTTGGCCCCAGGCGATGGGCTGTAAATATATATCGAATAGGTCTTCTCTTGTCATTAGCGCTCTTAATATCGTACGCGCGTGGTGGCCATAACCAGACTGAGTTAAAAGGGGACCCTTTACATAAACTTTTATCATTTTAAACCTCTAATAATTCCCACGTTTTGTATTCTTTTTTCGTACCCCAAGATCCGTGTTTTTTATAAACATCTTTTAAAATTTGATCCCATCTTTCAGCATACTTTTCAAAATTATAATTTTGGTTGACATATTCTAAGCCTCGGGCGCCGATGGCGGCGCGCTCTTCTTTTTTCATATTGTATATTTTTTCTAAAGCGCTAACAAAGTCTTCTTTGTTTATTCTGTCTTCGTATATGTAAGGGATGTCCTGGGACCCAATAACCGATTTTGAGCTTGGTTCTATTCCTACACCAAACCACTCTTCTCCATTTGTTACCTGTTCTTGCAACCCGCCAGTCATATTAACTATAATAGGTGTGCCACAATAAAGTGATTCTAGAGTTGATAAACCAAAGCCTTCGGCATCTGATATGTTAACCGTAACATCGGCTATGTTATACATTGCTGCTAATTGTTGGAATTCAAGTTTATTAGTCGAAAATTTGATCTCTCCATTTAATAAACCTAGTTCATGAGTGATCGCATTTAAATTGGGGCCGTTAGGGTCGCCAGGGTCAGTATGCATTATTAATTGGGCTTTCTCGGTACCCACTCTATCTAAAAACTCTTTAAACCAGTACATCAACGTTGCTGGCTGTTTTCTTCTAGCATTTCTATTATTCCAAAAAACAACAAATGTGTCTTCTTTAATATTAGATTTTTCTCTTAACTCTGACACCTCTTCTTGTTTGAGAGGTTTAAAAAATTGTGGATTAACTGCATGCGGTAGATAATGTAAATCTACATCAGGAGAGACATTTTTCACAATGTCATGAGTCAATTTTGATATTGCAACTAAAGTGCTGCATGAATCATACCATATTTTATTATATTTTGGTAGTGGATAATTGTCCCACACATGATAATAAACCATTGGAACAAGAGGCCTAATTTCGTCTTCTATTTCCCAAAGCCACGTAAAAAATCTAGGATCAGTCATAAACCATAATATATCTGGTTTTTCTGTACGTATAACAGACCTTATCGAATCCTGTGTACCGTAGCCATCGACAGGATATATAACCAAATCGTCTCCATATTCCTCAACTTTCTGAGGACTGTAATCGGCATGTTTTATCGCACCTCCCAAACAGACAAACGAATAGTTTTGTGTTTTTAACAGGCCCTCGATCATGTAGCGTGTTTGACAGCCTACTCCAGAAGGAGAGAAGGGATGGTCTGAAAGTACCAGCACCTTAATTTTTTCTTTCATGTTTACCTACTGCAAAATTTGGTATTATAAAACTCGCAACCGTAACCTGAAGTACAAGATAAGCGATTTTTTACAAAATTATTGTTTTCTATATTATAAACGGCTTTATTTAACAATTTAAGAGAGTTTTCAATTTTTTTCTGTCCACTAGAAGAACGAAATATTTCCACTTTATTCTTTTTTGCCGTTCTTTTTAACAAAGCAAAATGAGTTTCAATTTTATCTAATGGAATATTATGCTTTTTGCTAAAAAAGTGCTTATAAAAAGCCAACTGATAGGTAGTCATTTTATCAACTTTTCTTCTAGAATCCCATCCCCAAGAACAGGTTTTCCAGTCAATTATGTGATATTCGCCATCTGTTGTTTTTATTACTAGATCTATGTAACCCTTATATTTTTTGTTCTGGTCTTCTATACTTTCATATAATTGTTCTTCTGCAGATACGACTTCATAATTTCCAAAATATTCTTTAAGAGAAGGAATAATATAAGGCAACAAAGTATAAGCCTGAGATCTCATATCTTTTATGAGCTTCTTGTTTAGTTCTACATTGTTCTCAGTTAACTTCTTTATTTCTTCTAAAAATTTAGCATTGAAACAATCGTTTAGTGTATCAAAGTTTCTATCAATTTCTCCTAATACGGATTTTTCGCAGACTTCATGTACGGCAGTACCAAAAGCAGTATGTTCATTACCTAAAAACTTTTTTGATTCGTCAATATAAATTATCTTGTGCTTGTACGCACACTCGTCCCAAGTTTTTAATTCTGAATAGGATATGTGTTTTTTCAATTTTAGACCTTTTTCTTTTTCTTCGAAGTTGCGCGGGTACTGGTCTTAGATTTTTCTTTTGTGGGCGGCCGGCCAGGCTCTGAAATCTTTTCTAAAATAAAAACCCAATTTTTGACACATTGGTTAACATGTTCGTTGTCAACCGCTTGCAAAGAATTTTTACATTCCCCTAGTATGTGAGTTTTTGGTACCTCGTAATTTTCGTTTATTAGTTGTACCACGTCATCTGTTTTCACCCTCACTCTAGGGTCTCTTGCCTTTTTTCTCTTTTCTAGACTTACCGTTACTGTTAATAAACCGGCTTCTAAATTTTCTTCATATTTAACGTTCATATTCGTCTCCATATAGATTGTTTTCTATTAATAATAGTAATTTTTTATAAACATAAGGACTAATAGTCTTTAAGTCAAGCCTGTTTCCAAGAAAAAATTCTTCAAACCCTCTAGCAAAATATTCTTTTAAGCTGGTAGTAGAATATGGAGCTAAAAATAAATTATTTATATATCCCGAAAGTTTATCGTAACCTATGTCATTCGATAAAAAATTATCAAATTTTTCGTCGTATTTTTCATTAAAAAAACTAATACCTCTAATATCATAACCGTCAAAAGAAAGGTAGTTTTTTAGTTTTTTTAATTTACCATAATATTCATTTTTGATAGTTTCGTCTTCATATATAAAATCTTTATATCTGTTTTCAACAGCATGGGCAATTTCATGTACAACGTCATCTATCATATCGTCATCAGTATCTTGCTTATTTGATATATATAAAGCGTTATCTAGAAAAAAAGCATTAATATTTTTTTCTTTAAAAAACGAAAATTCACCGACGTATACAACATCAATTAAATTCAAAAAATTTTCTGGCATGAGAGAAGCAACAGATGTGAAAACGTTTTTTATATCAATATTTTCTGGCAAATCATCTTTTAAAAAGACTTGAAAATTATTAAAATTGTATTCTGATAATTTCTTACCCTTCACATAATTTACAAGTCTTTCGTTTTTCATTTTCCACTAGTCTCTGGCCAGACTGTATGTCGTCTAGACCCTGTTGATATCCTCTAATCCAGTTTTCTTCAGCCAGGGCTAAAACAAATTCTGGAAATTCATCTGCTAAAACATCGATAATCATTTCAACTGAAATCAATTGGTTTTCTGGGTTTAATTTTTCACCGACGTATTCTACTAAGATATTTTTTAAATCAGTGTCTGGTTTGACATTTTCTTTTAAGTTTATGTTATCCATTTTTTAAGTATTGTTTTTGATATTTTGTATATCGGTACGTACTTGTTGTGCTAGCGTCTTTATTTCTTGCATTGCTTTACGAATTCTAGTACCAGCTGATTTGTTGCCATTTCCAAATTTCATAACATCTCCCTCAACATTTTCTAATACTTCTTGTATTTTTCTAACATTATCCATATTTTTTTCCTTTTACAATATTTTTGAAGCCAATGTAGCTACTTTTGATCTTTCACCTTTAGTAAGTGTTATATGACCAGATAAACTATGGTTTTTAAATTTTTCCACTGCATAAGACAAGCCGTTAGACGTTGCGTCTAAATATACACTGTCTATTTGTTCTATATCACCTGTCAAAACGATCTTTGTATTTTCACCGACTCTTGTTATTATAGTCTTAAGTTCGTGTATTGTTAAATTTTGTGCTTCATCAATTATAACAAATGCATTTGATATCGATCGTCCACGTATATAAGTTAATGCTTCTATTTGTATTGTACCGTCCTCAAAAAACATGTCCATGCTACTTTTTTTGCCGTTTAAAAGAAAATCAATGTTGTCTTGTATTGGCATAAGCCATGGCTTCATTTTTTCTTCCATAGTGCCTGGTAGGTAACCGATATCTTTCCCTAAAGGCTGCACAGGCCTAGACACAATTAGCTTTTTATATATATTTTGTTCTAAAACCTGGTCTAGGCCTGCAGCTATAGCTAAGAGTGTTTTTCCGCAGCCTGCCTTTCCAACTAAAGTAATTATTGGTACTTCAGGATCACCTAACACATCCAACGCGAATGTTTGTTCTTTGTTTCTGGACTTCAGACCCCAAATCGCATCTTTGGATTCAACAATTTTGTATATTCTTGTATCATAATTTACAAATTTAGCTAGAGCTGTTTTTTTCTCGTTTGAACTTGATACCAACATGACAAACTGGTTAGGAAAGAACGTTCCATCTTCTTTATCGAAATATATTGCTTCTCCATCATAAAATTGATCGATAAGCTGATCATCTACTAAATGTTTTTTAAAACCAGTAAACAAGTGTTTTTCATCTGATACAACCTTATTTGGAGCATAATCTTCAGTTATTATCCCTAAAGAGTCACATTTAACTCTCATATTGATGTCGCGCGTTACAAGGACAACTTTTCTTTTTGGATTTCGCTTCATCTCCGTTAAAGCGGTTGTTAATATTTCATTATCAGCGCTATCGATATCGCATCCAATTGGCAGGTCTTCTAAATCATATCCTCGAACAGACAATATTCCTTTGCCGCGGCCCATTCTTGCGCCTTTATGGAGATTTCCCTTTGAGCGAAGATCGTCTAAAATACGTATTATATTCCTAGCGTTAAGACCCACGCCGTCTTGACGTTTTTTATGCTTGTCTATTTCATCAAGCACTTTCAATGGAACTATTATATCATTATTTTTAAATTCAAATACTGAATTTGCGCTGGTTAAAAATACATTGGTATCAAGGATGTAAGTTTTTTTCATATTTACTACTGTTTAATCTCTATTTATCATACGATGGCAATGATAAAATCTTTAAAATTAATTTTCTTTTCAATCAGTCTTGCATTATTAAGTAGTTGCGCGATACAAACAAATATAATTAAGTCGATGGAGAAAGTTAAAAATTCCATTTTAAAAATTGAAACATGGGTTAGTTTAGACGGATGTGACGAAACAATGGCCTCTTGTCCGGCCGATCGTATACTTTCAACAGGTACAGGCGCAGTAGTACTACACAACAACAAAAAACATGTTTTAACAGCTGCTCATATTTGTATACAAAATAACTCGGCGCCTGATATGCAAATATCACACTATTTCAAAGCAATTGATCAAAATAGCAAAAAATATATCATAAAAATAGTAAATTATGATATAAAATCAGATATTTGTTTACTACGCAGTGTAACAGGGCCCCTAGAACCGGCATACGTGCCATTAAGCAAAAAAACCCCTGAATATGGAGAACAAATTTTTAATCTTGCGGCGCCCATGGGGATAATAGAACAAGACATGGTACCAATTTTTGAAGGACGATATTTCGGTGATCATGGAGAGCATGCATTCTATGGAATTCCAGCAATTGGCGGATCTAGCGGATCTCCTATAGTCAATATCAGAGGAGAGCTAATTGGCATGGTTCATTCAGTCCACTACCGCTTCCATCATATAACGCTTTCTGCCACCTATCGTAGACTTTGGAATTTTTTAAATGTTGAGAAAGTTCGTATAATACTAATCCAGAACTAGTACCCACGTTTAAGCTTCTTACAGACCCGTATTGTTCAATTTCTATACGATAGTCGCATAAATTTAATGTTTCTTGCGTCAAGCCATACCCTTCCTCACCAAAAAAAACTAAAGGTGGTTTTTCTAGCTTTTTCCAATAAAATTCGCTTAACTTATCTGTATTGGGTATGTTGTTATCGATCGCAACAAAAGTATACTGTTTTTTTAATTCTACCAGTTTAGATATATCACCATCAACATGCACGATATCAATATAATGGTGTGAACCAACTGTACCGCGGCGGTCAATTTTTCTTTTACCCAAATAATAAACTTTTTCAACATTAAAAGCATTCGCGTTCCTTATTAAAGTTGCAATATTAAAATCACCTTTCCAATGTTCCATACAAATCGCGATTGGATTTTTATTTTCTGATAAATCTTTTCGGATTTGTTCGTCAGTCATAGATTTGTATTTATCAACAACATTTCTTTTCCAAAGAGACCACTTATCTTTTTCTATCATGGTTGCTCTTCAACATGCTTAAGAAATTCTTCTTTATGCTTTTCAATTATTAATTGCACAGCTTCTTCTTCACAAGAAACAGTTTTACAAGCTACATTGGGATAAGCTGTGGGAGAATATTTCATATACCATCTTTCTTTTGGATCGATACGCAATGTTTTGTCTGCTCTATATTTTGGCCAATCAATATCCTTATTTTCTAAAATTCGTACATTAATGTAACCTAAACAGAAACCACGATACCAAACGTATCTCTTGCCACTTATGTGTTTGTCTTTTATAAGCTTATACTTCATATTTTACTTCTTCTAACCAGGATGTTAAACCCATCAATTCTAAATCTCTTAAGATTTCTTGTGCACGATTAATATCCATAGCAGGGGTAATCATATAGACCCTTTTGTTTTCTTCTCTAGATAAAAATTTAATTACGTACATTGTTTAATTTGGTACCCCCTGCAGGGATCGAACCTGCGACCTGCGGATTAAGAGTCCGATGCTCTACCAACTGAGCTAAGGAGGCATGTAGTCCCGAGGGGAATCGAACCCCTATTACAGGCTTGAAAGACCCGCGTTCTCACCGTTGAACTACGGGACCATATCTAAGTTGTGTTTATTTCCGGAAAACAAAACATTATTTTTATTATTTTTAAATGGTGTGTTATTGACAATGTATTTACACATTTGGTCCTGATTATCAAAATTCTTGATTTTTCCAGAATGTTTTAAAGACCATCTATTGATTTTTTCTAATACATCTATTTTGTTAAGCACCATATGTGTAACACCATTAATTTTAAGTGATTTGTTAAGATCATCTAGATCTAACCAATTACATTGACGAGGGCGCCCAGTTGTTGCTCCATATTCTTCCCCAGCTTCTCTTAATTTTTCGAAAACTTTTTCGTTAGGTTCAAAATTTTTTGCGCCGACATATGTATCATATACTTTTCCTACGCCCCAAATATTTCTTACTGCCTGGGGAGGTATACCATTTAGAAGTGCGCTAGCTGCGATACAATGGCTAGAGGTTACATATGGATAATCTCCCCAATCTATATCTAGGTAAAACCCCTGCGCGCCTTCGCACAGTATTTTAACGTTATCTTTATTATGAAATTCGTCATAAAGATCGATTAAAAAAGGTTTAAATTGCAAAGCATTTTTAGCTTGAGTGCCGCTTCTTTCATATTTGCTTCGATAAGCCGGACCGGTACCTTTCTTTGTGGTACCGATCGTTGTATCTTTACGATCTTCTTCTAGATGTTCGCTTGTTATAATATGACAATTTTTTGCAATTTTAATTAAACTGGTATCAATTCCTGCTTTTCTTAACTCTTCGATTTCTTTAAAAAAATCTCTAGAATTAATTACGCAGCCGCTTCCAATAATACTGGGTATACCGTAAAATACGCCAGCTGGTACATAATGAGTAATGAATTTACGACCATTGTGAAAAATAGTATGTCCTGCATTTCCGCCTCCGTTAAATCTTAAGACATGTGTGTAATTACCATCTTTGCAAAGGTGATGGGTGACCTTTCCTTTAGCTTCGTCTCCATGTTGAAGCCCTACAACAATATCTGCAATCATATTAGTCCTTAATAAGATTTTTTCTGCACCAATGTAAAGTTTTGGTGGTTAATACTTCAGATCTTAAATTTTTAATTCTAGCCATCTGAGATTCTTCATCGATATCTATAATTTCAACTTTTTCAGTTGATCTTGACTTCTTAACATAAACTTCGTTTAGCTGAATATCAATATCTTTATATTTTTCGTATTCTTCTAGGTATCTTTTTTTACTGTCTCTCATGTTTTTCTCCAAAAAAAACGCTGTCCTATTAATAATAGAAACAGCGTGTAAAATGTCTATGTGTTAAACGACATTCTTTTTGCATAGCAGCCAACCGGCAACTACACCTACGACGCCGGCGAGACCGGCACTTAGCAAGCATTCCATAGCTTTACCTCCTTAATCTAACAGAAGCTGAAGTTGCTTCTTTTTATCCTCTGACAAGTTACCTTCTTCTTTCATTTCCTCAAATTGAAGTCTAGCCAAATGAGGATATTTTTCAAACAG